>Ga0207703_10000362_pt1 | contig 48617 bp, 39 predicted proteins | sample KBSSwiS12_FD_184304 | JGI IMG/M metagenome (GOLD analysis project Ga0207703, IMG submission 184304) | Switchgrass rhizosphere microbial communities from Kellogg Biological Station, Michigan, USA - KBS Switchgrass S1-2 (SPAdes) (version 2) | ecosystem: Host-associated > Plants > Roots >... | reverse complement strand
CACGCGGCTGTCGAGCACGCCGACGAAGGAGTTGTTCGCGCGCGACCCAGGTCGTTTCGAGCGTTTCTCACGCTCCGGCGTGGGCCTGCAGTTGGACTTCTCGCGTCAACGCCTCGATGAGATCGTCCTCGGCAAGCTGCTCGAGCTGGTGGATGCCGTGGGTTTCAAGGACCGCATCGAGGCCATGTTCCGCGGCGACCGGATCAACCGCACCGAAGATCGCGCGGTGTTGCATGTTGCCCTCCGGCAGCCGGCAGGAGCTGCCATCGGCGGTGCCGAGATTGAGAAGCAGGTGATGGCGGAGCGCGAGCGGATGTTGTCGTTCGCTGAATCGATCCGCTCCGGGCGGATCGTCGGCAGCGCGAAGAAAAAGTTTGAGCTCGTTGTCAATATCGGAATCGGTGGCTCCGACCTGGGTCCGCTGATGGCGGTACAGGCGCTGGAACAGTTCACAGCCGGCGCTCCGCGCGTCGAGTTTGTATCCAACATCGACGGCGACCACCTGTATGACGTGCTGGCAACGGCCGATCCCGCCACGACGTTGTTTATCGTCGCTTCCAAGACGTTTGTGACGCTCGAGACATTGACCAACGCACGCACCGCCCGAGCCTGGCTCAAGGGCAAGCTCGGCGAGGAGGCGGTGCCGGCCCACTTCGCGGCGGTCTCGGTCAATCACAAAGCCATGGACGAATTCAAGGTGCATCCCGACTACCGCTTCCAGATGTGGGACTGGGTCGGGGGACGTTATTCGTTGTGGTCTTCCATCGGTGTCAGCATTGCCATCGCCGTCGGGCGTGCGAACTTCCTGCAGATGCTCGCTGGCGGGCACGAGATGGATGAACATTTCCGCACGGCTGCCTGGCACGAGAATCTGCCGGTGCTCGCGGGCGTAGTCGGAGTCTGGAATATCAATTTCCTGCAGTTGCCGACGCACGCGGTACTGCCTTACGACGATCGTTTGAAGCGGTTCCCGGCGTACCTGCAGCAGCTGGAAATGGAGAGCAACGGGAAATCGGTGACCCAGGACGGTAAGCCCGTGGAATGGCAGACAGCTCCGATCGTCTGGGGCGAGCCGGGCGACAACGCCCAGCATTCCTTCTTTCAGCTCCTGCACCAGGGGACCCAGCGCGCGGCTCTCGACTTCCTGGTACCCGCCAAGTCCTCCTGTGGTGACCAGAACCACCAGGATCTGGCCATTGCGAACTGCTTCGCCCAGGCCGAGGCCTTCATGGCCGGACAGCCGGCAGATGTGGTCGAGGCTGACCTGCGCCGCCAGGGCCTGCCCACGGAGCGGATTGCCGCCGTGGTGCCGCACAAGGTGCACCAGGGCAACCGCCCGAGCACCGTGTGCCTGTTCGAGAAGCTGGATCCAGTCACCCTGGGCCGCCTGATTGCGTTCTACGAGCACAAGGTGTTTACGCAGGGTGCGATCTGGGGAATCAACTCATTCGATCAGTGGGGAGTGGAGCTGGGGAAGAAGCTGGCGGAGCAACTGGCGCCCGCCGTCAAGGATCCGGCCACGGCTCACGGAGTCTCTCCAGGCGTGCTCGCGCTGCTGTCAAAAGTGGCAGCCCTCAGAGCGAAGCCCTGAGCTGCACACGACCTTCGGGCGGCATTGGGTACAATGCCGCAGCGAAGTCGACCCAAGGATCCTTTCGATGAACGATGTGCATGCCCCCAAGAGGCGGGCTTTTCTGCTGCAGCATCTGGAGGAACACAGAGAGCTGTTCAGCAGGCTGGAGAGTGTTGCTCCCGCGGTAGATGCCGCCGCGGCGGTGCTCATCCAGGCACTGACGAGCGGCGGCAAGCTGATGTTCTGCGGTAATGGCGGCTCGGCCGCGGACAGCCAGCACATGGCTTCCGAATTCACTGGCCGGTTCATCAAGGACCGCCGTCCGCTGGCCGCACTGTCGTTGACGACCGATTCCTCGGCTCTGACGTGCATCTCCAACGACTACACCTTCGATGATGTGTTTTATCGCCAGGTCGTGGGGCTCGGGCGGGAGGGCGATTGCCTGATCGGTATTTCCACTTCCGGCAACTCGCGCAACGTCATCCGGGCCGCCGAAGCCGCGCGCGCCGGGGGCATGCGTACGATCGGACTCTTGGGCCGGGATGGCGGCAAGCTGCGTGCGCTGTGCGATGTGTCGATCGTCGTGCCGAGCATGAGCACGGCCCGCATCCAGGAAGCACACAGCTTCATCGGTCATACGTTATGCGGGCTCATCGAGCAGGCGCTGGGTGTCGACTGACCCCATGGCTGACATGAGTCATCTCGAGGAGAAGCTCCAGCGCGCTCGCGTGCTGGTGGTCGGGGACGCGATGTTGGATCGCTACCTGTTCGGTGACGTTGAGCGCATCTCGCCCGAAGCGCCCGTACCGGTTGTACGCGTGACGCGCGAAGAAGCACGGCTCGGCGGTGCCGCGAACGTGGCGCTCAACGTAAAAGCCGTCGGTGCTCACGCGACGCTGATCACCGTGGTCGGCAAAGACGAGCCGGCCACCAAGCTGCAACAGTTACTGCAGGACAAAGGTGTGGATTCGATCCTCGGCACGGATCCGAAGTTGTATACCTGCGTCAAGCTGCGTGTTATCGGCCGTGCGCAGCAGTTGGTGCGAGTCGATTTCGAGAATCAACCCGATCACGAGATTCTCGGCGACATGCTCGCGGATTATGCCCGCGTGTTGCCGCAACACGATGTGGTCCTGTTTTCCGACTACGGCAAGGGCGGCCTGGCCCACATTCCCCGGATGATCGAGCTCGCGCGCGCCGCCGGCAAGCCGGTCTTGGTGGACCCCAAGGGCGCCGATTACGAGCGCTACGCGGGAGCCACGGTCATCACGCCGAACCGGACTGAGCTGACGCAGGTCATCGGCGGCTGGAGCAGCGAAGCGCAACTCGAGACCAGGGCACAGGCGCTGCGCGAGTCTTTGAAGCTGAGCGCTGTGCTCCTGACCCGAAGCGAAGAGGGCATGTCGCTGTTCGACGCAGCGGGCCATGCCAGGGTCGCCGCTCAAGCGCGCGAAGTATTTGATGTGACAGGTGCCGGCGACACGGTCATTGCCACCATGGCCGCCATGTTGGCCTGCGGCCTCACGCTGCGCGAGGCGCTCCCCATCGCCAACCGCGCGGGTGGTCTCGTGGTCGGTAAGTTCGGCACGGCGACGGTCAGTTACAAAGAGTTGTTTCCATGAGAGTAGTCGTTACCGGAGCCGCCGGCTTTATCGGCAGCAATCTCGTTCATGGACTGAATGCCATCGGCATCGACGATGTCATTGCGGTCGACGACCTGACCGAAGGGCCGAAGTACCGGAATCTGCTCGGAGCCCGGCTGTCCGACTACTTCGACAAGGATGAGTTCTATGCGCGCTTTGCGCGCCGTGAGCTCGGCGCCGTCGCTGCCATTTTCCACGAGGGTGCCTGCTCCGACACGATGGAGCACAACGGGCGTTTCATGTTGGAGAACAACTATCGGCGCTCGAAGGACCTGTTGGATGCCTGCCAGGCGCAAGGTACGCGGCTGCTGTACGCCTCCTCGGCTGCGACTTACGGGGGGAGCTCTACATTCAAGGAGGAGCCGCAATACGAGCGGCCACTGAATGTCTACGGCTACTCGAAGCTGCTCTTCGACAACATCGTGCGGCGCGTTTTACCCGCGGTCCAGTCGCAGGTCGTGGGATTTCGCTATTTCAACGTCTACGGGCCGCGCGAGCACCACAAGGGCCGCATGGCCTCCGTCGCGTTTCATCATTACAATCAGTTTCGCGGCCAGGGCAAGGTGGCGCTGTTCGGGGAATATGCGGGCTTCGGGCCGGGCACGCAGTCGCGGGACTTCGTGTATGTGGACGATGTGGTTGCTGTCAATTTGTGGTTTCTGCAGCACCCGGAGCGCTCGGGGATCTTCAATCTCGGCACCGGGCGCGCCCAGCCTTTCAATGACGTCGCCCTGGCGGCCGTGAATGGCTGTCGGCGGATCAGCGGTCAGCCGCCGTTGAGCCTGGCTCAACAGTTGAGTGAAGGGCTCGTGACCTATATTCCCTTTCCCGAAGCGCTCGTCGGCAAGTATCAGACGCACACCCAGGCGGATCTGGCCGCGTTGCGATCGACCGGTTGCGATGTGAAGTTTGCCGATGTGGCCACCGGAGTGGCGCGTTACATGGACTGGCTCGCCGCACAGGACTCCCCGTGAGTTCATTTGCTGAGCGGCTCACCGGGAAAATCATTCCGACTGAGCGCGTCGACTCGTTTCAATGGGTCCGGCCGCTGGTCTTTACCAACGGCGTGTTCGATGTATTGCACCGGGGTCATGTCGCGTACCTGGCTGCCGCGCGGGATCTGGGAGCTTCACTGCTGGTCGCTGTGAACACAGACGCGTCCGCTCGAACGTTGGGGAAGGGACCCGACCGGCCATTGAACAACGAGGTGGACCGGCTGCTCGTTCTGGCGGGGCTCGAGAGCACGAGCGCGCTCACGCTGTTCAGCGAGAGCACACCCTGCAAGTTGATAGAGCGGTGCCGACCGGATGTCTACGTCAAGGGTGGCGACTACGACATGGAGAAACTGGAAGAGACGCGCCTCGTGCGCGGCTGGGGCGGACGCTCGCTCGCAATACCATTTGTCGAGGGATATTCGACTTCCGAGTTGCTGCGCAGGGCCCGGCTTCAGAAATGATACGAGATCGAGACCGTGGCGCCCGAGAAGTCGTAGAAGCTGTCCGGGCGGGGCGTCTGCGGATCGGATGGCAGCAGGTGATCGCGGGCGATACTGTTGTAGTAACGCACATCGGCGCCGATGTCCCAGCCCGGTAGAACGTTCAACCACTGCAAGCCAACACCGTAATACACGCCATACGCAGGAGTCGCCAGATCGTAGCGTGCGGCACCGAGGAACACGCCGAACGCCACCGGCCAGTTCAGGCGATAGCGGTAATCGAGCAGCCGTGCCCCGACGAGGCTGTGGCCATTCACGTTATCAAACTCAAAGCGCGCGCCGACATCGTTGTGTTCTGAAACCGCACGGCGCGCACCGATGGCCGCGTGAGCGCCTGTGGCGCGCGCTCCGGTCGTTTTGTCGGCTCCATCAGTCAGATCGATTCTCGAGGTAAAAGAGTGCGCACCGACCTCGACGAACAACTGCGCAGTCGGATCACTCGCCGGGCTGCTGTCGCTGAGATCATGCATCAGCAGGCCCCCGAGGCCACCGCGGCTGTCGTCGTAGCGAATGAAGCCCGCAACACGCGTGTAGTTTCCGCCGAACACATCTTTGCCCGTATCGACCGTGCCACCCACCTCCATGCCATTCCAGGGGCGCGAGTAGCCGAAGGTGATGTCATTGAAGCGTTGGTAATGCGACACACCGTACTGCTGATTTTGCAGGGTGCGATAGCGCAGCTCGAACAATCCACCGAACGGCGGCTCGTAACCGAGCTTCACCATCTGGCTGTTGCCTCCCACCGCGTCGTCGATAACACCGTCGGAGGCACCGGGATTGTAGAAGCGCTGGTCTCCGAACCAGTTACCGGTGACGTGCCCGTAATTGACCATTCCGTCCTGGTAGATGAAATGGTTGTACCACTGGTTCTGCCATTCGGTGGCTTCCACCGTCAGGTCGAACCGCTTCCAGAGTTGCGGGAAATGGATACCGACCGACAAAGAGGAGTTCCCGAGCAGGTAGCTGCGTCCGCGGGAAGTGTCTTCGCCGGCGTACTCCGCATAAACAGAGAAGGGCACTTTGCCGGGAAACAGAAAGCTGGTGGTGATCGAAGCCTGCTCGTTACCGAATGATTGGTCGGTCGTCAGGTCGGAACTGGTGTTGTCGTATTTCGAGGGATTGAAGAACGCCTTGAACAGGTCCTTCAAACCCGAGGGACGGCCGTCGCCCCCATATTGCAACAGCCGGTTGACGCCGAAGGTCCAGCCGCTGGCGGGCTCGATTCCCAGGTGTACACCGGCCAGGCGCGGATTGCCGGACACATATTTGTCGCCTTTGAGGATGTGGTCAGACTTCGACATCCGGGCCAGGAACAGCTCGTATTGAATTCCGAGCGGGCTGATCGGCTCGTAGTTCGACAGCGTGAGCGAGGGCATGGTGGCCGCCTCGGTGCTCATCAACATGCTGCTGTCGGTCATGGGGGACAGCCAGTGCGGACGGAAACCGAGATCCACCTGCAGGTAACTGAAGCCGAGGCTCAACATGGTGCCCGTATAGTCAGTCTTTCCCTGGTACACCACCGCGCCGATATCGGCGATCAGGTAGTCGCTGGGCTGCACGTAAGCCGTTGCGGACGCCTGATATTTGCTCCGGCTACCCATGCCGTAATCGTTGGGAAGAGTGACCTTGCTCCCACTGGTAACAGCGCCCTCGATGCTCGCGTGGGTGATCCCCGAGCCGTGGGTATAGCGGGCCAGGTAGCGCTGCACGCGGTGGCACAGCACCGGATCTTTTGAGCACGCCTTTGGCAGGGCTTCGAGGACCCTGGCGGCCGGTATCGGCCGCGTCATGACCGGCTTGTCACCGAGGATGAGCACGCGCTCGATCTGCGACTCGATTTCGGGCTCGAGATTGAGGGGCAGGTAGGGCGAGACGCCGCGCGCCTGGATCGCAACGTGGACCGAAGCGAGCAACAGCCCGGATGAGATCGTCGCAACTTTTCTAATCACGTCGGCAATCAGTTCCGCGACATTCGGAAGGCAGTCGTGAGTTGTTCCCACGGCTGGTCGACTGCGCTCGTGTGACCGGTCTTCAGTAACTGCGCGAGGTACTGAGAGGCATCGAACACGTCGGTCACACCCCGCGCAGCCATGTCGATCGGGCGCGAAGAGGCGAAGGATTTGATGAGGCGTGTCACGCGCGCCAGGCTCCGGCCGGCTCCGGAAGAACCGCCGGTGGGGGTGCGAGGTTGGGTAATGCCGGCCGTTTCGAACATCTGTGCATTTCGCTGCTGCGAACCGGGATCCGCGGATGCGGCTCGCTTGGCGGCCTCGGCCGCCAGAGCGCGTTCGACCGCCTCGCGTCCGAACATGTCGAATACAGAGGCCGGCGGGTTGGCGCGGCTATAGCGAATGCCTGATTCCACAATCAGGGCGCCGATTGTTCCGGCGTTCTCGAACCCCGGCAGGAAGCCGACGTCGTCTTCCTTTTTCCAGAGCGATTTCTCGGTCTGCGTGCCACCCCCAAAGTGCGAGGCCCCGTTGCTGCGGGCGGAGCCGCCATTGATGACCAGCGGCGAGCGGCTGAATGCGTAGCGGATACCCTCCATGGACAGGGCTATGGAGGAGAACATGTCGACCTGGCTGGAGAGGAAGAAGCGCCCCTGACGTTGCTTGACCCGATTCACCACCGAGCGGCGCACGAACCCATGATACAGGCACGGCAGTCGATAGTAGTCCGCGTCCTCCAACAACGTGGCCAGGACGGTGCGGGCGTCGAGGACGCTCACACCTGAATGGCGCGGAAGCAGGGCGGTGTTTCGCCGGGAGCTCACCAGGTCGGGCCAGTAATAGTGCGCGCGAGAGGCAGAAACCGCATCGACCTGCGGGTTCTCGAACAATTGTGTGGCGCGGGCAACTGAATCCGGCAGGACCCCGTCGTCGTCACCGATGAAGCAGATCACCTCACCGGTCGAAAGTTCAATTCCCTTCTCGAAGTTGTCCCGCATGCTGAGGCGCGCATCGTTGCGGACGTAGCGTACGCGCGGGTCAGTGATCCCGGCGGCTACCTCCTGCGTATTGTCCGTGCTCGCATTGTCGAGAATGAGGATCTCGAGTTGCGATTCAGGGTTGAGGGTGCAACTGCGTATACAGTGCGGAAGGTACGCTGCCCGCTCGCGGGTAGGTACGACGATGGATACTGTCGCTCTCACCCGCCGGATTGTACCGTACGCCGATGCCTTAGGATTACATCCCGCACTGCCGGGAGTGACCACACGACGGCCCCTCCGACGACGAGGCAGGCCAATAACGTCACCAGGATTGCCTGAACCCTGCCTGAAGTGGCGGGGATCCACCAGCGCAGTAATGCCGCCGACACCAATCCCGCGGCCAGTGGCTGTCCCACGGCGGTGACATACCAATCGGATTTGAAGTGGGGCAGGAGGCGTCGATACATGAGCTGTGAGGTCACGAGCAAAGAGGCGACGTTCAGTGACAGCCAGGCATACGCCGCGCCCGCCGCACCGAAGCGTGAGACCGCCCACACGATGGCCGGTACCATGATGATGACCGCGACGAGGTTTACTTTCACCGACAGGCTGGTCCAGCCATGAGCCAACTGCAACATGTAGGGAATATTCATCAGCCCGTTGCACAGCGTTCCCAGTACCAGGGGGGCCAACAGCGGAGTGACCGAGTCCGCCAGTGGGGCGTTGCCGGTCCATGACAGCATGAACGGGCGAGCGAAGAAAGCCATCACCATGGCGGGCGGTATGATCACCGCGGCCATCCACTCGCAGGATAGTTTGTAGGTGTTGGCCAACTGGGCTTCGTCGTTTCCGGTCACGTGTTGAGTCAGGCGCGGATACACCGCCGCGTTCATCGGAATAACCAGTTGCAGCAGTCCGTTCGAGGCGTTGGCGGCGAGCGTGTACGCGCCCAGAGCCGCGAGGGAGAGTTGCTTGCTGATGACGAGTTTGTCGGCCTGCGTGAGCAGGAAAGTCAACATCGAGCTGAGGAACATGCCGGCTGCGAAGCTTCTGACTTCGAGCAGCGCCGACCAGGCAAAAACCGCGCGTCGTGCGGGCTGCGGCAGGATTCGATAAGTCCGCCACGCGAACACCGCTACCGAGAGCGCGGATACGACACCCTGCCAGGCGAAGAATACTTCGATTGACGGGAACGCCAACAGCATCAGGTAGGCGCCACCCCAGCGCGCGGTCGCCAAAGCGACCTGAGCCGCATTCAGCCAGACCAGATCCTGCAGCCCCTGAAGTGCACCCCGGTAGATCAGCTCGAGCCAGCGCGCCGCGAGGACAAACGCCATGACGCGGATGGAGTGCGTCACTACACCGGCGGGCACCGAGTCATATTGCAGCCACGATCGGGTGAGCCACGGCGCGGCCACAACAATGAGGCCTATCATGATGCCGGCGAGCGCGGCATAGAGAGTTTCGAGCGAGCGCAGCAAGTCGCGGATCGAATCGCCTGTATGCGCGCCGGCTCGCAGTCGCGCCATCTCCCGGTTCAGGGTGGGAGTCAGGCCGAGATCGAGCAGCGTCATCCAGGACTGGAGAATCGCGAACACGCCCACGAGCCCGTACTCTTCCATGCCCACGAGCCTGGCGTAGAAAGGCAGGAAGACGATTCCCATGAGGGCCGTCCATCCCTGGCCCACATAGTTCGCCATCACATTTCTTCGCAGTGACATTCGGCTCAGAGTGGCGTCCGCAGATACAGGCCGATGTAATCTTTCTTGCGAGGCGAAACAACCAGCTCGCCACGCCGCATGCCGACAATGGAGTCATCCGGCACGGTCTCATTGTGAACGACGGTGCCCGCCGCCACTACACAGTTGTTGCCGATGAGGCTGCGACCGGTCACTGTCGCGCCCGGATACAGGACCAGATCGCTGCCGACCTCTGGCTTGTCGTCCCCGATGCGGCCGACCGTCACGTTCTGAAACAGTACCAGCCGGTTGCCATAGGTCACATTGCCGAGCACGGAGCTCAGGCCATGCGAAATGAAGAACACCTCGGGCAGGCTCACGGCCGGAAACAGGTCGAGCGCGTTGAGCGTCCGGTTCAGGCAGAACAGGCGCTCGGCGACGGTTCTCGTGCCGGTATCGCGCCACAGCTCGTTGCCCAGCAGATACAGAAAGCTCGCATATTGCAGCGAGTTGAAATGATCGAAGTGTTCCGGAGTGAAGGCTCGCACGCTGGCCAGGATCGGCCGCATGCGTTCGGTGGCAGCCGGCATTACCTGTGCGAGACGCTCGAGATCCCCTGCGGGATCCGAGTCCGGGAACAGGTAATCGAGCTGGCGCGCCACGTAGCGTGCGAGTGCCTCAGGTGCGCCGATTCGGAGCTTCATGGCGAGCCGAGCAGCGCGGCGAGTTTCCGGGACGATCCCCAGAAGGCCAGCGGCTCATGGTCAGGATAGGGATAACGTCCGAGCTCGAGCTGCATATCCCATTTTTGCTCGGCCACCCAACCTTCCACGAGGCGGCGTACTGCGATGGGCTTACCGGAGCAGATGTTCACGATGCCGCTGTTGGGGGCGCGCAGAGCGAGCAGAACGATGTTGCGTGCTATATCCGTAACGGGCAGATAGTCACGCAGCTGCTCGCCCAGTGACATGGGGAAACTTCGATCGCCCCGTTGCCCTGCGGCCATGAGCAGCGGGTAGAGCGACGTCGCTGGTTGGCCCGCGCCGTACATATAGAACAGTCGCGTCCACGTGAGTTTGAAAGGATGAGTCGCGCGCAGGAATTCCAACTGCCGGCGCAGGGCGTCTTTGGCAAAGCCGTAAGGGTTGGTCGGGTCGGCGGGCATCGTCTCGAGCAACTCGCCCGAGCGCATCCCGTATTCAAAGCAGGTCCCGGTACACAGCAGGGACGGCAGGCCGGCCGCCACGAGGTTGTTCAGGAAGCGATACTGCTGACCGAGCTGGGGCTCGAAATGAGTGGTCGAGCGATAGTTGGGAAGGCCCGCCCAGGCAAGGTGGATCAGGACGTCCGGTCGGCCGAGCTGCTCATAGGCATCTGCCGGGGGCTCTTCGAGGTTGATGGCGACTTCGCGTACGGCGACCCCCGCAGGCAGCGGGCGGCGGGTCATCGCAACGATCTCGACGTCGCGGTGCTGCGCGAGCTCTCTCAGGACGTATCCGCCGAGAAAGCCGCTCGCGCCCGTGACCGCAACCTTCATTGAATTTTCAGCTCCGGCACGGCGGTCACAAATTGCGCGCCCCAGGCGCGGGCATAGTGCAGCTGGGCGGTGATCTCGCGCGTGAGGTTCCACGGCAGGATCAGGATGTAGCGCGGTTTTTCAGCCGTGAGGCGAGCCTCATCCACCACCGGAATGCGGCTCCCGGGCAGGTAGTTGCCGCGCTTCGCGGGATTACGATCCACGACCCACGGCAGCAGGTCAGAGCGCACGCCCGCAAAATTCAGCAACGTGTTGCCCTTTGCCGCGGCTCCATACCCCACGACCGTATTACCGGCCGCGCGCTGCTGCAGCAAGAAGTTCAACACGCCGTCTTTTACTGCCAGCACCCGCGGCTGGAAGCCGGCGTAGTACGCGCTCGTCGTCATGCCCGCATCAACTTCCATTTGCAGCATCGCGCCCACAGCCTGGGTCACCGGGCGAGACCCGACGTCGCGCCGTTGAGCAAACACGCGGAGACTGCCGCCGTGCGTGTCGAGCTCCTCGACATCGAACACCGACAGGCCGTTCGCCGTGAAGATCCGCTGCACGGCACTGAGTGACAGATACGAAAAATGCTCGTGGTAGATCGTGTCGAACTGGCAGTGGCGCACCAGCTGGAACAGGGACGGAAACTCGAAAGTGGCCACGCCTGTTGGTTTCAGCAGGCGGGCAAAGCCGCTCACGAAGTCGTTGATGTCAGGGACGTGGGCCAGGACGTTGTTGGCGGCGATGAGGTCCGCGGCCCGGCCGCCGGAAACCAACTTGTTGGCCAGCTGCGCGCCGAAGAACTCCTCCAGCACCTCGATGCCCTTGTCCCGTGCCGCCCGAGCCGTGCTCGCGGTCGGCTCGATACCCAGGCAGGGGATGCCACGGGCCTTCACGTACTGCAAAAGGTATCCGTCATTGGCGGCAATTTCGACGACGTGCGAAGTCCCGTTGAGACCGAAGCGTTCCACCATCGAGGTTACGTAGCGTTGCGCATGCTCCAGCCAACTCGTCGAAAAGGAGCTGAAGTAGGCATAGTCCCGCGAGAACAACTGCTCGAAGTGCGCATAGTCTTCGGTTTGTGCCAGCCAGCAACGTTCGCAGACCAGCACGCGCAGCGGATACCACGTCTCGGGCGAATTGAGCTGAGCGTGCGTGAGATAAGCGTTGGAGGGGGGAGAGGTGGCCAGGTCCGCCAGGCACAGAGTGACCTCGGCTCCACAATGCCGGCACTTCATAGCTCGATACCCCGGAAGGCCGAATCGATGAGCGCATGATTGCGGTCGCGCTCGGAGATCTCCGTGAACTGCAGCGGCCATTGAATACCCACCGCCGGGTCGGTGGCCCGGATGCCGGATTCGGCGTGTGGCACGTACGGGTGTGAATGCAGGTAAACCAGTTCGCAATCCTCCGTCAATGTCTGGAAGCCGTGTGCGAACCCCTTCGGGATCAGCACGCTGCGTCCATTTTCGGCACTGAGAATCTGCGCATGCCAGCGCAGGTAAGTCGGTGAGCCGCGGCGCAGATCGACCGCGACGTCAAACACCTCGCCTCGCAGCACGCTGACCAACTTGATCTCGGCGTGGGGAGGATACTGGAAGTGCATGCCGCGTACCGCTCCGCTTTTGCGGGTCAGCGTGTGGTTGATCTGCGCGATGGGTCCGTCGTACCCCGCGGCGGCCAGCTCCTCGGCACAGAAAAACCGGCTGAAGAAGCCGCGCGAGTCTTCACGGCGATGACGGTCCACAACCGACAGTCCCTGCAAAGGTGTCAGTCGGACGGAAAATGCTGACATAGGGTCTAGGTTCCGCGGTCCGTGGGGAAGTCCCTGAGCTGCTCGAGGCAGACCGCCTGCATATCGGCGCCGGATACCCAGCGCGCGTGCCAGTCGAGCGTTTTATCCAATGCGGTCTCGAGCGGCCAGCGGGGCGACCACCCGAGAGTCGCCGCGGCTTTGCTGCTGTCGAGACGCAGCGACCGCGCCTCGTGCGCGTGTTCGGTTCCGGTGTGTCGCCACTTCGATCCGGGGACACGTTTCGACAGGTAGTCGAGTACCCAACGCACGGGACGCGAGTCTGTTTCCAGCGGACCGAAGTTCCAGGCTTGCGCGGCGGCCAGGCCGTCACTGCTCAGGAGTGCCTCGGATAAGCGGATATAGCCGGAGAGCGGTTGCAGGACGTGTTGCCACGGGCGGGTCGAGTCCGGGAAGCGCACTTCCAGCTCATTGCCCGAATCCACGGCCCGGAAAAAATCGGGAATCAGCCGGTCGGCCGCCCAGTCTCCTCCACCGATGACGTTGCCGGCACGGGCGCTCGCAACGGCGATGCCAGCCGCGTTGAAATACGATGCCCGATAGGCCGAGGTCACCAGCTCAGTGCAGGCTTTGCTGCTGGAGTACGGGTCAACTCCGCCGAGCGGTTCGTTCTCGCGATAGCCCCAGACCCATTCGCGGTTTTCGTAACACTTGTCGCTGGTGATGACCAGGACAGCCCGTACGGACGGACAGTTACGAACGGCTTCCAACACGTGAACCGTGCCCATCACGTTCACTTCGAAAGTTTCGACCGGCTCCTTGTACGACAGGCGCACGAGAGGCTGAGCCGCCATGTGAATAACAATCTGCGCGTTGGACCGGCGGATCGCATCCGTCAGGTCGGCGGCGTGCCGAACGTCACCGAGGGTATGGCCGGCGAGCGTTCGCTGGATGCTCGCTGCTTCAAACAGGTTGGGCGAGGTCGGAGGGGCGAGCGAATAGCCGTGTACCCGGGCTCCGAGGTCCTGGAGCCACAGCGCCAACCAACCGCCCTTGAACCCTGTATGCCCCGTCAGGAAGACCTGTCGATCCCGCCAGAAACTGTCCGTCATTCCCATACTTTCCAGGGAGCCCGGCCGGATTCCCAGAAGTGCTCCAACTGATTCTTCTCGCGCAGGGTGTCCATCGGCTGCCAGAAGCCCCGGTGCTCGTACGCCTCCAATTGGCCGGCGGCCGCGAGCCGCGACAGCGGCGCGTCCTCCCAGGCGGTGGAGTCGCCGTCGATGTACTCGAGACAACCGGGTTTCAACACGAAGAATCCGCCGTTGATCCAGGCTCCATCGCCGCGCGGCTTTTCGATGAAACCGCGCACGTTGGAACCGTCCTTGGACAAGGCACCATAGCGACCGGGCGGCTGTACCGCAGTTACGGACGCGAGCTTGCCGTGAGCGCGATGAAATTCCAGCAGCTTGCCGATATCGATGTCGGCCAGGCCATCACCGTACGTGAAACAGAAGCTTTCTTCACCGCGGATATAGTCGCCTACACGCTTGAGGCGCCCACCGGTCATGGTTGAATCTCCAGTGTCCACCAACGTAACGCGCCACGGCTCAGCCTTGCGTTGATGCACGTGCATCTCGTTCTTCTCCATGTCGAAGGTCACATCCGACATGTGCAGGAAGTAGTTGGCGAAGTACTCCTTGATAACGTAGCCCTTGTACCCGCAACAGATCACGAAGTCGTGGATTCCGTAGGCCGAGTAGATCTTCATCAGATGCCAGAGAATCGGGCGCCCGCCGATTTCGACCATCGGCTTCGGCTTCAGGTGTGTCTCTTCAGAAATGCGCGTACCCAGCCCTCCGGCGAGAATGACGGCCTTCAATATGTGCTCCCGATGGATTTTTTATGCGCCTGGTATCCCTGGGCGCCCCGGAACGCGATCATATCCCATGGGGGCGGGGCCCGCGAAGCAGAGGGTTTCAGTACAATCCCGCTCCGCGGAAATTGAAAGGGTTCCTGATGCATCTGATGCGACGTCCGTTTATGCGGTTGGCCGGCTTTCTCGGCGCCGCGATGCTGGCATTTCTGACGGTTCAACCGCTGCACGCGCAGTCGGTGCCTTCGGCCGATCAGATCGAGCTGTTCAAGAACCTTTCACCTGAACAGCAGGACGCGATCCTGAAGCAACTGACGGGCGGCGGCTCCGGGAACAGCAGCTCGGGGCTCTCCGGGGACCAGCGCAACCAGAAAGGCAATCAGTCCGATCAGGCCCAGCAGAATCAGTCCTCGTCGCGGCGCTTCAACGACGAAGACCAGGCGCCCCTGATCCCGGTTCTCAAACCCGAAGACTCGATTGTCATCGAGATCGATTTCCACCTGCCGCCGCGTTCAGCTTCGCAAACGCTGCAATCCTATGTGGCCGGAACGCCCGGGCTGCAATCGGCGCAGAACCTGGCGGCCCTGCAGGCCCTGGCGGCGCAGCAGGGGGGGACAACCGGGGCCGGCGGTGTACTCGGAGCGCCCGGTGCGGCGGGCGCCGGCGCCAACCAGCAGTCTGCGCAGGCGACGGCCGAATCGAAGCTGACCGATGAGGAACGCAAGAGCCTCAACGAGATGATGGATCTGATCCGCTCGCGCAATCCCTACCAACTCAATCGGGATGGCGCGCTCGTGCTGCCGGGCTTTCCGGTCATCCCGCTGGCCGGACTGACCGAGGAACAGGCGACCCTGCGCCTGAGTGTCGAGCCGTCGTTTCATGCAGTCGAAGTGCGGGTGACTCGCCTGCCGTTGAAAAAGATGGGCTACGAAGCCCTGAAGCCGTTCGGTTACGAGCTGTTCCAGGGAGCGGCGAGCGCCTTCGCCCCGGTCACGGGCGCGCCGGTGCCGCCGGATTATGTCGTCGGACCAGGCGACCAGTTGGAGGTCCAACTGTATGGCAACCAGAACAGGACATTGAAGCTGACGGTTGCGCGGGATGGCCGCATCAGCTTTCCCGAGCTCGGGCCCATCACGGTCGGCGGCCAGTTGTTCAGCAGCGTACGGGCCGGTATCGAGTCGCGAGTCGAGAAACAGATGATTGGCGTGCGTGCCAACGTGTCGATGGGCGAGACCCGCACACTGCGAGTATTTGTGCTCGGCGAAGTCCGCCAACCCGGTTCCTACACTGTCAGTAGTCTCGGCACCATCACCTCGGCCCTGTTTGCCGCCGGCGGCGTCACGAAGATCGGCTCCTTGCGCCGCATACAGTTGAAGCGCAATGGGCAACTGGTGAAAGAACTCGACCTCTACGACATGCTGATGCGGGGCGATACGGCCAATGACGCCACGCTGTTGCAGGGCGATGCCATTTTCATTCCGCCCGTGGGACCCACGGTTGCCGTTGAAGGCGAGGTGCGGCGCCCGGCCATCTACGAGTTCAAGAAAGAGTCCACGGTTGCCGATCTCGTGGGCCTCGCCGGTGGTCTGACGCCACAGGCTGATACAGCCAACGCAATGTTGACGCGGGTCGATGCGGACGAGCGGCGCATCGTCCTGCACGTTGGCCTCGATGGCGAATCCGCCAAGGGCCAGCCGTTGCGCAACGGTGATCTGCTGCACATCGCACGGCTCCGCCCGACACTCGATGCCGGCGTCGTAGTGCAAGGCCATGTGTTTACGCCCGGCAACTTCGCATACCGGTCAGGTATGAGGCTGTCGGATGTCATTTCCTCCGTCGATGAGCTGCAACCTAATGCTGATCTTCACTACGTGTTGATCCGGCGTGAGATGCCCCCGGACAGACGGATAGCCGTTCTCTCGGCGGACTTGTCAGCCGCGTTGCGGGAGCCGGCGTCGGCCGCCAACGTGCCGCTGCTGCCCCGGGACCAGATCACCGTATTCGACCTGGCATCCGGGCGTGATCGCATCATCAAGCCGATTCTGGATGAGCTGCGCCGCCAGGGCAGTTCACAACACCCGACCGAAGAGATCTCGATCGACGGGCGGGTGCGGGTCCCCGGTACCTATCCGCTCGAGCCGGGTATGACGGTTGCCGATCTGATCCGGGCCGGTGGTGGCCTGACAGATGCTGCGTACGGCATGCATGCCGAGCTGAGCCGTTACACGATCGTCGGTGGTGAAAGCCGCCGCGCGGAGCGGCTCGACATCGATCTCGGCGCGGCCCTGCGGGGGGACGCTGCATCGAATGTCAAGCTCGAGCCTTTCGACGATCTGAACGTCAAGGAGATTCCGGAATGGCGCCCCCAGGGAACGGTTACGCTTTCAGGTGAAGTGCGATTCCCGGGTCGCTACGTCATCAAACGTGGTGAGACCCTTCGCGCGGTGATGGCACGCGCCGGGGGCCTTACTGAATTCGCGTTTGCTGAAGGCAGCGTGTTCACGCGCGAGGAGCTCAAGCGCCGCGAGCAGGAACAGCTCGATATGCTCGCGAGCCGAATGCAGACCGACATCACCGTGCTCGCCCTCCAGGGAGCGGCCGCCAACCAGGCCGGTTCGGCCAGTGCCCTGGCCGTGGGGCAGTCATTGTTGGGACAGCTCAAGGCTGCGAAGGCCGTGGGACGGCTCGTGATCGACCTGCCGACTACCATGAAGGCAGCTCCTGGATCAGCAATGGATGTCGTGCTGCGCGACGGCGACCTGTTGTTCGTTCCGAAGTTGCAACAGCAGGTGACCGTGATTGGTGAAGTTCAGACTTCCACTTCGCATCTGTACCGCCCCGAGCTTTCGCGCGACGACTATATCGCTTTGAGCGGGGGACTCACGCGGCGGGCGGACCGCTCGAAGATCTACGTGGTGCGTGCCAACGGCAGTGTCGTTGCCGGCGATGGCGGTCGCTGGTTTGAACACGGCTCCGATGTACGCATGAAGCCGGGAGACACCATCGTTGCGCCGCTCGACACCGAACGTCTGCCTGCGTTGCCGTTCTGGACGGCAGTCACGACGATTATCTACAACGTAGCAATCGCGGCCGCGGCCGTGCATTCGTTCTGATCGCATATGGAAGTACTCATCACAGGCGGTGCCGGCTTCATCGGCTCGCGGTTGGCAAAGAAGTTGGCGGCTGGCGGTGCGAGGGTCACCGTCCTGGATACGCTCAGCGAGCAGATCCATGGCAAGGACGCGAAGTTTCCGGCTGATCTGACGGCCGTGGCCCGCTGCATCCAGGCGGATGTTTGCGATCGTGACGTTCTGGCGCGCGAGCTCGTGAACCAACACGTCGTCGTTCATCTGGCGGCGGAGACCGGGACCGGTCAGTCGATGTACGCCATTCAGCGCTACGAACGCGTCAATCTGCAGGGCACGGCGACGCTGTTGGATATCATCGTCAATGAGAAGCCGGCGCGGCTTCGCAAGCTCGTCGTCGCTTCATCGCGCGCGGTATACGGAGAGGGGAAATACCAATGCCGCACTCATGGCGTGGTGTTTCCGCGGGCGCGCACGGCGACTGCAATGTCCGCGGGCAGGTTTGAGCCCGAATGTCCGGTCTGCGCCGCGAGCGTCGAGGTGTTACCCACGACGGAGGACACGCCGTTTGCTCCTTCGTCATTCTATGGTCTGACCAAGCAGGTTCAGGAGCAGATGATCCTGATGTTTGCCGGGTCACTGGGTTTCGATGGCATCGCCTTGCGCTACCAGAACGTGTATGGCCCCGGGCAGAGCCTGAGCAATCCCTACACGGGCCTGCTGGCCGTGTTTTCCAATCTGGTGCGCCAGGGCAAGCCGCTGCAGATTTTCGAGGATGGGCTCGAGAGTCGCGACTTTGTGTATATAGATGACATCGTGTCCGCGACCGCGGCCTGCGTCGCCCCGGAGATCAGCGGCGTTCACGTGTTGAATGTCGGCTCGGGCGTACGCACCAGCGTGTTGGAAGTTGCCCATGCGGTCAAAGATTTTTTCGCGGCCGATGTGCCCGTGCAGATTACGGGTCAATTCCGCATCGGCGACATCCGCCACAACGCGGCGGATGTTTCCCGGATTGCGAGCCTGACCGGCTACGCTCCCAAGTGGTCGTTCAAGGACGGCTTGCACCAGTTTCTCGAGGCCGTAAAGGCTTCGCAGCCGGCGGATGTCGGCTTCGAGCGCTCGATGCAGGAGCTCAGGCAACGCGGAATGCTCGGTGGCGGCTGACAATGGCAGTCGCCGCGCGCACGGAAAATCTTGCCTGCCTGATCGTTGCGCGCAATCTCGGCGATGCCGTCATTCAAAGCAGGTTCCTGCAATCGTTGGCGGCCGGGGGCTATGCGCGGGGCTACATCGCCTGGACGCGGCCGCAGACGGCCTTTCTGTTCAGGGACATTCCCGAGTGCGAGGTGGTGGCATCACAATTTCCCGTGGGAACGCAGAAACAGTTCGGGCCGGCCGCGGCGGCAGGCCTGCTTGCGGCCGCCTGGCACATCCGGCGACGCCGCATCAGTGTAACCCTGGACTTGATCGGCGACATGCGTGAGCGCCTGTTTGCCCGGCTGGCCGGCAGCCCCAGGCTGATCCATATCGGCTGGGCACCGGATCATCCCTTCAGCCGCCTGATCCGCAATCCCCTGGGATCCGGTCGACCGCAGGTCGAGGTGCCGGCCAGTGTCCCCAACATCTATGACGCGTACGATCTGATGCTCGCATCCCTGGTGCCGGGTGCCTCGATGCAGAGCGCGCCGGCACCGCGCGCGCAGGAGCCGACGGGCCGTCCATTGCGCGTCGGCATCCATCCGTTTGCCTCCCAGGAATGCAAGCTGTGGCCTGCCGGACACTGGCGCGAGTTGGTGCGAGAGCTGCTGGCGCAGCAGGCAACCGTCTATGCGTTCGGGGCACCCTCGGACCGGCCGGCCTTGCTGGAGTTGCTCGGCGAGCTGGTTTCTCAGGTGCAGGTGGCAACGGAGAGCCTGCAGCAGTTTGCAGATCGGACGGCGACTCTTGATGTCATGGTCGGCCTCGACAGCTTTTCGACTCACATGGCGGCCCGTCAGGGCGTGCGCTCCGTCACCATCAACGCCGGCAATCCGCCCGAGTTGTGGGCCGTGCCGCGTACTGGCAGAACCGTCTGGAGCTCCGGCGGCTGCAGCAGCTTTCCCTGCTTCAATGTTCCGAAGTGTGAAGCCACGCCTCTCGAATACGCCTGCGTGCGCTCCATCGCGGTCCGGCAGGTCATCGAGTCGATCAATTCATGAGCACGGGCACGCTGTTGCGGCCGCTGGCCAGGGAGTCTTCGGGACCCGCGGCGCGGTTACGCGATAACAACTTCGACGCGCTGCGGGTCGTGTTTGCCTCGATGGTGGTCGCGTTTCACATGGGCCTGCTGTCGCTGGCGCCCGGCCTGGCCTGGATGCGGGAGTACATCTCGGCCACTTTCGCCGTGCAGGCATTCTTCGTCGTCAGCGGCTTTCTCGTTGTCATGAGCTGCGAGAACTCGAGTTCGCTGCGTTCTTACGCGCTGAAGCGCTTCCGGCGAATCGTGCCCGCGTATGTGACCGTCGTGGTGGCTGCTGCCGTGCTGCTTTCGTTGCAGTCGACGCTGCCGCTGCGTGAATACTTCGGCAGCCCGCCGTGGTGGCGCTATCTGGGCTACAACCTGATTCTGTCGAATTTCCAGGCACCCACGTTGCCCGGTGTTTTCCAGTCGAATCCCGAGCCGGCCGTCAACGGGTCGCTGTGGACCATCAAGGTGGAGGTTGGGTTTTATATCGTCGTTCCGCTCATCGTCTGGTGTGTGCGGCGTTTTGGATACCGCACCGCGCTCATTGCCTTGTTCTGCCTGTCGCTGGCCTGGCGGCTCGGGCTCGAGGGGCTCAGCAGTCCGGATGGCCTGAACCTGTATGCCAGGCTCGCGAAGCAGCTTCCCGGGCAGTTGTGTTTCTTTGTCGGCGGCGCCTGGGCGTTTTACCGGGCGCGCGAGGGGGGGCGAACCTACTTTCTGCCCGCCGTGGCCGGCGTGTTGGCCTACAATCTGTTGAGCGGGATGGCGGCAATCGCGATCGCACCGCTGGCAGTCACGGCGATTGTGACCTGGGCCGCCCTGGCGGCCCCGCGGTTGCCGGCGCTGGGCAGACACGGTGACTTTTCCTACGGGATCTACCTGTACCACTTCCCGATAGTGCAGACCTGCATTGCGGCCGGACTGTTCGCGTGGTCGGCGGGCCTGGCCGTCGGCCTGATCGCCGTGCTGGTACTGGCCTGCAGTGTCGTTTCCTGGTTTGTCATCGAATCGCCGGCGCTTGCCGGCCGCTCCCGGCACGTTGCCGGACCCCCGACCCGTCCGCAATCCTCGTGCACTTCCTGACAGTAGCCGCACTGGCGGCCCAGGTGTTGGGCACCTATCTCATCTGGCCTAATCGCTGGAACATTCCCGCGCACCTGAATCTCGGGTTCTGTGTCACGGCGTACTTCGTCCCGGGCCTCGGCACGGATGTCTGGGACCTGTTTGACGACCGCACCAACCTGATCTATTCGCAGATCAACATCCTCGGCGCCTGCGCACTGCTCGGCGGCCTGTTGGTAGGGGCGCGGGTGGGACTGTTCGACGGCTCGCGCCCGATCCTCATGCGCTTGTATGACTCCGGGCGGATGCGCCTCGCGGCCGTGGAGCGGACGCAATGGGTGGCACTGGTGGCCATCATCGGCATGATCGCCGCCTATCGCATCATGGGCTTTGTGCCGATGTTTGCCGAAGACCCGTTTTCCGCCAAGCAGTTCAAGAACGAATATTTCGAGCCTTACTACCGGGCGGCGTACCTGTTTCGCAGCAGCTTCTCCATCCTGGTGGTGGTGATTCCGCTGTTGCTCACGATCTGGTGGGTGCAGGGCAGGCGCCTGAAGCCGTTCGTGCTCTCGGGCGTATCGGTTGTGTTGATCGCGGTCTCGCTGGCGCGCCAGTCTTTCGCGCTGGGAATCATTACCTTCATGGGCATCATGGCGACGCGCTCCGCGCGCGGATTTCGCTGGTTCATGGTGTTCAACGCGCTGATCTTTCCACTCGGCAGCGCGGCCTACCTGTTGCTGGGGCTGCTGACGGGTGTGGAGCGTTTTACGTCGATCTACTCGGTCGACTCGATTGCCGACGTCGTCTCCTCGGGCGCGCCGGATATCTTCGATCAGCTCACCTTCCTCAGCGGATTCCAGGACATCAACAACTTTACCTACGGGCGGACCTTCTTCGGAGGCCTGGTACCGGGCAACTTTCTGTGGAATCCCAGTGTCTGGTCGCTCACCTATGACAACCTCGGGGCCGACATCTCGGACCTGGTCAGCGGCGGGTTGCGGTTCAGCACGGCGTTGTGGGGTTACTGCAGTTTCGGCTGGATCGGCGTCGTGCTGGTCCCGTTCTTCTCGGGCTTTCTCAACGGCTCGATGATCCGGGTGCTCAAGCGCCTGCCGCTCAGCTCGTCGCTGATTGCCTCCGCGTTTGTGTTGGCGATCTATATGACGCTCGGCCACCAGCTCATCGAATACTATCTGTTGAGCATTCACGAGATCCCCTCGATCGCCTGCGCGTTGTTCCTGGCTTATGGCCTGCGAACCCGGCGCCGTACCAACCGCACACCGCCCCAGTTACCGGCCCAGGAGTTGACATCGACACGATGAGCGCCAACGAGCGTGCTACCGAAGCGGCCGATTTCGTGCTGATCGGCGCGGGCTTTTTCGGCTACGCGCGCGAGATCATCGCGAAGCTGCGCCTGCGTGGCCGGGAAGTGCTGTGGTTCGAAGACCGGCCGTCCACGGATACCTTTACGAAGGCGACGCTGCGCCTGGCGCCGGCGTTGCTGGCCGGCCGCTCCGAGGGCTATTTCAAGCAGATCGCCGATGGCCTGCGGGGCCGCAGGATCCGTGATGTGCTCGTCATCAAAGGGGAGGCGATGTCGCCCGCGGCGATCCGCTATCTGCGGGCCGCGCTTCCGGATGCGACCTTTACGCTCTACTTTTGGGACGGTTACCGGAACATGCCGGCCGACAGTCGTGACAAGGTCACCTTGTTCGACCGGGCCTTCACGTTTGATTCCGCTGACGCCCGGGCCGACACACGGCTGACCTATCGGCCGTTGTTCTTCCTGGACGAGTATGCGCACCTGCCGCCCGTGTCCCAGGACATCGACCTGTTGTTCTTCGGAACGGCTCACAGCGATCGCTACAGCGTGTTGAAGCGGCTCGCGCGCGCGGTTCCACCCCGGCTGCGTTTCGAGAAACTGCTGTATTTTCCGTCGCGCTCCGTTTACAGGTTCCGGCGGGTGTTCGATCCGCGGCTGCGCGGTGCGCGCCGCGATGAGTTCATTTTCCAGCCCCTCGGTAAAAGCGCCATCCTGCAGTTGGTGGCCAGGAGCCGCGCGGTTGTCGATATCGAACGTACAATCCAAACGGGTCTCACCATGAGAACCGTGGAAACGCTGGGCGCCGGCCGCAAGCTGATCACCACCAACCCTACGGTGAGCGAGGCCGATTTCTATCATCCCGATAACATCGCGATCATCGATAGAGACCGGCCGAGCGTGCCCGACACATTTTTCGAGCGACCCTATGTGGCGCCGGCGGCGGAGTTGCTGCAGCGCTATTCACTGTCTGGATGGATCGATGAGGTCATTCCTTGAACGCAACCCTGGATCGAGATGAGGCACCGGACGGCGGCCTGGCCGAGCAGTTTGCGGCGTTGTGGCGCCGCAAGTGGCTGGTGTTGGCGTGCGCACTGCTGGGAGCCGTGATAGCCGGCGGCATCGCCTTCACCATGCCCAGGCAATACGAAGCCACGGTCGTCATGATGCCCCTGGCCGACTCCACCTCGGGCGGACAGCTTGCCGGGTTGGGGTCGTTGGCTTCCTCGTTCGGCGGTCTCGCCTCGTTGGCGGGTCTGTCAATCGGCGACAGCGCACGCAAACAGGAATCCGTGGCGGTGCTGCAATCGGAGGTCCTGACCGAAATGTATGTGCAGCGGAACAATCTGCTGCCGGTCCTGTTCTACAGGAAATGGAATGCCCAGACCCATACCTGGAATGTCACCGACCCGAAGAAGGTCCCCACCCTCTGGAAGGCCAACGAGTTTTTCAAGAGTCACGTCCGGCAGATCAACTCGAATAGCAAGACGGGAATGGTGACCATGACCATTACCTGGGAGGACGCGGAGCTGGCTGCGAAATGGGCCAACGACCTGGTGCGTCTGACCAATGAATATATGCGCAACCGCGCCATCCAGGAATCCGAGCGCAACATCAACTTTCTGAGCGAGGAGGCGACCAAGACCAACCTCGTGGAAGCGCGACAGGCTGTCTATTCGGTACTGCAGACGGAAATCAACAAGGAGATGCTGGCGCGCGGCCGCGACGAGTATGCCTTGAAAGTGGTCGATCCGGCGGTTGCGCCCGAGCGGGCCGCCTCGCCGCAGAAGGCGGTTTGGGTGGTGGTCGGTGCGCTCGCGGGCCTGCTGCTGGGCGGGGGCTTCGTGCTGATGCGCGCGGACAACGGCTGAACCGCAGGCTCATGTCGCACGAGGAAGTCATCCTGCTCGATCGCGATGGGACCATCGTGGTGGACCGCCACTATCTGGATGATCCGGCCGGCCTCGAGTTTTTGCCGGGCGCGGCCGAGGGCCTGCGCCGCCTGTCCACGGCAGGCCACCGACTCGCTGTGGTCACCAACCAGTCGGGTATCGGGCGCGGGATGTTCACGCCTGCGACTCTCGAAGCGATGAATGCACGCCTGCGAGAGATGGTCAGGGAAGCGGGTGCGCATCTCGAGGCGATCTATGTCTGTCCACACGCTCCGGAGGCCGACTGCGACTGTCGCAAACCACGGTTGGGCCTGATGCGGCAGGCGGTCGCGGAGCTCGGCTTCGATCCGGCACTCGCCGTGGTGATCGGTGACAAGCCGAGCGACGTTGAGTTTGGCCGGGGCGCCGGCGCTGCCACCATTCTCATCGCTGGCGAGGAGCGACGTGCGGATTGCGAGGCTGACTTCGTGGCGCCGGACCTGCTCAGCGCGGCGCAATGGGTTCGGCAGCGACGCAGTCAGTAATCTGACGTCGCATTGGCGAGTCGCAACACAGTTACTTTGAGGGTGCTGCGGGGCGCGAGTGACACACTCGTCGCGACTTCGAGCCCCCCATTGAGGCGCATTTCGATTTTCCCGGAGGTGGGTGTTTGCACGAGCCCCGTGAAAAGGCTCGTGCCGGTAAACGTCGCGCCGCCGGCACTGCTGGCCGCCACGCATACCAGGAGGACCGCATGCTCTTCCGCCAGGGCGCTCCTGGGCACCACCTCCGTGAAGGTATCGGGTGCGAGTCCTGTTGGGAGGTTCAGGGTGTTTCTGAATACGACGCGTGTCGGGAAGTCGCTGACCAGCCCATCGGTACTGTTGAGGTCGCGGCGTTGAGTTATGAGCCCGGCAGGGGCCGCGGTGGCCATGGCCCCGATGTTGCAACCATCGAGCGCTACAACCGCGGGATGCGGTTGATTCGCACTGCGGGCCCGCGCGCCGTACAGATTCCAGGGGCCGGTGGCTCCGGGTCCCTGCACGAACACACACTCCTGGAAGTGCGCCTTGGTCGCGATCGCGCAGTTGATCGTGTTGGTCGGCTGCGGGCCATCCGAGCTGATCAGGTACAGGCCGTTCGCGGTGAGACTGCTGATGTAGTGGCCGGGTGCGCCGGCGTGGGCATCCTCGAAGTGGCTGAGGGTGCTGGGATTGCTGTAGATCTGGGTGCCGCCGGAAAAGGACAGGAAGTTGAGGCCGGTCTGCGACTCGTTGATGCGCAGGCCGAAGCTGAAGCCGCCGTGGATCTCGGCGTTCTGGCACGTAACCGACAGGAAGCTGTCGGCAACCGTTATGTTGTCCAGGAAAATCGCGCCGCCACTGCCTTCGACCCGCACCCCTGACAAGGATGCGCCATTGGCTACCGAACCGGTGCCGGCGCGTACGCCGGACTCCTGGCCGATCACTGTCTCAGAGGCAATGAATTGCCGGGCCGCTGCCGCGACCGTCAGATAGACGGTACGGCTCACTGAGTCCCAGTACACGATGTTGCCTGTGGCGTGTGAAGTGGTACCCGTCACTGCTTCGCCGGGGCGGAAATTGCCGGTCGTGCTCGTCAGTCGCAGCGTCGTGATGGCCCCGCGAGCCACCATGTCCTGATATTTCGACTGGTTGTCGTTGATGCCCAGAAAGCCGTTTTGCGTGAAGTTCTGAGCCCACAGGTTGGAATACACATTCTGCACGGAGGGGCCGACCGTGCCCGGCCAACTGAAGTCGAACGCGACTTCAGCAGTACCTCCACAGTCGACAATGAAGTCGGCCAACACGGCTCCCGAGCAGCCGCGAGCGGAAAACACGGTTCCGTGAGTGCCCGGCGGAGCGCGCAACACCGTCTGCACCCCGCACCCCCGGATGACGGTCGGATATCGGGACATTCCCTTCTCGGAATTGCTTCCAAACACCAGGTGCGTGACTTTCGAGACTCCCCCGGCGAGTTGCACGGGACATTGGGAGAGTTGCGCGACGCGGAATGCGGTGTTGTGGGCTTCGGTATCGTCGTGGTTGCCGTCGTAGCGCGCGCCGTAGCGTTTTGGCAGGATGGTACCGAGCACGTTGTGACTGGGGACGCCGGAGTCGATTTCAGCAGCCCCGGCTTTGGTCTCGGCAGATGTGATCGGGAAAGCCCTGGTCCCCTCGACGGAGGAAGCGGCGAGGAGCGGCTCCGCGCATGCGGCGACGACTACGGTTGAGGAGCCGAACAGCGCCTTGGAGACTTCACGGCGCCGCATCGCGTATCGACCGCGGAGCTCTCAGGCGGCTAGTAAGCGCCGTTGCCCGCAAGCACCACGCCTGTCGTCTTCAGCAGTATGTACATGTCCAGGAGGAAGCTCTGGTTACGCACGTAGTAGGTGTCCAGAACGACCCGGCGACGATAGTCCGTGTCATTGCGTCCAGTCACCTGCCACAGCCCGGTAATTCCCGGTTTGGCGGCAAGATAGGCGCCAACATTGCGGCCATAGCGCAGCAGTTCTTCGCGGATCACCGGGCGGGGACCCACCAGACTCATCTCCCCCCGAACAACATTCCAGATCTGCGGCAGCTCATCCAGACTGGTCCGTCGCAGGAAATGGCCGAGGCGCGTGACCCGCGGGTCTTTTCGCAGCTTGTGATCACGAACCCACTCGGCCTTCATGACCGGGTCCTGCTCGAGCAGGGAGCGCAGGACCTGGTCCGCGTTCGGCACCATGGTGCGAAATTTCAAGCATTCGAACATTTTGCCGTCGCGGCCGACGCGCCTGTGCTTGTAGATGACCGAGCCGCCGGAGCCGCGTACCAACAGGACGATGGCCAGCATCAACGGGGAGAATACGATGGCGAGAACCAACGCTCCCAACAGGTCGAGCAGTCGTTTGACGGCGGCATTCAGGGCCCGGCGGCAGGCGGCGATGTCGGCGAAGCGGCGGATGGACTCCGACCAGGCGTGAGTTTCGAAATCGTGCCGCTCGGTTGCTCTCAACTCCAGTGCGCCATCGGTCTCAATTGCCACTTCGCTGGTCTCCGAGTGATTGCGCCTATCGCTGCTGCTGACGAGGTGGGGCCGAGGATGGAACGCACGGGTGCTTCCCAGACTGGCACGTGAGTTGGCTGCTTCGTTAGCCGGTCGCGTCGACAACTCGAGGCTCCTTCATAAAGTGACAACGGTTCAGGACCGGAATGTCGCGATCACGCGACATAATCCGTCGCCAATACGCGATATTCACAGGTGGCGGCAATTCAATCAAGAATTTGCTGCACAATTCGAGACTTAACGTAGTCGTGGCAACGAAGTTGACCCGGATTGAGCGCACATTGCTGCGACGCACTTCAAGCTGCTGGACGATGCCTTGCCCCTGAGGCGAATTTATTCGCCACCTCGTGGACATCCGCAGCAAGCGTCGGGCCCACGCACCGCACACAGATGTCGCGCTTTCGAGACGAGCGGACGCAGCAGAGGGCGAGCGGGGAGGCAGGCAGAACTGGCCAACTGAACAGCGCCTTCCCCTGAGATGTTCCTTAATAAATGATCCCTGCATAAATACTGCGGCCGGCGGCAGTATAGCCAGAGCGTAACAGCTTGCCGAACAATTTTATGTTGCGATTCGTAGCCGATTTGTTGTCGAAGTGTTACATGATCAGGACCCCACTCTTACTCGCAGCGCTTGAGCGCCTCATGGTCATCCGTTAGTCTGCTGCGTTCATTAATAGGTTCAAGAATTAGATGCGAGTTACGATATTTGGCTCGGGCTATGTTGGGTTGGTGACTGGTGCGTGTCTGGCTGACGCCGGTAACCATGTGGTGTGTGTCGATGTGGATCAGGGCAAGATCGAGCGGCTGAATCGCGGGGAAATCCCCATTCACGAGCCCGGGCTCGATGAGTTGATCAAGCGCAACGCGGAAGCGGGGCGCATCGAATTTACCACGGATGCCGTCAAGGGCGTCGAGCATGGTCTGTTCCAGCTCATTGCCGTTGGTACCCCGCCGGATGAGGATGGTTCCGCGGATCTGCGGTACGTTTTGAGTGCAGCGCGCACCATTGCGACGCACATGAATCGCTATGCCGTCGTCATCACGAAGTCGACGGTGCCGGTTGGCACGGCTGACAAGGTGCGTGCGGAACTGACAAAGACGCTGGCCGGCCGTGGCGCCAACGTTGAGTTTGATGTCGTTTCCAACCCGGAATTCCTCAAGGAAGGCGCGGCCATCCAGGACTTCATGAAGCCTGACCGGGTGGTCGTCGGAACTGACAACCCGCGCACCACCGAGCTCATGCGGGCCCTTTACGAGCCTTTCATCCGCAATCACGATCGCCTGATTGTCATGGACATCCGCTCCTCCGAGCTGACCAAGTACGCGGCCAACGCCATGTTGGCCACGAAGATCAGCTTCATGAACGAGCTGTCCAACATTGCCGAGCGCCTGGGCGCCGACATCGAGAAGGTGCGCGTGGGAATCGGTTCCGACCCGCGCATCGGCTACAGTTTCATCTATCCGGGCACCGGTTACGGTGGCTCGTGCTTCCCCAAGGACGTGCAGGCGCTGATCCGCTCGGCGCATGAGGTAGGTCACACTCCAGGGATCCTGGATGCGGTCGAGTCGGTCAACAACCGGCAGAAGGAGGTGCTCGTCCACAAGATGAAGCGTCACTTCGCCGACCAGTTGAAGGGCAAGACCATTGCGTTGTGGGGGCTCGCGTTCAAGCCGAACACCGATGACATGCGCGAGGCGCCGGCCCGGGCAATCATCGATCTGCTGCACCAGGCTGGGGCCAACGTGCGTGCCTATGACCCGGTCGCCGGCGCGGAAGCCAAGCGCATCTACGGTGACAGAAAGGACTTTGTCATCACGAAAAATGCCTACGAAGCGGCTGACGGGGCGGATGCCTTGTGCATCGTCACGGAATGGCAGGAGTTTCGCAGCCCTGATTTCGACCGGCTCAAGCAGATATTGAAGACAGCTCTCATTTTTGATGGCCGAAATCTTTATGATCCCGGCATGGTGGGTCGTTTCGGCTTCACTTACTACGCAATTGGGCGAGGTAAAGCCGTCACGCCCAGCTAATAACACAGAGCTCAGGTGACCCGATGCTGACGCCAGTCATTCTGTCCGGGGGGGCGGGCACGCGGTTGTGGCCGCTGTCCCGCGAGTTATATCCAAAGCAACTTCTGGCCCTGACCGGTGAGCGCACCATGTTGCAGCAGACGGCCTTGCGCCTGTCGGGCCTGGCGGCGGCCTCACCGGTAGTCGTTTGTAATGATGCCCACCGCTTCCTCGTCGCGGAGCAGCTGCGGCAGTTGAAGATGGATACCCGGGCCGTGGTGCTGGAGCCGTTCGGCCGCAACACCGCTCCGGCGATCGCGCTGGCCGCGTTGGCGGCTTTGAAGATGGCGGCGGGTGAGGACCCCGAGTTACTGGTTCTGCCGGCTGACCATGTCATCCGGGATGTGCCGGCGTTCCAGAAGGCCGTGCGCACTGCGTTGCCGGCGGTCCAACAGGGGAAGCTCGTGACCTTCGGCATCGTGCCGAGCGCTCCCGAGACCGGTTACGGTTATATTCAACGGGGCACGGAGACAGCCACGGGCGCGGGTTTGTTCCAGATCGCCCGTTTCGTCGAGAAGCCCAATCTCGAGCGCGCGCAGGAGTTCCTGAAGTCGGGTGACTACCTGTGGAACAGCGGCATGTTCATGTTCCGGGCCAGCCGTTACCTGCAGGAGCTCGAGAAGTTCGCGCCGCAGATCGCCCGTGTTTGCCGGGCTGCGTTTGAGAACGCGAAGGCCGACCTGGACTTCATGCGGATCGACGCCGAAACGTTCGAGAACTGTCCCAGCGATTCCATCGATTACGCTGTGATGGAAAAAACCTCCGACGCGGTGGTCGTCCCGTTGTCCGCCGGTTGGAGTGATGTTGGATCGTGGTCCGCTTTGCACGAGGCCTGTGATTCGGATGGCCACGGCAACGTGTCACGGGGCGATGTCATATCCGAGGATTCCAACGGTAACTATCTGTATGCCGAGAGCCGGCTGGTAGCGACCGTAGGTCTGCAGAACCACGTGGTCGTGGAGACCAAGGATGCCGTGCTGGTCGCTCCGAAGGATCGCGTCCAGGATGTGAAGAAGCTGGTGACGCGCCTCAAGGAGGCTGGCCGCTACGAACATTCGCTGCATCGCGAAGTGTTCCGTCCCTGGGGCAGCTACGACAGCATCGAGAATGGCGAGCGCTTCCAGGTGAAACGCCTGAAGGTGAAGCCAGGTGCAACTCTGTCCCTGCAGATGCATCACCACCGCGCCGAGCACTGGATCGTCGTTTCCGGAACCGCGCGCATCACCCGGGGCGAGGAGGTTTTCCTGCTGGAGGAAAATCAATCCACCTACATTCCCATCGGCGTGAAGCACCGAATCGAAAACCCCGGCATGATTCCCCTGCACATCATCGAAGTGCAGTCGGGCTCGTACCTCGGTGAAGATGACATCGTGCGCTTTGATGATCGCTACGGCCGGCAAGGGACCACAAATTGATGAATCTCAACTCGTTCAAGGCCTACGATGTCCGCGGGCGCATTCCCGATGAGCTGAACGAGCAACTGGCGTATGACATTGGTCGTGCGTATGCAACATTTGTGAAATCACGCCGGGTCGCGGTGGGTCACGACATTCGCTTGTCGAGCCCGCAGCTCGCCGAGGCGCTGAAGCGCGGTCTGATGGACAGTGGCTGTGACGTTCTGGATATCGGGCTGTGGGGCACTGAAGGCGCCTATTTCGCGGCCTTCGCCGAGAAGCTCGATGGCGGCATCATGGTGACCGCCAGCCACAATCCGCCCGACTACAACGGGATGAAATTTGTGCGCGAGGAGGCCCGGCCCATCAGCGGGGACACCGGGTTGATGCAGATGAAGGCGCTCATCGAGTCGCAGTCCTTCGCACCCAAGGCGGTTACGCCGGGTGTGGAGCGTCCGTTGGATCTGCGTAAGAAATATCTCGATCACCTGTTGAGCTACATCGATCGCTCGAAGCTCGAAAAAGCTGGATCGCCCCCGCTCAAGGTCGTGGTGAATGCCGGCAACGGTGGGGCAGGGCTCATTGTCGACCAGATAGAGCCGTTTTTGCCCTTCGAGTTTGTAAAGGTTAACCACGAGCCTGACGGAACGTTTCCGAACGGTATTCCCAACCCGATGATCATCGAGAGCCAGGCGGCCACGGCGGATGTCGTTCGCAGCACCAAGGCCGATGTCGGTCTGGCGTGGGACGGCGACTATGACCGCTGCTTCTTCTTCGATGAGCAGGGTCAGTTCATTGAGGGTTACTACCTGGTCGGCCTGCTGGCGGAAGTGTTTCTGAAGCGGGAGCCGGGTGCGCGCATCGTTCACGATCCGCGCCTGACCTGGAATACCCAGGACATCGTGAAGCGGGCGGGCGGTGTGCCCGTGCTGTGCAAATCGGGGCACGCCTTCATCAAGCAGAAGATGCGGGAAGTGGACGGGGCCTACGGTGGCGAGATGAGCGCCCACCATTACTTCCGCCGGTTCTCCTACTGTGACAGCGGCATGATCCCCTGGCTGCTGGTGCTGCAGGTCATTTCCGAGAGCGGCAAGAGCCTCTCGCAGCTCGTCGGCGAGCGGATGCGCCTGTTCCCCGCCAGCGGCGAGATCAATCGGCGCCTGAATGGCGATCCGAAGGCCATCCTGGCCCGGGTGAAGGGTCTCTACGAAAAGAATGCCACGGCCATCGATTTCACGGACGGCCTGTCCCTGGAATTTCCGCAATGGCGGTTCAACCTGCGCAGCTCGAACACGGAACCCCTCGTGCGACTCAACGTGGAGTCGCGGGCGGACGTGGGCCTGATGCAGGAAAAGACGGCAGAACTGCTGGCATTGCTGGATTCCTGAACCAGGAACGCTACTTGCTCAACACGCGGCGATGGAACAAAAGTCTATACGCGTTCTGATCGCTGAAAACCATCGCGACCTCAGTGATGTGATGAGCCAGCTCATCGATACCGAGCCCGATATGCGTTGTGTCGGGCAGGTGACCGATGCCGCCGAAGTGCTGCCCAAGGCACGGGAGGCTGCGGCCGACGCGGTGATTCTGGATCTCACCCTGCAGGGCGGCAGCGGTCTGCCACTGATCGAACAGCTCACGACCGCGATGCCTGAGTTGCGTGTGATCGTGTTCAGCGGTTTGGCCAATAGCGAGGAAGTGTCGCGCGAGGCCAAGCGCCGCGGTGCGGCCGCGTACGTCTGCAAGGGAAGTGACATTCAGGTTCTGTTCGAAGCGCTGCGAACACCTGCAACCGCAAGCTGAGCCCCCATTATTCGTCTTGGTGGCAACCGGGGGGCCAGTCGTTATGGATAATGATACGATTGTGCGGTATGCATCAGTTTTCAAATCCCAGCGCGTGGTACAACCGCCCGCGGGCCGTGCTGCGGCCCTGCAATCAACTAGTTGATAGCAACTGTCTGCTCGGGGACACACTGGTCGCTGGTGTCGTCGGCAGGTAATTTTCCCGTCCCAAACCGAAAGGGGCTACTCATGGCGCTCTGGAAAGATACGACCTCTCAGCCTGGCACGACGCCGGCTCAAAGCTTCACCAACCCGGCTGCCGCGCCGCAATCCCGCGAGCCGGAAAAGACCAACGTCGCGCCGCTCAGCCCTGATGCTGCCCGTCGTCCGGTGAAGGAAGCGCAGAGGCTCGACATGAAAGAATCGGTCATTGCTTCCGATCTCGCGATCGAAGGCAAGATCATCGGCTCCGGCCACGTCCGGATTGCCGGTCGCTTCAAAGGCGACGTACAGGTTGACGGCAATGTGACGCTCGATACGGGCGCTCACCTCGAAGGGCTCGTCAAGGCAAGCGTCGTCGTCGTCGGCGGCGAACTCATCGGCAACATCGAGAACGCCAAGCGCGTCGAGTTGCTCGAAGGGGGCGTCATCAGCGGCGATGTGAAGGCCGGATCGCTGACCGTAGCGGCAGGTTCGCGCATGCGCGGCCAGGTCGAGTTTGGTTGGGACAATGAAGGCCGCAGCTCTGCCAAGGGATACGGCACCGGTTCATGAGTGTAGCCTCTCGCCCGGTATCCACGGGCAAGACGCGCACCTGTCCGCACTGCAAGGCGACGATTCTCGAAAGCCTCAGTATCTGCCCGGGCTGCATGCACCACCTGCGCTTCGACTCCGAAGCAGCGAAGCGACAGGTGGCGGCTGCGCCCGCGTTACGCGTGGAGGGGATCATCCGGCATCCCCCGAACGAGCAGCCGCTCGAGTATTTCGTGATCATCGCCATCCGCAACGACCGCGGCGAGGAAGTGACTCGCCAGGTCGTGAATGTCGGGGCATTACAGGCCGCTGAGAAGCGGACCTTTACGATGTCGGTGGAAGTTCTGCCGCCGTCAGCCCCGGTCCCTCCGCAGAAGCAGAACATCCCCACGGGGGCGTTCAAGACTCCTGCTATCCCTTCCCCGCAGCCGCAACCGGCGCCCACACAGGCGCGCACGGTGACGCCGCCGTCGGCCCCCACGCCAGCGGCCCCGGCATCCACGTCAACGGCACCAGCTACTGCTGCGGGTGCGACTCCCGCACCTGGGGTACCTCCATCGTCTGGAGCGACCCGCTCGCCCACGGCACCTGGGACGCCAGCAACGTCCGGTGCGACCCGGTCGCCCACAGCACCTGGGGCACCCAACACGCCGAAGGGTCCGACTCCAAGCAGCGCTGGCGCCACGAGCTCGGCCAACAAGCCTGGCGCGGCCAACCCTGCCAATCCCGCCAACCCGGCGAGCCCTGCAAAGCCGCAGAGCGGGTATGTCCTGAAGCCGCCCAGCCCCGGCGGACCGAAGCGGCACTAGCCTTTTTTATTGGCGCGGCACTATCCCCGAACGGTGGACTGGCCGCGCAGAACCCGGGTCCTTTTTGGCGCTCGTGGGCGCCCGCGTTGGCTTCCGGTTTCGCGTTATATTCTCCCGGACACAACGTGGGAGGATTGATCGTGGCGCGTCTCTTTGCCTGGCTTCTGGCCGCTTGTTTCATCAGCGGCCTCGCGGCTGCCGACGAGAAACCCGTGCTGGTGTTCGACGCGGCTTCGCTGACAAATGTCATCGACGATCTGTCGAAGGCATTCACCGATATGACTCATGTGCCCGTGAAATCCTCACCTGCCGCGAGCTCCGCACTGGCGAAGCAGATAGAGGCGGGCGCGCCCGCGGACGTGTTCTTTTCAGCGGACCTCGAGTGGATGGACTACCTCGATCGGAAGAAGCTGTTGAAGCCGGGCACGCGGCACAACGTGGTGGGCAACGCACTTGTTTTGATTGCGCCGGCGGACAGTACGGTGGCCGTGAAGTTGAAGAAGGGCGTCGACTTTGGGTCCGGGAAAATCGCGACAGGCGATCCGGACTCGGTGCCCGTGGGCAAGTACGCAAAGATGGCGTTGGAGAAGCTCGGTGCCTGGGACAAGGTGTCAGGGCAGATTGTGCGCGCCGAGAATGTGCGTGCGGCGCTGGCGTTTGTTGCCCGTGGTGAAGCTCCGTTGGGCATCGTCTACAAGACGGATGCTTTGGCGGAGAAGAAGGTGCGCATCGTTGCCGAGTTTCCCGAAGACACTCATCCGCCGATCACTTATCCCATTGCCGTGACCACGCACGGCGGTGCGAAGGCACAGCAATTTGTGGACTTTGTGCGCACGAAGCCGGCGGGCGAAATTTTCAGGAAGTACGGATTCCAGCTCCTGCATTAACCCCAAACGCAGCCGCCAAAGACCGGGCTCTTTGGCGGCGTGGCAGGACCCGGGTTCCGCGCGGCCAGTCCACCGTTCGGGGATAGTGCCCGCGCCGATCGAACAATAGTTGTACGATCGGACACAAATGGACGTTCCTCTACACCGCGCGCCGGCCGCGCCTCCGCTGCCGGCCACACCCTTTCGTTTTGTCCGGTACTTCGCCCGGCAATACCGGGGCTGGTACCTGTTGATGATCGCGCTCGAGACCATCAACTCAACGTGCGGCATTCTGATTCCGTACGCCACTGGACAGATCATCAAGGCCGTCACAACGGCCCACGAGCAATCCCTGTCGCTCGTAGAGCATCTGAAGGGGCCGCTGTGGCTGTTCATCGCGCTTGCGATCGGCGAGGTGGTGTTCGCCCGCGCGGGGGGCGGTGTTCAGATTGTCATCGGTCCGCGGCAACGCCAGACGGTGACGCGCGCGATGTATGCCTATTTGCAACATCACTCACACCGGTTTCTGAGTAACGACTTCGCTGGCGCCCTGGCGCACAAGATCAGCGAGACCTCGATGGGGTACTCGCAGACCATCTGGACGGTGATTTTCGACTTCTATCCCATGGTGATTGTCTTCAGTGTGGCTATTTTCATGCTGGGCCATGCGCACCGGGGGCTCGCGGAGTTCGTTTCGATCTGGGCTGTTTGTTTTGTATCCCTGTCGTTCTGGCTGGCCACCCGCACGCGGCCGTTTGCGGTGGCGGCTTCGGCGGCGCGCAGTGAAACCACGGGTAAGGTGGTTGATGCGGTGACGAACCTCACGAGCACGCGGTTGTTTGCGCGGTTGGACTATGAGAGGAAGTACCTCGACGGTCAGTTGAAGAAGGAGCTGCAGGCGGTCCGTCGGTCCAACTCTTATTCGGAGCGGGTGCGGTGGTTTCAGTACTCGGCGGCGGCGGTGCTGAAGATTGGAGTGCTGTATTACGCACTGCAGTTGTGGGGGCGGGGCGAGATCACCGTTGCGGAGTTCGTGGTGGCGAGCACCACCACGCTGTTGATCATCAACGAGGCGCGCAATCTCAGCCGGCGGTTCCTGGAATTCTTCGAATACATCGGCAACGTGTCAAATGGTGTTCACACCCTGATCAAGTCGCATGAGGTGGTGGATCAGCCAGGTGCACAGGGCGTGGCCATCGAGCGCGGGCGCATCGAGTTCCGGGATGTGTCTTTTGGATACTCTGCCGATCAGCTCATTTTCCAACACCTGAATGTGGTGATTCCGGCCGGCCAGCGGGTAGGGTTGGTGGGCTTCTCGGGGTCCGGGAAGTCCACCTTCGTGAGCTTGATATTGCGTCTGTACGATCCGCAGGGTGGGAAGATTCTGATCGACGGGCACGATATCCGCGCCATGACCCAGGAATCGTTGCATTCGCAGTTGAGCTTGATCCCGCAGGATCCCAACCTGTTTCACCGCACGCTGATGGAGAACATCCGGTACGGGCGGTTGGAGGCGACTGATGAAGAGGTTGTGGACGCGGCGCGCAAGGCGCATGCGGATGGATTTATCCGGGGGATCAAGGATCAGTACTCATCGCTCGTAGGCGAGCGGGGTGTGAAGCTCTCCGGCGGCCAGCGGCAGCGGATTGCGATTGCGCGTGTTGTGGTGAAGAACGCCCCGATCCTGATTCTGGATGAGGCGACCTCGAGCCTGGATTCGATTACGGAGCAGGCTATTCAGGAGACGCTGAACGAGGTGATGCAGGGCAAGACGGTCATTGTGGTTGCGCACCGGTTGTCTACGATTGCGCATCTGGATCGCATTCTGGTGTTTGATCAGGGGCGCATCGTGGAGGATGGGACGCACGCGGAGTTGCTCGCGCTCGGTGGCTCATACCACCGGCTGTGGAGCCGACAGGCGGGCGGGTTTGTGCTCGATGACGGGGCGGCGGATGAGTCCGCCAAGGATGAAGAGCCGGCTGAGTCTGATGCGGCGCCTGAAGAGGTTGTTGGGAATGACCGGCGGCGCTTACAGCGGCGGATTTATTGAGCCTGCAATGTCCGATCTGACGGACTCAATCCGGGCGCGCGCCGCCCGCGACATCGTTCGGCCGATGTCTAAGGGGCGCTCGATTTGGGGTCTGCGAGCGGCTGAAATGCGCCTAATGCCCGCAGGGTGCGGGTGGCTACGGCCGGCGGGCATAGCAACACACACTTGGCTAGCGCGTCTGCCACGAGCGCTGTACTGGCAATGACCGCGGCGTAGTTGAAAGCGGGCACTGCTTGTGTCCCTGCTGTTGGTGCGCCGGTGTCGACACCGCGCACGTAGTACCCCTGGTGCTCAGCAGGCTGGTGCCGCGATCCAGCGTCACTCACGGCCAACGCGGCGTCCGCTAACTCGATGTTCGTCAACTCACCCGCGGTGCCGCGCACAAACACTGGCTGCGCACGCGGCCCAAACACTCGTAAATCGCCGCCCGCATTGACCAATCCGGCGGTGCACCCGGTTGCCATCAGTGCCTCGACGGCACAGTCCACCGCATAGCCCTTGGCGAACCCGCCGAAGTCGAGCGCCACTGGCGCACGACAAACTACCTCGGTCCCGCCAGCTGATACCTCAATGTCGCTCAACCGGCCCGGTTGAGCCGGCGTGCACGGATCGAACACTCCCTCCGTGAGCGTGTGGATTCGCTTCGCGAGATTCAGCAGTTGGCCAATGCTGGCGTGAACCTGGGTAGGGGCGTGAAGGGGAGCGCTGCTTATTCGGGCGAGGTCGCTGCCTTCTGCGCGGGGGTGCATGAGGCGGTTGACCTGCTCGATCGCCTCGAAAGCACGCTCAATTGCGGCTTCGGCGGTGAGAATTTCAGTCGCAGTAACGTCGGCAGCAACGGCCTCGGCGAGGGCGGTTGGGATGACCTCGGTAGCTGCCGTGCAGGTGAGGGCCGCCCGGGGGCCAGCGGCGTTGGCGCGAGCCTTTCGGTGCGCGGTGCCGCCGGCAAGTACGATTCTGCCGACGGCAACGTCGGCCGTTGCCTCGATGGCAACCAGCGTACCCAGCGACACTCGAAGGCGCTTGACCGTACTCACAGAAGCGACAAGAATGATTCGCATTTGCGTTACTGTCAAGGCGCCCCGTGTCCCGAATTCCGTTTCTGGCCGCTTCCGGTTTAGCTGCTCTCGCCATCCCACCCGCCCAGGTGGCGATCGCCGCTGACTACCTGTCTGTCGACGCGGCGCAGCGCGGCTTTTTCGCTCAGGCGGACCGCTTTGACGAGGTGGTCCTGGCGCTGAATCCTGAGCAGAAGCAGACGGTAATGCAGCTGGCCGGCCCACAGCCGCCGCACCGTTCGTTGCGGGCATGGAAGGCGATGCACGGCAATGACGTCCTCGGCTACGTGTTCGTCGACGAGGTCCTCGGACGGCAGGACATGATCACGTATGGCATCGGTATCGACGCTGCGGGGAAGATGAGCGCCATCGAGGTGCTCTCCTACCGGGAAAGCCACGGCAGCGAGATCCGCGGTTCCGCGTGGCGTCGTCAGTTCGACGGCCGGCAGGGGTTGGAGCACCTGCGTTTTGGCACGGACATCAAGAACATCGCTGGCGCGACGTTGTCGTGTGAGCACGTGACCCAGGGGGTCCGTTGGATAATGGCGCTGTGGCAGACCACGTTGCGCTCCGGACCGGTCGCTGCTGCCACAGTCCCAAAGGCGGGCGCGGGCGATGTGGCTGCCAAAGCCAGTGCCTCGCCCCGAGCGATTGCCGGCGCTCCTGCACACGTCGTGGCGGCTTCGTAGCGCTTCATGGCCACCGTCATCCCCCAGCGCATGTCGATTGGGCTCCGGTCAGCAGTGATGGCGGCGTTCGGGCTGCTGTGGCTCACCGGCTGCCTGTGGCTGGTGCTCCATCACTTTTTTGCCCAACCGACCGATTTCGGGCCGGTGGAAAACCCCTGGAGTCCTGTCATTTTGCGTATCCACGGTTGGATCGCCATTTCGGGGGTGTTCCTGCTGGGGTGGGTTACAGCCCGCCACGTCAGCGACCGGTGGCCTCAGATGGTCAAGCGCGCGTCCGGCATCTCCATGGCCACCGTCGCGGTGATACTCGCCTTGAGCGGATACGCGCTCTATTACACGACCGATCGCCTTCATGACTTGGCCGGTGTCACTCACGAGATTATCGGCGTGGCGGCCTTCCTGCTCGCTTTGACGCACTGGCGTCGTTACCGTCCACCACGCAAACCTCGCTGAGGAACGATTCCTCGTGCGCTACATAATCTATGTATGCGTTCATGCACTATTCACTGGCTCGAGCGTTATATAACGTAGCAGTGAAACTAGTTTGAGATTGAGGGGCGCGACGCATGAGCATCCGATCGATCTTCCTCGGCCACCGAGCGACGCTTGCGGTACTGGTGTTGCTGTCAGTGGTCGGCACATCGGTTGCCCTCGCCGACGACGAATCCGACCCTCCTGGTCGAGTCGCCCGCCTCAGCTATGCCGACGGGTCCGTCTCTCTCCAACCAGCGGGTGTTGAAGACTGGGCCGACGCGACAATCAACCGTCCCCTGACCACCGGCGACAAACTCTGGGCCGATCAGAATTCAAAGGCCGAGCTCGACATCGGCTCCGCGGCCATCCGAATCGGAAGTAACACGGGCCTGTCGTTTCTCAATCTCGACGACCAGGTCGCACAGGTCAATGTCACGGCTGGAACCGCGGTCATTCACGTGCGCGACGTCGGTGAGAACCAGTCATTTGAGATTGATACTCCCAACGTCGCCGTGTTGGTTCAAAGCTCCGGTGACTATCGCGTCGAAGTGAACGACGCCGGCAATGGCACTGTGGTCAAGGTCGCCAACGGTGAGGCACAAGTCAGCGCCACCGGTCAGACCGTACCGATGCACACCCAACAGGCGTTTGCTTTCAGCGGAACCGAACAGGTCAATGTTGACCAGGCTTCCGTGGGCGCACCGGATGCGCTGGATTCGTGGTCGCTCGAGCGCGAGCATCGGTCAGAGCAGGCTCGCCAGCAGAATAGTGAGTACCTGCCTCCCGATGTGGCCGGTGCTGACGACCTTGCTCAGTACGGCACGTGGGAATCGACTCCCGATGACGGACCTGTCTGGACGCCGACCGTCGTCGCGGCCGGTTGGACGCCGTACCAGGATGGTCGTTGGGTGTGGGTGTCGCCTTGGGGTTGGACTTGGGTCGACTCCGCTCCTTGGGGCTTCGCGCCTTTCCACTACGGTCGCTGGTCATATCGTGGTACGCGTTGGTGCTGGGTTCCGGGTCCGCGTCATGTGCGACCGGTATACGCGCCTGCATTGGTTGGCTGGGTGGGGAGTCCGGGTGCCAGCGTGTCTATTACGGTTGGTGGTGGTCCGGGGGTTGGCTGGTTCCCGCTCGGTCCCCGTGAGGTTTACGTCCCTGGCTATCGTGTATCTCCGCGCTACGTCAGAAACGTCAATGTTACGAACACCGTGATTGTGAATAACACGTACATCACGAACGTGTATGAGAACAGGGTTACCAACATCACCTATGTGAACCGGAACCGACCAGGGGCGGTGGTGTCTGTTTCGCGGGATACGTTCGTATCGGGTCGGTCGATTGCCGGGCGCACAATGCGCATCCCGCCGAATGAACTCTCACGGTTCGCCGCGCATGGTGCTGGACCGGCTATTCCACCGTCGCGGGAAAGCGTGCTGGGCCACCGTCCAGATATGAACGTGCGCCGACCGCCTGCGGCATTTATGAATCGCCCAGTGGTTGCTCGCACGGCGCCTCCGCCGGCGCCTATCTCGTTTGATCGCCAGCAGGCGGCCATTCGTGAGAACGGCGGGCGGCCTTTGGGTCGCGAGCAGTTGAACGCGTTGCGGCCTCAACAGGCTGCTGCAATGAATCAACAGCGGGTGCGGGTGGTTGCGCCGAGCCCGATCCGACCGATTCAGGGCGGGCAGCGGTTTGGAACGGCTCGGCCCGACGTCGGCCGGCCGGCCGAACCCAATATGCAGGATCGCGAGCGCGCGCTGCACGCAACTCCGATCAACCCTGGGCAGCCTTCGCGCGGTGAACCGGCGCGCCCCGAGCCGCAGCAGAACGCCGGCCGGAACTTCCAAAACGATCGCCCTCCGGGCGTTCAGATGCGGAATGATCGGATGCAGAACAACGACGAGAGCCGGCGCCAGGCTCAAGAGGAGCGGCCGATGCCTCGGGCAACTCCCGTGCAACCGCAGGCGCGGCCGTTCCAACAGCGTCCGGAAGAGCAGCAGCGTAACTTCGAGCAACCGCACGCCGTGGAGCAACCGCACGCCGTGGAGCAACCGCACGCCGTGGAGCAGCCGCGCCCTTCGGAACAACAGCGCAATTTTGAGCAGTCGCGCCCGAATGAGCCGTCGCGCAACTTCCAGCAGCAACGGCAGCAGTTCAACCAACCGCAGCGTTTCGAGGCGCCGCACCCGACGCCGCAGGCAACACCGGTTCAACCGTCGCGCCCAGTTGAGCAACCGCGGGTTGAGCAACCCCGTGCCGTCGAACAGCCGCGCCCGGTAGAGCGCCCGCAAGTGCAAATGCGCCCCATGGAAGCCCCGCGTCCGATCCAACAACAACCGCAGGCGCGCCCGGTAGAACCCGCGCGCGCTGCTCCTCAGCAGCAGCGCCAGGCACCTCCGCCCCAACAGCGTAACGACGACCGCCGCGGAGGCCGCCCGGACCCGCGACGCTAGTTAGGCAGCAGGCCCCGCCGTGGAGGCTTGGGGGATCGATAGCGTGAACACCGCGCCTCGAGGCTCGTTTGAAGCGGCCTCGAGTTGCCCATGATGGGCATGAGCGATCTGCCGGGCCAGGCTCAGGCCGATTCCCGAGCCCCCGGGCTTCGTCGTGAAGAACGGCACGAAAATGTGCTCCAGTGAGCCACTCTCCAGGCCCTTCCCGTTGTCACGGATGCTGATGACACAATCCTCATCACGAATCTGACATCGCAACTCGATTCTGGGATCCGCCGCCGCGGACAACGCCTCCATCGCATTGTGCAACAGGTTGATCAAAACCTGTTCCAATAGCCCTCCATCCGCTCGTACGGTCAGCCCAGGCGGTTCAACGCTGCTGGAATAGACGATTCCTCGGCCCTCCAGGGTCGGCCGCATCAGTTGATCGATGCGGTGAATGAATTCCCCAACGGGCAGTAGCTCCAGCGCAGGGGGCGGCAATTCCGCCATCGTCCGATAGCGTTCCACGAAGCTCATGAGCCCGGCGCTGCGGCGGGCGATAACGTCGACCGCGTCTGCAACATCGCGCAGTCCACCATCGGGTTCCGCAGCAACCGCCGCACTCAACATCGGCCGCACACTGTCAGCCAAAGAGGATATGGGTGTCAGCGAATTCATCATCTCGTGCGCCAACACACGCAGCAGATCCTGCCAAGCCTGCAACTCCACCGCATCCAACTCGTTGCCGATGTTCTGCAGCGAAAACACCCGTAGCTGAGAGCCCCCGGCACAGAACCGCGCCGCCGAGGCGAGCACCCGCTGACCACTCGCCAGTCTCACAACCTGCCGGTGCCCGGGCGGGAGTTGCGACAACACTTCGGCAGCCGATTCGCCGATGGTACTCAGATGCTCGAGCTTGCTCATCGCCCGCCCGGCCAGCCGTCGAGCAGCATGGTTGGCCAAATTGACTTTGCCAGTGTCATCCAACGTGATGATGGCCACCGGGACAGTATCAATCAGCGTCTGCAGATGATCGATCTGTTGTTGCGGTCGCAGGCGCGCGGCATCGAGTGTCGTTACTGCGCGCTCAATGGCGCCTCGCAACCGCTTGAACCCACTGACTCCGCGAGCGGGGCGCTCGAGCTCGCCGGCGGCGAGCCCTTCAACAAAGCGCTCCAGCATGCGATCGCCCCTGGCAACATATCGCGCCAGATCCACGAGAATCAGCGCAGCAATCCCGCTCAGAACAATCGCCGTGGCATACAGGTGTTGGGTCGTCAACAGCTGCAGGATCGCAAATGCGATGGCTCCTACGAGGGATGCCCGGACTCCGATTCCAACAGCAAACAAGATGCTCACCTCTTCAGATTCGGTGCTTGGACATCCGGCGATACAACGCGGGCCGCGTCAACCCCAGGGCTGCGGCGGCCTGTGAGATATTGCCATCGTACAATTTCAGCGCGCGCTCGATCGTGCGTTTCTCCGTGCGCTCCAGGTCGAGATCCTCCGCCGGTTCCAGGGATGGCGCCGGCCTGTGAAATGCGAACGGGAAGTCCTCGGGCGTCAACCGATCGGAATGGGCGAGAATCGTGGCCCGCTCGACCGCGTGCCGTAATTCGCGGATGTTGCCCGGCCAGGAATATCGCTCGAGCAGGGCGAGTGCATCTGCCGACATCTTGCGCCGCGGAACGTCGTATTTGCGCGCGTAAACCGACAGGAAGTGCTCCAGCAGAACCGGTATATCCTCCGCCCGCTCGCGCAGCGGCGGCAGGGTGATTTCCACGGTCCTGATACGGAACAACAGGTCCTGCCGCAACACTTCCTCATCTTCCAGCTCACTGGCGGAGCGGTTGGTTGCGGTAATGAGGCGGATATCAATGGGAGCCGGATTGACGGCGCCGACCGCAATGACCTCCCGCCGTTCGAGCACAGTCAGCAGCTTGCGCTGCAGATGCAGCGGCAGGTTGCCAATCTCATCCAGAAACAGCGTGCCACCGTTGGCTGCCACAATTCGCCCGGCACGATCCGTGTCGGCACCCGTGAAGGCGCCTCGCTTGTGGCCAAACAGCTCGCTTTCAAACAGCGAGTCAGGCAAAGCTCCCAGATCGACACTGACAAAAGGCTCACGTGCACGACGCGACAGGCGATGAATCTCGCGGGCGGTCAGCTCCTTCCCCGTGCCACTTTCACCGAGCACCAGTACGTTTGCGTCGGTCGGGGCTGCCCGACGGATGATGTCGAACACCTGCCGTAGAGCTGCGGCACTGCCGATCAATTCGCCCTTCGGCGGCGTTGATTCCGAAATGAGAATGTCGTGCCGAGTCTGCAGTTCTGCTGCTTTGCTGCGAGCTCGAGACAGCGCGACGGCCGCCGACATCGTGGCGATGAGTTTGTCGTTCTGCCAGGGCTTCAGGACAAAATCGACGGCGCCATTCTTGAGCGCCTCCACGGCGAGAGAGACGCCGCCAAACGCGGTCATGAGGACGACTGAAGCCGAGGGCACTGCGACCCGAAGGCGCCCCAGCCAATCCAATCCTTCGCGACCGGTGCGCTCCCCCGGCGCGAAATTCATGTCCAGCAGAATGGCATCCGGAACGAGAGTTTCGAGCGTGCGGCTCAAATGCTCAGGGTTCTGGAGAGTAACGACCTTCTCGAAATGAGGTGCCAACGCGAGCCGTGCGGCCGTGAGGACGTCGGAGTTGTCGTCAACGACGAGGAGGTTGCCAGCCTGTGCCATGTCCGGAAACGTACACCGACTGTCCGATTTCGTACAGGTCAGAACCCCTCCCGTAGCCGTAGTCTATTGATTTAGTTGAGATTGGAGGCTTGGCCCCAAGCTTGCACCGGAGGTAGCCGTGCAACCTGCGGCGGCATTCACTCAGCAGCAGCCTTCGGGCATGGACGCGCCATTACCCCAGCGGAAGTGGCGGCGGCGACTCTGGGTGATTGGGGCAACGATTCTCGTAATCGTCGCGGTCGTCTGGGCCGCACGAACGCTCCGGACCGGTCGAATCGTCAGAATGTCCGCGAACTCGGTGACGGTCGCGACGGTCCAGCGTGCAGTCTTCCGCGACTTCGTGCCGCTGCGGGGGCGGGTGGTCCCGCGCGATATCGTGTATCTGGATGCGCAGGAAGGAGGCCGTGTGGAACGGGTGCTGGTTGAAGCGGGCGATACTGTCACGGCCGGCCAGCCGCTCCTGGAGTTCGGCAACACCGAGCTGCAGCTCGAAGTCATTGAGCGCGAAGTGCGGATCATCGAACAGATCAACAACCTGCGCACCACCGAGCGCTCCCTGGAGCAGGACCACGAGTTCAACCAGCGGACGCTGGCGGAAATCCAGTACAACCTGACACGGCTGGGCCGCCTGACCGAGCGCCGCAATTCACTGGCGAGTCGGGGCGCCGCCTCGGTCGCGGAGCGCGAGGATGCGGCCGATGAGTTGAGCTACTACCATTCCCTGCACCCGATCGTGCAGCAAAGCAGTGTGAAGCAGGAAGAGTGGCGCACGAAGCGCACACCCGAGATCCGTGACGAGTTGGATAAGCTGCAGCAGAATCTCGCTATCGTGCGCGGCAAGCTCGACAACCTGATCGTCCGCGCTCCGGTATCCGGACGTCTCACGGATCTGAATCTCAAGGTGGGTGAGAATTGCGAGCGGGGCAAACGCCTCGCCCAGCTAACACCGGAGACGGGTTTCAAGTTATCCGCGGAGGTGGATGAGTTTTATCTCCCGCGGGTTCGCAAAGGGCAACGCGCGGACATGGAGTTCGCCGACGCGACCGTCCCCGTCAAGGTCAGTCGCGTTTATCCACAGGTGAAGGACGGACAATTCACCATCGACCTGGCGTTCGACTCCGCGACGCCAACAGGTTTGATCCCTGGCGAAGCCAGTCAGGGGCGTCTCCGGCTCGGTGAGGATGTCAGTGCCGTGGTGATTCCCTCGGGCGCGTTTCTCGAGCAGAGCGGGGGAGACTGGACATTCGTTTTGGCGCGCGACGGTCAGTCCGCTGCGCGCCGCCGCATCAAGCTCGGCCGACGCAACGCCGAGCAACTCGAGGTCCTCGCCGGCCTCGCTCCGGACGAGCGCGTGGTCATCTCGGACTACCGCGGGCTGGAGCATCTCGATGGAATCGAACTGACTCATTAGGAGCGATTGCGCATGTTGAAGCTGCAGACCGTGTCAAAGAAGTACCGCACCACGGAAGTGGAAACGAGCGCCTTGAACGGCGTGTCGCTGGATATCGCTTCGGGGGAGTTCGTAGCCATCATGGGGCCGTCCGGCTGCGGCAAATCCACTTTGTTGAACATACTCGGCCTGTTGGATAGCCCGGACCAGGGCGCATATTGGTTTTTTGGCGAAGAGGTGGCCAAGCGGTCCGAGCGGGAGCTCACCGCGCTGCGACGCACGGGCGTGGGTTTCATCTTCCAGAGTTTCAATCTGATCGATGATCTGAATGTTGCCGAGAACGTGGAGGTTTCGCTGCTGTATCGCCGGATCGGCGGTGGTGAGCGGCGCAAGCGCGTGGCAGCGGCACTCGAGCGGGTTGGGATCGCGCATCGCGCCAGGCACCTGCCGCATCAATTGTCGGGTGGTCAACAGCAGCGTGTTGCGATTGCACGCGCGCTCGTTGCGGAGCCAAAGCTGATTCTCGCGGACGAGCCCACGGGAAATCTCGACACTGAAAACGGCACAGCCGTGATGGCGCTGTTGACCGAGATCAACGGCGCGGGAACTACGGTAGTGATGGTCACTCATTCGCTGGTGCATGCGGGCTACGCGAAGCGGACGGTGAAGCTGCTCGACGGACGGGTCGTCAGCGAAACTCAACTGGCCGCCTGAGCGGAGGACGGCATGTTCTCGAGCTATCTCGCCGCGGCCTGGCGCAGCTTCGTGCGCGACAGGTTGTATGCCCTGATCAATGTCATCGGGCTCGCGATCGGCCTGTCCGCGGCCGTGCTGAGCGGGATGTATATCCACAATGAGCTGACTTTCGAACAATTCCTGCCGGGGTACGAACGGATTTACCGGATCTCGGCGAGTTTTGGTGGTCCCCATTCTCCGATGTCACCGGTGGATACTGCACCATCGGGTCTCGCGCCCTGGTTGAAGGGCCGCATGCCGTCGTTGCAGCCACTGGCACGATTGAGCGGCGGGACCGATGTTGCCATCCGCGTCGGTCAGATCGATTCGCTGGAGCACATCCTTTGGGCGGACCCGGAGTTCTTCGATATTTTCCGCTTTCGGGTGGAGCAGGGTGACCTGGTGACTGCGCTGCAGCGGCCGGACGCCGTGGTGCTGACACGCTCCGCCGCTCGGCGCCTGTTCGGCCGCGACAGGGTCGTCGGTGAGACCTTCCTGATGGATCATGACCATACCATGCGGGTGGCCGCGGTCATGCAGGATCTGCCGTCCAACACTCATTTTAAATTCTCCCTGGTCGGATCCAGTAAAGCCGAGTTCAGCTCGGTTGCGATAGCGGATAGGGCGCCCGGGGGCACGCCCGGTGTGTGGGACGCCGCCACCTATTTTCGGCTGGGGCCCGGATTCACATTGCAGGGCGTTCGCACGGCTCTCGATGCATACGTTCGTGAGCAATGGGATCCACCGGGTAAACAAAACCAGATTCGACGCTTGCTGCCCGTCATGCCCATTGCTGCGATCCATCTGGCACCTGAGGGCGCAGCCTCCATGCGGGCGCACGTCAGTCCGGAGATGTTGTATTCAATTGGCGGTGTCGGCCTGTTGATTCTCGTGGTTTCGATTATCAACTTTGTCAACCTGTCGACTGCCCGCGCCGCGCGGCGCAAGATCGAGGTTGCCGTTCGCAAGGCGGTGGGCGCAACCCAGGGGCAGTTGGTTGTGCAGTTCATGGGCGAGGCCTCGCTGTACGCAGCCCTTGCCGCGATTCTGGCGGCGTGCATCGTGGAACTGGCGTTGCCCGAGTTCAACCGGTTGGCCGGTACCGAATTTACTTTCGACCTTCGCGGCCGCCCTGTGATGTTGGTCTGGGCCGCGGGGCTTGCGCTTCTGGTGGGATTGCTGGCCGGAGCCTATCCCGCGCTCGTGCTGGGATCGCTCGAGCCTGTGGCCGCGTTGAAGGGCGGTCCGGTGCGAGCCGGTGGCGTGGTGCGAAGCGTGCTGGTCACTGCGCAATTCGCAATTCTGATCGGGCTGTTGTGCACGATCATCGTGGTGTTTGAGCAGACATCGCTCGCAAAGGAGGCAGTGCGGCGACTCGATGTCCACGGTGTATCTCTGGTCGTGACTGATTGCGGGCAGTTTTCTATCGATCGGGTTCGCGCGTTGCCGGGTGTGGCGGTGGCCGGATGTTCGGACAGTGCTCCCCTGGGATTTTCCAAGCGTCATACCAATGCAACCCTGCATGATGGTTCCAAGGTAATGGTTCGCAAGGAACTGGTGGGCACCGGATTTTTCGAGGTATATGGCCTCGAGCCACTCGCGGGACGTCTGTTTATCCCCGATCGCGCTGCCGATGCCGAGAAGATCATCATCAATGCAACTGCTGTCAGAGCCTTTGGGTTCCGAACGGCGAGCGCGGCACTGGGGCAGTTCGTGGGCTCGGGTGAGGATGGCAGGCCTGCTGAGGTTATTGGTGTCATTCCCGACTTTCCGCTGGAATCTGTTCGTACGCGGATTGAGCCCATGCTGTTCGCCCTGGGCAGCGAATCTCATCTCCTGAACGTGAGAGCGCTTCCAGGACAGGAAAGCGCTGTCCAGGAATCCATCCAAAATCTGTGGAAACAGCAGCAGCCATACCGACCTATATCGATGTTCCCCGTGGACCAGGCGCTGCAGGACTTCTATGCAGACCTGAAAACCGCGGCGATGGTGTTTGGCATCTGCAGCGCTGTTGCGTTGTTGCTCGCGTGCACGGGCCTGTTCGGCCTGGCCTCGTTTGCGGTGGAGCGCCGGACCAAGGAGACCGGTATCCGCAAGGCAATGGGGGCAGGGCGGGGCGACATCCTGCGCCTGTTGTTGGGTCAATTGACCCTCCCGGTACTGGAAGCCAACGTGATTGCCTGGCCGGTCTGTTTCTTTCTTCTGCACCGTTGGCTGGCCGGGTTTGCCTATCACGTGGACCTGGGTGCGGAAGTGTTTCTCGGCGCGG
>Ga0207703_10000361_pt1 | contig 48627 bp, 85 predicted proteins | sample KBSSwiS12_FD_184304 | JGI IMG/M metagenome (GOLD analysis project Ga0207703, IMG submission 184304) | Switchgrass rhizosphere microbial communities from Kellogg Biological Station, Michigan, USA - KBS Switchgrass S1-2 (SPAdes) (version 2) | ecosystem: Host-associated > Plants > Roots >... | reverse complement strand
GCCGATGCTCCTCATCGCGCTGTCCGTCGCCGCATGGTTCGGCTTCCAGACGCTGCAACTGGTGCGCGAGCAGCAGCAACTGGAGGCGGCGAAGGTCAGCCTCGACCCGCAGGAGCTGGCCGCGACGAAGCTGCGCGCCTCGCTGGACCAGCTCGCCACCGCCACGGCGAAGCTGGCCGCAGAAGGAAACGTCAACGCGCGCCTGATCGTGGAGCAGCTCCGCGGCCGCGGCGTGACGATCAATTCACCGGCGGCGTCGGCGCCGCGCTGACGCCTCGCGCCGCCGCTGCGTGCGGCTGCGGGCCGCGGGCAAGGCGCGGCCCGCCGGCGCAGCGTCGAGTAGGATGCCCGCCGCATGGACTGGCCTTACGAACTGCAGATCGGCTGGCGCTACACGCGGGCCGGGCGGTCGGGCCGGCGCAACCGCTTCATCTCCTTCATCTCGGCGGCGTCGATGGCCGGCATCGCCCTCGGCGTGGCCGCGCTGATCATCGTCCTCTCGGTGATGAACGGCTTCCGCAAGGAGGTGCGCGACCGGATGCTCTCGGTGGTCTCGCACGTCGAGGTCGGGCTCGCCGGCGGCGCAGCCCTCGGCGACTGGCGGGCGACCGCCGAGCAGGTGCGCCGCCATCCACAGGTCGCGGCCCTCGCGCCCTTCGTCTCCGCCGAGGCGCTGGTCGCCCGCGGCGACGAGATGCGCGGCATCGTCGTGCGCGGCATCCTGCCGGCCGAGGAGGAAGGCGTCACCGAGCTCGCCGCCAACGCCAAGGACGTGCTGGCGCGACTCACGCCCGAGAGCGGCAACGTCGTCCTCGGCGTCGAGCTCGCCAAGGCCCTGCGCGTCAAGGAAGGCGACAAGGTCAGCCTGATCCTTCCGGGGGGCGGCAGCTCGGCCGCCGGCGTGGTGCCGCGCCTGGGCACGCTCGTCGTCGCCGGCACCTTCGACGCCGGTCATTTCGAGTACGACAACGGCCTGGCGCTGGTGCATCTGGCCGACGCGGAGAAGCTGTTCCAGCTCGCCGGCCCCAACGGCCTGCGCCTGCGCCTGAAGGATCTCGAGCAGGCGCCCCGGGTCGCCGCCGAGCTCGAGGTCGCGCTCGGGCCGCGCGCCGCGGTGCGCGACTGGACCGAGACCAATCGCAACTGGTTCGCCTCGGTGCAGATCCAGAAGCGCCTGCTCTCGATCATCCTGACGCTGATCGTCGCCGTGGCGGCGTTCAACCTGGTGTCGACCCTGGTGATGACGGTCACCGACAAGCGCGCCGACATCGCCATCCTGCGCACGCTCGGCGCGACGCCGCGCTCGGTGATGGGCATCTTCATGGTCCAGGGCGCGGCCTCGGGCGTCATCGGCACGTTCGCCGGCGTCCTGCTCGGCCTGGGTGTGGCCTGCAACATCGACGTCATCGTGCCGGCGATCGAGAAGCTGCTGCACGTGAGCTTCCTGCCGGGAAGCATCTACCTGATCAGCCGCATGCCGAGCGATCCGCAGCAGGGCGACATCGTGCCCATCGCCACGGTGTCGCTGATCCTCGCCTTTCTCGCCACGCTCTACCCGAGCTGGCGCGCCAGCCGGCTGGATCCGGCCGAGGCGCTGCGCTATGACTGAGGTGCCGGTTCGCGCCGGGGGCCTCGGCTAGCATGGTCCGCGCATGAACTGGCCCTACGAACTGCAGATCGGCTGGCGCTACACGCGGGCCGGCCGGGCCGGGCGGCGCAACGCCTTCATCTCCTTCATTTCCGGCGTGTCGATGCTCGGCATCGGCCTCGGCGTGGCGGCGCTGATCATCGTCCTGTCGATCATGAACGGCTTCCAGAAGGAAGTGCGCGACCGGATGCTCTCGCTCGTCGCCCATGTCGAGGTGGTCGACGCCGAGGGCGCCGCACTCCCCGACTGGAAGGCGACGGCAGCAGCGGCGCGGCGCAACCCCGCGATCGTCGGCGCCGCGCCCTTCGTCGTCTCGCAGGCGCTGATCGCCCATGGCGACGACCGGCGCGGCGTGATCGTCCGCGGCATCGTGCCGAGCGAGGAGGCGACGGTCACCGATCTCGCCGCCCGGCTCGAGAAGAGGACGCTCTCCCGCCTCGTTCCCGGCGCCTGGGGCGTGGTCCTCGGCATCGACCTGGCGCGTACGCTGGGCGTGCGCGAAGGCGACAAGGTGACGATCGTCCTGCCGGGCGGCCAGGTCACGCCCGCCGGGGTGGTGCCGCGGCTCAAGTCGCTCACCGTGGTCGGCACCTTCGATGCCGGCCACTACGAATACGACAGCGGCCTGGCGCTGGTGCACCTCGACGATGCCGCGCGCCTCTTTCGCAGCGAAGGCCCGACCGGCGTGCAGCTGCGCCTCGCCGACCTGAACCAGGCCCCGCGGATCGCCGCCGAGCTGGCGCAGAGCCTGGGCCCGAAGTTCGAGGTGCGCGACTGGACCCGGACGAACCGCAACTGGTTCGCCGCGGTCCAGGTCGAAAAGCGCCTGATGTTCATCATCCTGACGCTGATCGTCGCGGTGGCGGCATTCAACCTGGTGTCGACCCTGGTGATGACGGTCACCGACAAGCGCGCCGACATCGCCATCCTGCGCACGCTCGGCGCCACGCCACGCTCGGTGATGGGCATCTTCATGGTCCAGGGCGCGGCCTCGGGCGTGATCGGCACGCTCGGCGGCACGCTGCTCGGCTTGGTCGTCGCCTACAACATCGACGTGATCGTGCCGGCGATCGAGCGGGCGCTGCACTTCAGCTTCCTGCCGAGCAGCGTCTACCTCATCAGCCGCATGCCAAGCGATCCGCAGCGGGCCGACATCCTGCCGATCGCCCTGATCTCGCTGCTGCTGGCGTTTCTGGCGACGATCTATCCGAGCTGGAGCGCGAGCCGGCTGCAGCCGGCGGAGGCGCTGCGCTATGAGTGAGCCGGCCAGCACGCCCCCGGTGATCGTCGCCCGCGGCCTGGACAAGCGCTTCGTCGAGGGCAGTGGCAGCTCGCGGATCGATGTTCACGTGCTGCGCGGCGTCGACCTCGAGGTCCATGCCGGCGAAACGCTGGCGATCGTCGGTGCCTCCGGGTCCGGCAAGAGCACGCTGCTGCACCTGCTCGGCGGGCTCGAAGCGCCGACCGGCGGCACGGTGCTGCTCTGCGGCCGCGACTTCGTCAGCCAGAGCGCGGCCGAGCAGGGCGAGTGGCGCAACCGCCACCTCGGCTTCGTCTATCAGTTCCATCACCTGCTGCCCGAGTTCAGCGCCCTCGACAACGTCGCCATGCCGCTGCGCATCCGCCGCGTCGCCCGGCCGGAAGCGCGCGAGCGGGCGGCAGAGGCGCTACGCCAGGTCGGGCTCGGCGAGCGCCTGGCGCACCGACCGTCGCAACTTTCGGGCGGCGAGCGCCAGCGGGTGGCGATCGCCCGCTCGCTGGCCGGCGAGCCGGACTGCGTGCTCGCCGACGAGCCGACCGGCAACCTCGACCGCGTCACCGCCGACGGCGTGTTCCAGCTGCTGCTCGACCTCGCGGAGAAGCGCCGCATGGCGCTGGTGCTGGTGACCCACGACGAGAGCCTGGCCGCGCGCTGCGGCCGGCGCCTGCGCCTGGTGCAGGGCAAGCTCGCCGACTAGGGCATTGGGAGATTCAAATGGCGCCGAGGGCGGCACGCGTCCGCCGGCTGGCGCGCCGGCGGGCGGGAGTTCAGGTGCTGCCGGCGCAGACCACCTGACGGTACGGGAACTCGAAGCGGCGGGCGACGCCATTGAGGCTGCCCTCGATCCAGGCGGAGATGGCGTTGTCGCCGTCGCGGCGGTAGCCGATCGTCTGCGGATAGCCGGACTTCGAATTCTCGAACACGACGCTCGAGTCGGTGAGGGTCGCCTGGGTGAAGACGATCGGCGGCTTGCCCGACGGGCGGACCTCGATCGCGTACTTGTCGCCCTGCTCGCGGATCATCATGAATTCGTAGCCGACGAGGTTGGAGCCCTCGACGGTGCGGCTGGTGCCGAGCATCGTCTTGCCGCGCGGCGCCATCCACTGCTCTTCGATCGCCCGCTCCTGGCTGACGACCGCCCAGCAGCCCTGCAGCCAGCCGAGCTTGTGGGCCTGCGTCGATTGCGCAGCGGCGTTGCCGGCCAAGCCCAGCAGCAGGCCGAGCGAAAGCAGCATCGGGGCGGTCTTCATGTTCTTCTCCCTGCGTCGCGCCAATGTCGTTGCAGATTTCTCATCGCGGCGGACTGCGGCAGTCTGCCCCCGCGAATCGGTGGTTGCAAGGAAGAGAAGGGCCTGCTTCGTCGCCTATTTCGCGCTTCGGGCCTCTCTGCGGATGTCCGGCGCGGTTTCCGTGCCGAATCGGGCGGCCGAGCGGGCGCGAGCCCGGGCGGCTTCCACTTCCCGGTCGCGCGGATCGGCGGTGGTGACGAGCGAGGAAATCAGGCTGCGCGCCGCCGCGGCCACGTCCTCGACGGCGCGGTCGAAGGCCGCCTCGTTGGCGCGCGACGGGACGGTGAAGCCGCTGATCTTGCGCACGAACTGCAGCGCGGCGTCGCGGATCTCGATCTCGGTCGCCGGCGGCTCGAAGTTGAACAAGGTCTTGATGTTCCTGCACATGGGGATTCCTTCTGCCGCTTGGGCGCGCTCAGCGGCCGTTTCGCGACCCGGTGACGGCGGTGAAGAGGCCGAGGCCGAAGTAGGTGGCGGCCGCAGCGTAGCGGCCGATGGTTTCGAAGCGCGGGCTGCGACCGAGCCGGGCGCCGGCCAGGTTCGCGGCCAGCACGTAGGCGCTGTCGGTGCACGCCGCCACCGCGACGAAGACGACGCCGAGCAGCGCCCCCTGGAGCGCGGTCGAGCCGGCGGCGCGGTCGATGAACTGCGGCAGGAAGGCGGCGAAGAACAGCGCTGTTTTCGGGTTCAGCAGGGCGACGAGGAAGCCGTCGCGGGCGATCCGGCGCTTGTGCGGCGGCGCGAACTCGCCCGGCGCGGCGATCGCCGCCGGCCGGCGCAGGGCCTTGATGCCGAGGTAGAGCAGGTACGCGGCGCCGGCGTACTTGACGACGCTGAAGGCCAGCGACGACACCGCGAACAGGGCGGCCAGGCCGAGAGCCGCGCCGACCGCGTTGCACAGGTTGCCGGCGGCGACCCCGGCGACCGAGGCCAGCCCGGCGCCGCGCCCCTGCGCCAGGGTGCGGGCGACGATGTAGACGACGCCCGGCCCGGGCGTCACCGCGAGGACGAAGCTGGCCGCGAGGAAGGCGGCGAGCATCGGCCCGGGGATCCCGTCGAAGCTCATTACCGCTCCTTCGTTCAGCGCGCGAAGGTGGCCATGCCGAGAAGCATGCGCAAGCGGCCCATGCGTTACTTCGAGCGGCTCCCGAGGACCAGCAGCAGGCCGCCGACGACGATCGCGCCGATGCCGGCCCAGACCGGGACGTTGACCGTTTCCTTCTCCTGCACCTTGAGCTCGAGCGAGCCGAGCTTGACAGCGGTCTTTTCCCGGGTGTAGCTGAAGCCGCCGTAGGCGAGCGCGAGCGCACCGGCGACGATGAGCAGGATGGCGACGATCTTCATGGGCGCTTTCTCGGTGGGCGGAGGCTTCGATTCTGCATGGCGGCGTCGAACCGGGGCCGATCGATGCGATAAAGGCAGTGCATGCGCAAGGCGTGCCCCGCGGGCACCCCCGGATGCTCGAAGTCCTGGTGCGCGTTGCGCATGCCGATGCGCTCCATCACCGTCCGTGAGCGCAGGTTGGCGAGCGCCGTGAAGGAGACGATCTCGGTCAGCCCGATCCGCTCGAAGCCGGCCTGCAGCGCGGCGATCGCGGCCTCGCTCGCCAGCCCGCGGCCCCAGAACGGTCGCGCCAGGCGCCAGCCGATCTCGACGCACGGCGAGCACGGCAGGGTGCGGCGCGGCGCGCTGAGGCCGACGAAGCCGATGAACTCGCCGCTCTCGGCGAGCTCGGCGGCCCAGTTGCTCCAGCCCTGGGTCTCGAGCTGCGCCTGCCAGAGGTCGATGCTGGCGTCGCTCGTGGCGCGGCTCTGCAGGGCAGGGAAGAACTCCATCACCGCCGGGTCGGCGTTCATCGCCGCGAACGGCTCGCGGTCGCCGTCGTGCCAGGTGCGCAGCCTGAGCCGTGGTGTCTCGAGCTCGAGAGGTTCCGGCATCCGGGCTCAGGCGGGCGGCCGCGCGTAGCTGACGGTCAGCATCTCCCAGGCGTGCCCGTCGGGCACGTCCCAGTAGACGTTGCCGTAGTGCGGATGGACCTTCATGTCGACCGGGCCGTGCACATCGCTGCGGAAGGGAATGCCGGCAGCGCGGACGCGCTCGAGGATGGCCGCGAAGTCCGCCGGCTCGACGCGAAAGCAGAAGTGGTAAACGGGAAAGGCCTCGTCGGTATCGATGAAGTCGAGCGTCAGGCCTTCGTTGACGTAGACCGGGGCGAACGGGCCGAGGCCCGCGGCCGCCCAGGGCACGCCGAGCAGCTCGCCCAGGGTTCGTGCCGCGGTGACCTTGTCGCGCGACGGAACGATGGTGTGGTCGAGCTCGACCTTCATGACCTTCCCTCGAGGGGCTCGTCAGTTGCCGAACACGGTGTCGCTCTCGGCATGGCCGCTGCTCAGGTAGAGGCGCAGCACCGGCGTGCTGCCGTCGTGCTCCCAGACCCGCCCCTGGACGACGAACTGGCGGCCGCCGATGCGTAGGGCATCGCCCGCCGCCGGCGCGACGCTGTGCCCGGCCCAGTACTTCGGCACGACGATCGAGGAGCGGCGGATCCAGGCCTGGTCGTCGAGCGAGAAGGCGAGGATGATCTTGAGGTTCTGCGGGTCCAAGGGAGCACTCCGGGAGCGCTTCGGCGCTTCGCTTCGAATCTACCGCAAAGGCCCGAGCAGCTTCAGCAAGTTGCTTCTCCCCACCCGCTCGCGCGCGGCCGGGCTGAGCTGGCGCAGGAACGACTGGACGCTGGCGAACTTCATGGCCTCGCTTTCGGCGCTGCGCTGGCTGGCGTCGGTGCCGACGACGAAGCGCTCCGGCTTCGCCTCGATCAGCGCCAGCCACTCCGGCCAGACGTTTCGGCCATCGCGCAGGATCGTGTAGTCGGGCGAGCGCGGATGCTGGGCCCAGGTCCGCGCGCTCAGCTCGTAGGTCAGGTTCGGATGGCGCTTGAGCATGCGCCGGGCGACGAAGAGCGGCGTGTAGCCGCCATGCGCCCAGATCACGGCAACATCGGGAAAGCGCTCGAGCAGTGCCGAGAGCTCGCGCATCCGGGTCCATTCGATGTGCAGCAGCACCGGCATCCGGTAGCGGCGGGCGAGTGCGAGGATGCCGGTCATCGTCGGCCCGGCCGGGTCGTAGTCGGCCTCCGGCAGGCCGGGCGAGGGGAAGTGCACCGCCGAGATCTCGCCGATGCCGCGAAAGCGGCCCGAGGCGAGCAAGGCATCGAGCGTCTGCAGCAGGCCGGGGTCGTCGCGGTCCCAGAGGGCCCGGTAGGCCGCCCGCTCCGGCGAGACCGAGGCGAAAGCGATGAACCGGTCGGGGTGGCGCCGGGCGCTTTCGGCAATCGATTCGTTGTCGCTGCTCCGCCCCCAGAACACGACCGCGCGCTCGGCGCCGTGGCGGTGCATCAGGTCGAGCTGCATGGCTTCGTCGTTGAGGTGGGCATGGGCGTCGATGAACGGAACCGGCGCGTCCGCTTCTGCCTCCAGCGGCGGCGGTGCAGCGGAGGCGCAGGCAGCGGCCAGCGCCGCGATCAGGCCCGCCGCGATGCTCGCGAGGCCCCGTGCGCAGGCGGGGAGGCGCGACCGGGCCGGTCGGTCATCGGCTCGATCCGGCGACAGCGGTGCGGTCACGACGCCTTCGTCGAGTCGGCAGCGCCGGCGCCGGCTCGCCGCTCGCGCACGAAGATGCGCTCGCTCGCCGTCGGCTCGTGCCGGGCCGCCTCGGCGGGCGTCGCGGCACGAAAGCCCAAGCGCTGCAGCAGCCGGATCGAGGGCAGGTTCTCGGCCTCGACGTTCGCCAGCAGGCGGCTCGTCCCGTGTTCCGACTCGAGGTGTTCGAGCATCGCCGCGGTCGCACGCGTCGCGTGGCCGCGGCCCCGGTGCGCGCTGCCCAGGAGGTACGCGACCCAGGCGCTGCCGTTGTCCAGCACCGTGGCCTGCACGAATCCCAACGGCGGCTGGTCGGGCGGCAGGCGCAGTACCCAGTTCAGCCAGCGCTGCCGCCCGTCCGCCGACTCGCGCCGCTCCAGCCGAGCGTAGCGGGCGCGCAAGTGTTCGACGTCGGCCGGCGGCGCTTCGTCGATGTAGCGATAGAGCGTGGCGTCGGACAGCAAGGTGAACATCGCCTCGGCGTGGGCAACGGTGAGCGGCTCCAGCACCAGTCCGTCGGCCTCGAGCGCGCGCATCTCGATCATGTCGCGACGTCGGCGGGCGATGACCGTGTCACGCGCCGGCGCACCAATGGATCTCCGGCTTCGGTCGCGGGCTGCCGAGTGGCGCCTCGTCCGGATAGCCGAGGATGATCGCGACGACCGCATCGCAGTCGGCGAAAAGGCCGAGCTCGCCGGCGATGCCGGAGCTCGCCAGCCAAGGCAGCGGCGCGCCGACCCAGCATGAGCCGAGGCCGCGGGCATGCGCCGCGACCAGCAGGTTCTGGGCAGCGCGGTGACAGTCGAACGGTGATTCCGGATTGCCGCGGCGCGCCGAGAAGAGGACCAGCGCTGGCGCGTCCCAGAACACCTTGAAGTCGGGTCGCTCGCTCCAGGGCCACGCGTGGGGCGCCGGCTGGTGCTCGCGGGCGTAGGTCTTCGCCCGTTCGCCGTAGCCGGCCAGACGATCGACGCCCTCGATGACAGAGAGCGACCAGGGGGCGGCGCCGCTGACGGGCGGGGTCGGCGCCTGCACCGCGGCGAGAAGCAGCTCCTCGATCAGCGCCCGCGGCACCGGGTCGGGCCGGTAGCGACGGATCGAGCGGCGCGAATGAATCGCCTCGAAGACGTCCACGGTCAGGTCTCCAGCGGCAGCTCGAGCACGACCTCGTCGCCGTCGACCCGGCCGGTGTGGCGAAAGCCGAGGCCGAGGTAGAACGGCTCGGGGCAGCCGGGGCCGGGCACGTAGGAAAGCTCCAGCCTGGCGAAACGCTTGCGGCTGCGCACCTGCTCGATCACCTGTCCAAGGGCGACCCGGCCGATGCCCTGACCCTGATGGCGGGCGTCGATCATGAAGCGCCAGACGCCGATCTCCGGATGCTCGGGTGGCGGCAGGCGCTGCGAGTCGTCCGCCAGCATGACGAAGCCGACCGGCGTGTCGTCCAGGTAGATCGCCCGGTACCAGGCCTCGGGCGCGAACAGGGCCTGCGCCAGCGAGACCGCGTTCGGGGCGACGAAGCCCTTCTGGCTGTCGTCGACCGAGAGCCGGGTGATCGCCCGCACCGTCTCGGCGGTGATCTCGCGCAGGCTCACCCGTCCGGGCTCGACGTTCACGGCTCGCGCGGCGGCAGGGTCAGGCCCGGCCGTTCGTCGTCCCAGGCCATGGCGCTGATGCGCCAGCCGGCGGGCGTGTGGATGAACTGCGTCGAGATCATGCCCCGGGCCTGGAACGGCTCCCCCTTCGAGACGCCGGACTTGGCATAGGCGCTGAAGCGATGGGCGACGTTGCCGAAGATCCGAGTCGTCTCCCAGAGCTCGGTCTCCAGGAACCGCGTCAGCTCGCCCGACTCCACGGCCGCGCGGCGCGGGGCGATGAACTCGGCGGGCGAGCTGATCTCCGGCGTTGCGCCGACGTTCTTGATGAGCAGGCCCGTCGGCACGAACAGATCGTGGATGGTGTCGAAAGGCGGCTTGCCGCCGGGCTCGAACGAGACCGCGCGAAAGAACGCCTCGCTCAGCCGGTCGAGCTCCGCCTTGACGACTCCAGGCGCCGACGAGTGCATGGAAACCTAGCGCTGCATTCCCGCCAGCCAGGGGCGCAGCTCGAAGGTCAGGAGGCCGGAGCGCACGGCGGGATCGTCGGCGGCAAAGGCGCGCAGCTCGTCCTCGTCGACGCCGGGCGCGGCGATCATGAAGCCGCCGGAACGCTCGTCGAGGAAGGGCCCGCCCATCAACAGCTTGTCGGCGGCGAGCAGCGTCCGGTAGTGGGCGACGTGCAGGGCGAGGCCGTCCTGCTCGAAGACGGCGACGCCGGCCTTCCAGCGCGGACCGGGGATGTGAACGACGACGAAGTGCGAGGGTTCCATGCCGTCTTACTCCAGGGCGTCGTACTCGTAGGTGGTGATCTCGTACGGATTGCCGTCGGGATCTTCGAAGTAGATCGACCAGGACACCTCGTGATCGACCCGTGCGGGTTCCTTGCCGAGCTCGGCGGCGAGATGACGCTGCCAGGCGAGCAGGCCTTCGGCGCTCGTGCCGAGGGCGATCGTCGAGCGGCTCTTCGCACCCGTCGGCCGTTCGAACAGGGCGATGTGGATCGTGTCCGACGGGTTGCCGAGGGTGAGCGGGCCGCCGTCCGTGGCCCAGCGCTCGAGCGATGCCAGGCGCTTCAGGCCGAGGACGCGCTCGTACCAACGCTCGGCGGCGGGCCGATCGGTCACGAAGACATGGAGGTGATCGACGCGTTCGAGCTCGGGTGCCATGGCGGGTCGTCGTCCGGTTCGGGGAGAGTGGATTCCTGCGCTCGGGTCAGAGCGTGCCGTTGATGCGCAGCGCTTCCAGGCGCAGCGCGATCTTCTGCTCCAGGTCGCTGAGCTTCTGCCGGAGCGCGCGGCCTCGCGCTTCATCCTCGCAGGCGGCGAGGGCGGCATTCAGCGCCGCCCGCTCGTGGAACAGCTCCACCTCGGGCGGCACGAAGCCGGCGTTCTTCAGGATCTTGAACGGCAGGCGCAAGGCCTCGGGCGTGGCATCCCAGCCGGCGTCCTCGGGCAGGGGCTTGCCGAAGCCCTCGGTGCCGGCGAGCTCGCCCGAGGCCATCGCTTCGCGCAGGTGGCGGGCGATCTCTTCATCCTGGGTCGGCATGGACACTCCTTCGATCGGGAATCGGCGGGGACTCAGCGCTCGACCGAGACGATGTGCGCCTGGATCTTGCCGTCGACCGCGCCGCTGCCGAAGCGTCGGGCGAGGGCCTCGGCGGCGACGTCGGTGGCCTCGCCGAGGCGGGCCGCGTCGCGGGCTTCGATCTCGTTGCGCAGCGGCGTTCCCTGGCAGATGGCGATCGCCGGATGGCGCGGCGAAGGCGCCCGGCTGCGCCTGGCGACGGTGCTGATCTCCGCCGTGGTCGCGAAGCCGCCGTTCGCGACATCCCGGGCGATCGCCGATGTGTCGTGGTAGCCGTGCGGCGTGCGCGCCATGAAGCGCGGCGGATCGGCGGGGAACACCGTCACCAGGGCCTGCGTGACGACGTCGGTGAATTCGTTCTCCTCGATCCGGTCCCAGGCGTTGAACAGGAACATGCCGCCCGGCCGCAGGACCCGTCGCGCCTCGGCGAAGGCCTTGGCCTTGTCGGGGAAGAACATGACGCCGAACTGGCAGACGACGGCGTCGAAGTTGGCGTCGTCGAACGGCAGTTGCTGGGCGTCGGCGGTGCGCCATTCGACCGGCCGCGCCGTGCCGACCTGATTGGCCCGCTCGATCATGCCGGGGTTCAGGTCGGTGGCGACGATGGCGATGCCTTCGGGCAAGGCGGCGGCGAGCCGGCGCGTGACGACGCCGGTGCCGGCGGCGATCTCGAGCACGCGTTCCGGGCGGCGGGCCGCCACCCGCTCCGCCAGGTCGCCGGCATAGGGCTCGAAGATCAGCGGAACAAGGTACTCGTCGTAGAGCCGCGGGATCGAGCCGGCGAACACCTTGTCGCTGTCGGGTCGGATCATGACGTCGATCGAAGCCGGGACCGGCACATTCTGCCTCGGACGGCCGGGCTCAGCCGGGGCCCTGGAACAGGCGCCGGGCAAGCAGCGCCAGCCCGGCCAGCACCGCGATCAGGATCACCCAGACGATGCCGGGAATGCGCGGGACCTCGCCCGGCGCGCGATGGCGATCGGTGGCCGCCTGCTGGCGCTCGAAAGCCTCCACCGCCTCCTTCGCCTCCTTCAGGCCGAGCCCGCCGTGCTCGCGCAGCAGCCGGATCGCCTCGATCTTGTTGCCTTGCATCATCGCCGCGGACACGGTGAAGGGCAAAGTCGCCATCGAGGCGATCGGCGCCCGGGGCCGGGCTGCTTCGCCGGCGAGATGCCGGTCGACCGCCTCCTTCGCCGCCTTCAGATCCAGGCCGGTGGAGGTTCGCAGGCGCTTGATCGCCTCGATCGTTCGTCCCTGCTGCAGGGCCGCCAGGACTTCTGCCGGCAACTGCCCGGCGACGGGGTCGGAGCGGGAGGGTGTCACGGCGCCGTGCTCACACCGGACCCGCAACGCCCTCGGCAGCGACGATGTGCGACTCGGCGTTGCGCTCGCGCAGCGCGCGCAGCGGCCGGTACTCGGGCGAATCCCAGAAGGCCTTCAGCTGCGCCATCGTCGGGAATTCGAGCACGACCCGGCGACCCGGCTTTCCGCCGCCTTCGAGCACCTCGCAGGCGCCGCCGCGCACGAGGTATCGCCCGCCGTAGGCGGTGATGACCGCCGGCACCTGGGCGCGGTACTCCTCGTACCCATCCGGGTGGGTGACTTCGACATCGGCAATCAGATAGGCGGACATGCGGTGTGCCTCAGCGTGAAAGGGGCGGTGATCGTAAGTCCCGTTCCTCAGCGCGGCGACGTCCGCGCCACCAGCGCGGCCCGGCGCTCGAGGCTCTCCGCCGGCCACAGCTCCGAGGCCTTGTAGTACTCGGCGAACGCCGGTTTCCCGGGCGGCAGCACCACCCAGGGCTGCTTCGAGTCGGTGTAGATGTACGCGTCGGGCGGGAACCGGTCGGGATCGTCGAGCGTGCCGACGCGGACGAAGCGAACCGCGTCGCCGCCGCCGCCGTAGTTGCTCCAAAGCGCCACCCGGCAGGTCGGGCAGCGAGCGATGCGCTGGCCCTTGCCGCTGAGCGAGGGCGTGTCGACGACATCCACCTCGCCCGCGAGCAGCTGCACCCGGTCGGCCTCGATCAGGGCATTGAGGGCGAAGGCCGTGCCGGTCTCGCGCTGGCACCAGCGGCATTGACAGCAGTTGACGAAGAGAGGGCGACTGTTCAGGCGATAGCGGACCTGGCGGCAGGTGCAGCCGCCATCGAAGAATGTCGGGGAACTGTTCATGTCATCTCCGAAGCGCAGAGCCGCCTTGGGGGAACCTTCGGGGCGATCGGATGGCCGCCTAGCCCTCGAGCACGAGCTGGGTCTGCGTGACCACGGCGCAGAGCTTGCCGTCGGCGTTGCGGATCGAGGTCTGCCAGACCATCGTCGTCCGGCCGCGATGCAGCGCCAGGCACTCGGCGGTGACGACGGTGTCGACCCGGGCGCCGGCGATGAACTTGGTGCTCGAATCGGTGGTGGTGGTGCGCTTGCCCGCAGCCAGGTTGAGGATCGTTCCGACCGCGCCCAGGGTGTCGGCGAAGGCCATGGTGGCGCCGCCGTGGAGGATGCCGCCGGCGGTGCACAGGTCGGCGCGAACCGGCATCTCGGCAACCACCCGGTCGGGCGCCGCTTCGATGATCCGCACGCCCATGAGACCAGGGAACAGCGGCTCGAGCAGCTTCTGCAGGGCGGGGAGATCGAGCATGGGGTGCGCCTCAGGCGAGCGGGTTGGCGGCGAGATGGAGGGCGGCGAGCACCCAGAGCAGCGCCAGCACCGTGCTGCTGATCGCGAAGGCGGTGAGCCGGTGCATGACGCGGTTGTAGGTGAGGTGGATCAGGCTGTGCACGATGCGCAATGCCACGTAAGCCCAGGCAACCGCGACCGCGAGGTTCGTCGTGCCGGCGGTGACGAACAGGATCAGGCAGACCACGTAGAACAGCATCGGCAGCTCGAGCAGGTTCATGTAGTTGCGGTTCGGCAGGCTGACCTGCCCCGGCACCGCCGCCGATTCGCCGAAGCGGAAGTCGTTCGACCGGACCTCGCGCCGCAGCGCCGCCCGGATGCGCACCACCGGGATCATCAGCAGGACGATCGTCGTCCACGCCGCAAGCGCGAACATCGGATAGAGGATGGCGAAATTGCGCAACACTCGGTGCCGGCGGTCCCGGCGGGGGATGGAGGCGGAAATTGTGCCTCGACGCCGCCGGTTCAGGCGCCCTGTCTGGCCTTCTGCTTCGCGTACGCCAGCCGGGCGGTTGCGTTGCGCCCCAGCCGGTGCTCGATCGGCGCCAGAAGATCGATCACCTGCGCCCAGTCGCGGGCACGGAAGCGTTCCCTCGACTGCGCGAGCGTGCGGCGCACCGCGTTGTCCTGGGCGCGGTGCATCCGTTTGGCCCCGAGGTCTTCCCAGAGGTAGGGATCGTCGTCGAAGAAGCGCTCGCCGCAGGCCCGGAGCACCCCGGCCAGGCGCATGAACTCCGCCTGCAGTTGCTCCGGCTCGTGCATCGCGTCGTACAGGCCGTGCTGGCGGCGGGGGAAGGTGCCGCGGCCTTCGAGCGCGTGCAGCTCCTCGACGCGGCAGGGCAGGGAGGTCGACCGCGACAGCTTCAGGTCGAGCTCGAGCCGGAGCGGCGCGATCGTCAGCGTCACCTGCCGCGACGCGCCTTCGGCCGACGGCGCCGAGCGGTAGACGACGCGGCCGAACACGCCCCGTTCGGAGCCGGCGCGGCCCACTTCCCGCTCGCCCGCCTGGAAGCCGTGCTCGCTGACGAGGAAGCCGAACGCCGCCTGCGCGGCCGCGGCGAACGACTCGGCGAAGGTGGGCGGTTCGGCCGTGATCAGGGCGAGACTGGTGCCGGGCTCGTCGTTCATCGCCGCCGGAGCGTTCTCGCCGCCGTCCAGGCGATCGTCGCGCTCCAGCATGGGGTCGTTGTAGGCTGCCATGAAAGTCCCTTCGTCCCTGCTGCACGCGACTGGGCGTCAGCGCGGGAAGCCCTAGGTTCCTCGTGCCGCGGCGTGTCGTCCGGACGTCGGTGGAAAGTACCACCAGGTGGCAGTAACGATCAAACCGAAAACCGAGTAAGCGATCGTAAAAATCCACGCAGGTGCGTCGTAATACAGCAGCCACTGCAGCCAGTGCTCGACGAAGCCGCCGCCGTAGGTCGCGGTGCCGGCGCGCGAGCGCAGCCACATCTCGAAGGTGGTCAAGGGGCAGGCCAGGCCGAGCCAGGCCTCGGCGACGACCACCGCGATCGCCGCCGCGTGGGCGAGGCGAAATCCCAGGCCGTTCACCCAGCGCCAATGTGCGAGGTTGCCGGCGACGATCAGCACCAGCCCGCCGACGACGAACACCACCAGCGCCAGGTGCAGGACCAGCACCGCGTTCGCGAGCCACAGCAGCCAGGCGCCTTCGGCCATGGTCAAGTTCCCGCGATCGCCGGGGGGTGCCGTGGCACCGGGCGCTGGGCGCCGTCAGGTGCCTTCGAGAAACCGGGCGATCGCCGCATTCACCCGCTCCGGATGGGTGACCGGGCCCATGTGCCCGAGCTCCGGGAACTCGAGCACCTCGACCCGCGGCAGCGCCGCGACGAGAAGGCGCGCCACGCCCCGGGCCGATTCGGTCGTCTGCCCGCCGACCAGGAAGAGCACCGGCACGTCGAGCCCGCGAAACGCCGCCAGTGGCGTCGGCTCGGTGAAGAGCGCGTGCTTCCAGCGGCGAGCGTTGACGGCCGACGCGGCGATGGGCGCGCGTCGCGGCTCGGGCATGCGTTGCCAGGTGCCTTCGCCCATCCAGTAGTCGATGAACGCCTCGGCCGCCCGATTCCGGTCGCTGCGCTCGAGGGCGAGCGCCGTGTCGGCCACCGTCTGGCGGATGCCGTCGGCGGCATTCGGCGGCGGCGTCTCGGCGTCGATGAGCGCGAACAAGGTCGGCTCGTACAGCACCAGCGCGCGAACGCGCTCGGGTCGATCGAGCGCCGCCCGCAGGGCGATCGCCGCGCCGTAGGAATGGCCGACGAGGGTCAGCGGCGAGCCGGCGTCGCGCAGCACCGGCTCGATCAGCTCGACCTCGTCGGCCAGGCGGATCTCCCGGTCCGATGGCCATTCGGGACTCTTGCCGGCGCCGTACGAATCCGGCGCCAGGACGCGAAAGCGCGGCGCCAGCAGCTCCATCAGGCCGCGCCACTGGCTCGAGCTGCTGGCGTTCGAATGCAGGCAGACGATGCCCGGGCCGCTGCCGGCGTCGCGGACGAAGGGCAGGGGCCGGGTCATGGGCCGTCCGAGCCGGTCGCCGGCGACCAGGGCTCGACCCGGTCCTGCTCCGCCGGGTCGTTGCGCGCGACCACGGCGCGGGCCGGCTCGCTGTCGCTGAGGTTGATCGCCTCGTGCGGCATTCCCGGCGGGATGAACAGGAAGTCGCCGGCCCGGCTCACGACCTCGTGCTCCAGCGCCGCGCCCCAGCGGGTGCGCACCGTGCCTTCGAGGACGTAGATCCCGGTCTCGTAGGCGAGGTGGCTGTGCGGCTCGGAGCGGCCGCCGGGCGGAATCACGACCAGGTGCATGGAGAGCCCCGAGGCGCCGACCGTCTGCGCCGAGATGCCGACGAAGTAGGGCAGGCGCTGCCGAGTCAGCACTTCCTGGTCGGGGCGGATCGCCCGGACGACGGCGTGCGGGTCTTTCATGGCGAGCATCCTTCCTCGATCCAGCGGCCGTAGGGCGCGTGCACATGCTCCAGGGCGACCGCGTGGATCGCCGGCAGCTCGTAGTCGTGCAGCTCGCGGATCGCGGCCTCGACCGCGGGCCAGCGTGCTTCGGTGGTCTTGCACAGGATGCGGAACTCGCGCTCGTTCGCCACCGCGCCCTGCCAGGAATAGAAGCTCTCGATCTCGCCGATCTGGGCGCAGGCGGCGAGCTTGCGCTCGACCAGCGCCCGGGCCATGTCGCGAGCCGCGGCCAGGCTGGCGACGGTGGTGTAGACGGCGAGAAGCTTCATCTGAGCGACCGACATCGCGGGCAATGGAGGTGCGCTCGCGCGTTCAGGGTGCGGCGCTGCGCGGGCTCGCCCGATGCGCCAGGGCGATGACGAAGGGCAGCGCCAGCTCGGGTACGAGATAGCCGAGCCAAAGACCGTACGGCGTCGGCAGGCCCACCTGGGAGATCGAGAACAGCCGGCCGCAGCCGGCGAGGAACACGCCCAGGGCGACCAGGTAGACCAGCGTGCCCTGCTGGCGGACCGTCCACGCGGCCCAGAAGCTGATCAGGCCCATCGAGAAATACACGCCCGCCATGAAGCGATGGACGTTGTCGAGCCGGGGCGTGGTGTCCGGCTGGCCGAGCACCATCTGCACCGTGCCGCCGAACAGGGCGATCGCGGCGACGATGAACAGGCAGACCTGGACGATGCGCTGGGGGATCGGCACGGAGACTCTCCTTGGATCACGGACGACGAGCGGGACGCGTTGCGAAGCTCAGGGAGCGGCGAGCGCCTCGTCCCCGGACCTCGAGAGGAAACTGCCGGCCGCTCGCCTCCTGGGCGAACGCGGGCGAACTCGTCGCCGCCACACCCTTGTGCCGAAAGGGTGCCCCGGACTCATGCGGCAGGGCGTGGTCCTGCCCGGTCCATGAGCCGCAGGGTGGCGAACAGCGTCAGGCTTCGGCGCCCTTCGCGTGCGGGCAGCCTTCGTAGCTTTGCTCCGCCGTCGGCGTGCTGGTTCCCGCCGCGGGGGCGCCTTGCTTGCTACCCGCCTTGAACGTGGCGTCGCCGCTTACCGGCGTCTGCGCCTGGGACTTCGACTTCTGCGTCGTCGCCGGCGCGACGGCGCTGCTCTTCGACTTCTGGACGAGGGTGGTGTTCGGCCTTTCTTCGGCCAGGCTCGCCGTCGCGACCAGGGCGAGGGCGAGGGCCATCGGGACCGTTCGTGCAGAGAGACTTGTCATGCAGAACTCCTTGTCGGTGCGGGCAACAGACTCTACTCCGATGCCGCCCGCGGCGTGACGGCCGGCGACGCCGGGCGTGGGGACTTCAGCCGCCGGGCTCGCCGGCTTCGGTCATTGCGGTCCCGGCGTCGGTGGGCTGCCCTTGTCGAACACCACCCGCCAGCGGTTCGGGCCTTCGAGGCGCCAGATCGAGTTGAAGCGGGCGATCGTCTTGCCGGCGGGATCGCGGACCAGGCCGGTGCTGAGCGCGAGCGTGCCCGACGCGAGCACCTCGACCTGATCGGGCGCCCAGGAGAAGGGCGCCTCCTTGTCGGTGAAGTACCCGGCCCAGCCCTCGACCACCTTCGCCTTGCCGTGCAAGGCCGTGGTCCCGGAGAAGAACACCGCCTCGTCGGCGATGAGCTCGGCGAACGCCTGGGCGTTCCGGTCGGCCATGCTGCGGGCGAAGGCGACCTCGGCGGCCCATACCTGGTCGCGGGCGGAATCGGCTGCGGCCGACGCGATCCCGGGGGGCAGGATGGCCAGGGCGATGCCGAAGGCGAGGGCGAAGAGGCGGATCGTCTGCATGGCGGTGACGTCTGGCGGCTCGTGCGAGGTTAAGGGGGGCCGGCCGGCCGCGCGTCGCATCGATTGCGAATTCCGGCGGCGTCCTCGCAGTCGACCAGGACGGGCGACCCTAGCGGAGCTTGGTGCGCCCGAGGCGCTTGGCGTTGGCGACCGCCTTGCGATGCACTGGCGCCAGCCCCTTGCCCAGGACCCCGAGCGTCGCGTGGTGGAGTTGCGCCACCGAGCGGGCGGGCGACGGCCGCTTGCCGTGGGCAACCCCGAGCAAAGACTTGAGCAGGGAAGCCGCCAGCGCCTGGTTGGCGCGTGCACTGTGTGTGGCCATCGCCTGCCACGCCTCGGTGAAGGCGGCGTTCTTTTCCGCCACCATGAGTGCGAACTCCTTGCGATCGCGCTCGGAAAGGCGGGGGCCCGAGAGCGCCATGCGGGTCAGCCGATGGGCGATGACCTGGGGCGCCGCCAGGGCGATCTCGGCGGCCTGCAGCGCCAGGGACGATTTCGCGCGGGTTCGACGGGTGGCCATGGCGGTGTTCCTGGATGCCGACTGTAGCGACTGCGGGCTGTCATTGCGCGGGGCGGGATGCCCGCAGCTTGGCGGCGTAGGCCTCGGCCAGTTCCGCGTTGCCGGCGTCGCGGTAGAGCGTTTCCAGCTCCTCGTAGACATAAGGGTCCGGATCCCCGGCCTCGTTCCATTCGCGCTCCAGTCGCAGCTGGATGGCGATCGCCTCCTGCGTCTTGCCCTGCAGGCGCAGCGTCCGGGCGATCATCCAGTGGGCGATGCGCACGTTGGCGGCGCGGCCGCTGCGCTCGTACGCCGCCAGCGACAGGCGGAACTGGGCCAGGGCCTCGTCGTACCTGCCGGCGAGGTGATAGGCGTAGCCGAGGTTGTTGCGCAGCGGGCCCTCCCACTTCTTCGCCTCTTCCTGGGTCGAGGCCTCCATGTAGGCCAGCGCCTTCAGGTCCCAGGCGAGCTGGTCGGCCGGCTCCGCATCGACCGCGTTCATCATGTGCAGCGCGTCGACGGCGAGGTAGTCGAGCCGCGCGGCTTTCGCCTTCTCGAACGCCTGGGTGTAGGCCGTTCGCGCCTTCTCCCTGGCTTCGGGCGTGATCTCCGGCGGCTCGTGGGCGGGCGACGCATAGGTGCGGCCGAGCTCGAGGTAGTAGCGCACCTGCGGCTGCGCGGCGGCGCGCGGAATCGCCGCTTCGATGCCGGCGAGGACCTGCCGCGCCTCCGCGAACCGGTGCCTGAGGCCGTAGGTGCGGGCGATCTGTGTCTGCAGCTCGAGCGCGTCGTCGCCGCTTGCTCCCGCGAGTGCCTGGCGAAAGCGCTGCTCGCTGGCCGCAGGATCCGAATAGTTCCAGAGCGAAGCGATATCCAGTGCCATTGCGGCTTGCCCCCCGAGCAGGATCCACGCAAGCAGCGCAAAGCGGCCGAACAGCGATGCGGCCATGTTGCGTGCTCCCACGAAGCGACGAGCGCCCAGCGCTCGCGATCTCGCCAGCGAGCGCCGATTTTCCGGCATCGCGGGCGCTATTTGCATTTGCCCTGGACGGCGAGCAGCAGCAGGATCGGCGCCGAGAGCAGGCTGCCGCCGGCATTGGGCGCCAAGCAGTCCCCGACTCCCTTCTCGGCAATCGTGTTCGCCAGCGCCTCCGGGCCGCTGGCGCGCGGCGAATCCAGCTCGGCGCCGCTGCGTCGCGCCATCTGCTGGATGTTGCCCTCGCTGCCGGCGATGGCGCGGCGGATCGTTTGCGCGTCGAGCCGCAAGGGAGCGCTCGCGGGCATCGCTTCGGCCGGCGCACTGGCGGAAAGGCCGGCGGAGGCGACGGCCGGCTCCGGCTCGAGCCGGGATGCAGGGCTTGCGCCGCGCGGCCGGGGCGCCGCCGAGATGCGCGTGGTGGACTTCGCCTCGGCCCGCCCCAGCGGCAGCGGTGCCGCGGTCGCCCGGACCGGCGGCGAGGGAAAGACCGTGACGGCCACGTGCTGCTCCACCCTCTTCGCTTCAGGGCGAGGGACCGTGGTGACGCGCAGCAGCAGGAACACGGCGGCGGTCAGCGTCAGGGAGACGACGGCGGCGACGCCACGCAGCGTTCCGGACGTGTGGCCGAAAGGCCGCATGGACCCGACCTATGAATCGGACGCGGCCAGGGGCCGAGGGACATGAGGCGTTCCCCGCCCGGTTCGTGCGATTCCGGGATCACTCGCCATCCGGGCCTTCGCGCAGCTGGGTCAGCATGGCGTCGCAGTTCTCCTGAAGCTCGGGCAGCGGCGCTGCATTCCATAGCTTCGTGACGCTGTTGACGACCGATTCCACGTCGCGCTCGAGCGGCATCCCGGTCTTTTCGGCATCGGCCCGCAGGAAGGCCTCGCCCGCGCCAATGCGGCTCCGATTGGCGCTGAGCCAGGTCCTGAACGCCGGATCGAACCGGCCCGAAAAGCCCGAGATGCGGGCCGAGCACGCGGCCGCCTTCTTCGGCAGCACCCGCGAATCGAGGTACAGCAGGGCGTCGTGCTCCACCGAGGAAGCCTGGGCAAGCGCCGGGGTGGAAGCGGTCCAGCCGATGAGGGCGGCGAGGGCAAGAGATGGAAAGTGCATGGGACGCAGATGCAAGAGGTCAATCGGTTCGGGTCGGGAGGCTCCGCTCTCGCCCACCACGCCCGCATTCTTGCAGGCAACCCGGAACACGCTAGGCCTTGCTCGTGAGCAGGAGAAACAGGGCCGCCGCGGCGAGGCCGGCCATCGCCAGGGCCGCATAGAAGACGATCGCCCACAGGAGATGCCCGACCTTCAGCGACTCGCAGAACTGCAACCCGTTCGGCGCCGACGCGCTGACGAGCATCGGGCAGGAAGCCGCTGCCACGGTGGCCTGGGCATCGCTGAGGTTCGCGTAGAGGCCGAGCCCGAGCGCGAGGACCACGAGCAGGACGAGGAGCGCCTTGATCATCGCCGCGGCCTCGCGCTTGCGTCCTCAGGCGCCCGGGCCGGGGAGCTTGCGAATTCGACGATTCGCGCCGCGACCCGGCCCGCGTCCACGGTCAGTTCGGCGGCCGAGATGGGCAAGCTGAATCGGCGCGGGCCGGCGCTTCCCGGGTTGACGTACAGCACCCCATCGCGCTGCTCGATCGCGGGCCGGTGCGAGTGGCCGGAGACGACGACCTGCACGCCCGCGGCGAAGGGCTCGAGGTCGATCTCGGCAAGGTCGTGGATCACGTAGACGAGGATCCCGCCGAGGCGAAAGAGCTCGCTTTCGCGCAGGCCGGCGGCCCAGGCGCCGCGATCGTTGTTGCCGCGCACGGCCGTGACCGGGGCGATGGCGCGAAGGGCCTCCAGCACCGCGGCGTCGCAGACGTCGCCGCCGTGGACGATGTGGTCGCTGCCCCGGAGGAAGGCGAGGACTTCCGGACGCAGCAGGCCGTGGGTGTCGGAAACGAGGCCGACCCGCATCAGGCAGCGCTAGCGCCCGAGAGTGGCGTGAAGTGATAGACGTAGTACTCGCGATCGCGCTTCCAGCCTCGGGCTTCGTAGGTCGCCTGAGCAGTCGCGTTGCCGATGTCGGTGTTGAGGGTGACGCGCACCGCGCCGAGGGCACGTGCGTAGGCCACCGCGGCCTCCAGGAGCGCCGAGCCGACGCCGCTCCGGCGCCGGTCCGGCACCACGAACAGGTCGTTGAGGACGAAGGTGCGGGCCAGGGAGACGGACGAGAAGCTCGGATAGAGCTGCGTGAAACCCACCGCATCGTCGCCCGCGAAGGCCAGGAACAGGACCGATTCGCCGTGGTTGAAGCGGTCGCGCAGGAACGACTCTGCTGCGCCAAGGTCCGATGCGCGATCGTAGAACTGGCGGTAGGCGTCGAACAAGGGCGCCAGGACCGGAAGGTCCGAGAGCACAGCCTGACGAACCCGGCGCTCGCTCACAGCTTGAGACCTCCGAACAAGGATGCGGCAAACATGCCGGCGCCGACGAGCACCACCACCGCGTGCGGCAGGGCGACATGCGGCCATCGTGCCATGCTCGCGACCTCGCGCCACGAGCTCCGCTGCCAGCGCTGCATCCACGCGGTGCCGATCTGGTGCGCCGCCCGCAGCGGCGACTCGCCGCGAAAGTGGGCCTCGATCTGCGCCGCGCGTTCGTAGTAGCCGAGCTGGAACGTCTTCCACATCGTCTCGAGGAACCAGAACAGGAGCGAGCTGACCGCGGCCACCAGCAGGACCGCGGGCGCATGGCTGGCGAACGCGCCGACGATCACCGAGAAGCTGAAGGTGACGCTCCAGGCCTTGATGGTCATGGCCTTGCCATCGAAGTCCTCGATCGTCTTCTGCAGGTGCAGGTACTCGGTCTGAAGCGCGGAATCGAGTTGCGACGGATCCATGGGCGTCCTCAGGTCCGGGGGCGGTCGGCCCGGGGCGCATCGCGCCGGCCGCGCACCAGCCGCGACCGCGCCGCCCGCAGCAGCACGCGCGAATACAGCTTGTGAAAGCCCAGCAGGGCGCTGAACAGCGGACCGAGCCCGGGGCGGCCGGAGCGAACGCTGCGCCGCGGAACCACCGCCGAGCCGAAGTAGAGCCGCGTGCCGACGGCGCTCGGGGCGGGAGCCACCATCAGCCAGGACCGGGTGCGACCGCCGATGTCGGTCAGGAGCAGCTGATCGGGAGCGCGGCCCTCCACCGTCCAGGCCGCGAAGGCGTCGAGCTCGCCCCGCGCCAGTTGGGCCGCCTGCAGGTCGGTGGACGAGCGCGAAAGGAACAGGCGCAGCAGCAGGCGCTCGAGCTTGAACACCGCGGTCGTGTAGAAAGCCTCGACGAACTCGGCATGGCTGACCGCGTGCGGGATCTCGGTGACGTAGCAATCCGCGAAGCCGCCGCCGGCGCGATAGCGATTCAGCAGGGCCTCCTCGGGCAAGGGGCAGGCATCGATCACGCGCACGCTGCTAGAAGAAGCCGTCGAGAAAGGCGGCCGCCTGATCCGAGAGGCCGACGACTTTGTTCGTCGCCTGGCGATAGAACTTGAAGTTGAGCTCGGTCTCGGGCCGGCCGTCGTCCCAGTCGGAGAAGGGCCTGAGCTCGCTTCGCCCCAGGCGGCGCCGGGCGAGCGCGTTGCGCCGCACGGTGATGCTGACGAGCGGCGTTTGCCGCAGGATGCCGGGCTTCTTGGCGATCGCCTTGGCCGCGGTGACGATGCCGCGAGCGATCAAGCCGGGACCGCCCTCGTTCTCGCTCGCGAAGATGAAGATCGTGTCCTCCCGGGCGATGCGCTTTCCGCCGTACATCGTCTTCTGCCGGTCGAACGTGAATTCGCCGGCCTTCAGGTCGCCGACTTCGACCTTGATTGCGTACATCGTCCCATCCTCAGGCGACCCGGCGGCCGAGGAACTCGGCCAGTGGAGAAAGCGACTCGATCGCCGGCATGCCTTGCCGTGCCTCGGCCGCCGACGACCAAGGGTAGCTCAGCGATTCGAGCCAGGCAAAGACCGGTCCTGACTCGTTCCGTAGCAGCACCTCCATACGCTCGATGACGATCACGAGCCGGGTGGCCAGGCGCGAGGGCTCGGCTCCGAAGGACCAGGCGTAGGTTCCGCAGCCCACCCGCGGCTGCCCGGAAGTCCGCTCCGACATGCCCACCAGCCAGGCGCAGTCGAATGTCTGGGCATCGGCGGCCGGCGGGGCATCGAGGTAGAAGGAGTAGACGTTCTCGTTGGCGAGTGCAAAGCTGCGGACCAGGACGTCGGCGATGGCCGCGCGTCCGTGGGTCATGGCCGGAAAGGCGATGTTGTCCGAGAGGTTTCGGATCTGTAATTCGGCATCCGCGGCGAAGACCCGCTCGAGCAGATGCGGCCGGTTCCCGTCCTTGGCCCGGAAGTAGTCCGTGAGCACGGCCTCGGGCAAGGGCGAGGAGGAAGGCATCAGGCGAACCGGCGGCTCAGGGAGGCGACGCGGCAAAGCAGCGATTCCTGTCGCTCGCCGCCACGCGCGTGGCGAGGTCGAAGCGTTGCCCATGGAGCTGCACCTGCCCGGCACACAGGGACTGGGCCTGGCACGCGGCCTCGGTGGTCGTGATCTCCAGCGAATCGGGTCCGGCGCGAAGGGAGACGAGGCAGGGCGTGGCCGCAGGCTTCGCGGCCTTGCCGCTCTCCGGCCGAACCGGTAGCACGAGCAGGTCCCCCGGGCGCAGCCGGGCGACCCCGGATACCGAGCACAGCGCCCCGTCCGGCCCGACGACCGAGAGCTCGACGTCGAAGAGCTGCCCGGTCTTGCGACGGATGCCGACGCGGCTTTCCGAGGCGGCCGGGACGACGTTCGATGCCGAGGCCGGCGGGAGCGGTTCGGCGCGGACGAAGCAGGCGTCGGCGTATGCAAAAGGTTCGGCCCGCGCCGCGGCGACCGGCACGCCGAGCAGGGCGGGCGCGAGGGCGAGCCCGAAAAGCGATGCTCTCATCGCGGTTTCCTGACGACGACGGTGCCGGCGAGCTTGTCATGCCAGCCCTGCTTCTTCGGGTCGAACGCGACCCAGAGAAGGCCCAGCCCGAACGGTATCGTCGAGACGAAGTAGCCGAGATAGCGACCGATGGACTGGCCCACGGTCAGCCGGCCTCCGGTTTTGGCATCGACCACGCGCGCGGAGATGGCCATCTTTCCCGGCGTCGCTTGCCGGAAGAGCCAGAACAGCACCACCGCGACGGCGGGCAAGACCCAGCTGACGATGAAGTCGACCGGACCTCCGACGAAGCCGGAGGTGGGGGCGTCGAAGTACGACCAGCCGTAGATGCCCACCAGCAGCGGCAAGGTGACGCACAGCACGAGCACCGTATCGATCAGCGATGCGAGCACTCGGGCCCAGAAACCCACGTATTCGACGGCATCGGCAGGCATGCGGGCTCTCAAGGAAGAAGGGTGGTCGGTCGGCATCTTCGCGCGTCACGGGACCGAAGTACACGAGCTCCGGGACCACGGCTCATCTCGCGGCGTGCCAGAGCAGCGCAATGGCTCCGGCGACCACGACCGCTTCCATGATCCAGGCGTGGACGCCGGCCGGTATCCGTCTCAGTATCGCCCGGGCGAGAAAGGCCCCCGGGGCGGTGAACAGGCCCACCAGCAGGCCGACCCCGGCGAGCTCGAGGTCCAGTGCAGCGAGCCGGCCGAAGAGCGCCACCTTGGCCAGCCCCATGATCACCGAGACGACCGCGTCCGAGGCGATGAGGGCACTGCCGGCGACGCCGACGGACATGAGGATCGAGATCAGGATCACCCCGGTGCCGGTCATGCCGCCGTCGAGGAAGCCGAAGAAGGCGCCCGCGCCGAGCTCGGCCCCGCGCGAGAACCGGAGCTCGGCCCGGCGAAGCAGTCGCCGAATCGGAATGCTGAGCAGCAGGAAGGTGCCGAGCAGCGCGGCGATCCATTGCGCGCTGAGCAAGGTGTAGCAGTACGCGCCGGCGACGCAGGCCGGCAGGCCGAGTACGAGCATCCGGCGCACGTGCAGCCATTGCACGTCGCGCCAGAAGGCGGCGACGCGGCTTCCGTTGCTCAGCAGCATGGCGACGGCCATGACCGGGATGACGTTGGCGATGCCGACCAGCGGCGCGAGGAAGACGGGAAGGATCAGCCCGGTGCCGAATCCGGAGAGTCCGCCCAGGGTCGACGCCGCGAGTGCCATGAGGCAGGCCAGCGCCAGCTGCCACGGACTCTCAGCGAGCGCCAACGATGCCTCCGGGAGGGACCAGGGTCATCGCGGCAGCGGGCAAGTTAGTACAGCAGCACCGGGCGTCTTCGCACCCAGCGGTTGGCCCGCAGGTCCGAGAGGACGAAGTGGGCGACGTCGGCCCGGGAGATCGTTCCCGTTCCTCCGGTCGCGCCGAAAAGCGCGACCTTCACCGCGGGAACGACCCGAGCCGCTGCTCGCAGAGCACGGCGTCGCAGTACTCGCGCATCTCGACGATCCTGCCGTTCTCCAGGCGGTAGACGAGGCAGTACTCGTTGTCGTATTTCTCGCCCTTGCGGGTCGTCATGTCGCCGCGCGCCTCGACGACCACGAAGTCGTCGTCGGCGATGAAGCGCAGCGGAATGGTTCTCGAGCCGCGCTCGACGAGGCTGTGGACGTAGCCGTAGAGATCGCGCAGCACCGATTCCTTGCCCCGGAAGGTGCGCGACCAGCTGTACTGGCCGGTCACCCGCATGACGACGTCGTCGGCGAGCGTGGCGGCGAAGAGGGTGCCCTTGCCGCTTTCGATCTCGGCGAAGATCTCCTGCATCAGTTTCTTGTTGGCGGTGGCTGACATCGGTTCTCCAAAGGTCGGTGGGGAAGCGTTCGCGGCGGTGCCGGTCGGCTAGCCGGGGCCGGGGGGCCAGGGTCCCGATACGGCGACCGCCTCGTCGGCGCCCGGCCAGGGCGGCATGGTGATGCCGACGACCGCCACCGGCTCGGCGGGCGAGGCACGGAACTGGAAGTGGGTGCCGAGGGGAATCGTCAGGCAGGTTCCGGGAACCAGGTCGACCACCTCCTCGCGCTCGCCCTGCCTGCGCCACATCTCGCCGCGCCCGGCGACGACGAACCAGATCTCCTCGACCGTTCGATGCACCACCGCGCCCGACGTCGTGCCGGCCGGCAGCGCGAAATGGGCCATCGTGCCCGCCGCGAGGCCGAGCAGCACCCGCACATCCGACCCGTCCGGCGCGACCACCGTTCTCTCGGCCGGCAAGGGGAGGGTCGCGAACTCGCTCAGGCGGCGGTTCACCCACCCCCTCGCCGATGCACTTTTCGATGTCGGCGCCGCACTGTCGTTGGCTCGATCGTTAATGCGGCTCCCGGCCGTAGGTGATCGACTGCACCCTTCCGCCACGCATCCGGATGACCGCCACGAGCTCGCCCGGCCCGCGCTCGTACAGCCACTCCTCGGTGTAGACGCAGGGAACGTACAGGCTCGCGATCGGATCGGGCACGGTGTAGAACGAGCCGCTGTAGTAGACCGGAGCGCAATAGTTGTCGCGCAGGGCGGGCTGGCCGCACTTGTAGACCAGGGCGATCCGGGAGTCCCCTTCGTCCGCGATTCCGTTTTGGCACCGGAGCGACTCGGCGCGGCCGGCGGCCGGCAGCAGCGCGGCTGCCACGACGCCGGCGAATAGAAGCTGCCGCTTGATCATGGGCTCTCCCGGTCACCTCTGCGAAGCATACGCCGCGGGCGGCGACAAGGTGAGGCGCCGCGGCGTCAGCCGCCGTCGTTCCGGGAGACGGCGTAGGTGTGCTCCGTGCAAGGCTCGCCCTTGAAGACGGCGTCGGCCGTGGCCACCCTTCGCATCCCGGCCCGCTCGAGAAGGCGCACGGATGCCTCGTTGCGCGCATCGGTGATGCAGACGATCCTGCCTGCCGGCGAGTGTGCGAAGACGAGCGCGATCGCCTCGCGCAGCGCCTCGGTCGCGAGGCCTCGCCCCTGGAATCGTGGCGCCAGGGTGATACCGATCTCGGCCGACTCGCCGTCGGCGGCCACGCAGACCCCGATGTCGCCGACGAGGCTGTCCGTCTGCCGCTCGGCGAGGGCCAGCTGGACCCAGTCCCCGCTGGGAAAGAGGCGTGCGGTGCTCATCTCTTCGATGAAGGCGAGTGCCTCCTGGTCGGTCAGCGCCGACCAGCCCTGGTAGCGCCCCACCGCCGCATCGCTCCTATAGGCCTGGAATGCCGACAGATCGGCGCGATCAAGACGCCGCAGGACCACCTTGCCGGCGAGCCGCGGCAGCGGTTCGCGCGCGGCCCGACGGGATCGAAGGAAGGCCCGGCCGGCCGCGGACACCCGGACCTGCGCCTCGCTGCCGGCCCGGTGCTGGCGCTCCACGAACCCGCGCGCATTCGCCTCTTCCCAGACCGGCAGCCTCGGGCACGACGTGCGCCAGACTTCGATCACCTCCGAGTACGGGCGCGGCTCGCGGCCGATCCACTCCAGCAGGTCGAGTACGAGCGGTTCCACGGTGTCGGCCATGATGAGCTCTGTCGGCTGCCCGCATTCTGCGACGGGCGCATCGAAGTGTGCACCCGTCAGGGATCGCCGGCTTCGCTCTCGAGCCTGAGGCGTTTCGCCCGCAGCACCCGTGCCCGCCAGAGCGCGAGTCCGACCGCATACGAGATGTAGTACCCCGCGAGCAGGCCGAACACGAACAGCGTCAGGGGACTCTGCGCGAACTCCGAGGCGCCATGGTGCAGGGTCGGCGCGAGCACGTAGAGCTCCAGCAGGCGATAGGCGATCCGCAGGATGAACAGGACCGACAGCGCCATGCCGAGGTGGGCATTGGGGGTGTAGAAGAGATTGCCGGGAACCGCTTCGAACGTGGTCGTCCTGAGCCCGTACCTGCCGAGCAGCGCGCCACCCGCCAGGCTGAAGGCGAAGGCGGCGAGCGCCTTCGGGTTGGAGGAAGCGGCGATCGCGACGAGGACCACCAGCAGCGGGAACAGGGAGAGCTGGATCCAGAGCCTGTACTTCGTGAGGCGCTGGCGTCCCACCATGCGCTTGAAGCGAGCGTAGACGCGCCAGGCGATCAGCGGCAGCAGAACGGCAAGAGCGAGGGTCGATCCCTGGGGTGGCTGCATGGCGTTGGCGTGGCGTCAGGCGAGGCGGGTGCCCGGCTCGAGGGGCTGGGCCGGCGTCATCGTCGCGGGCCGTGCAGCCATGAACGCTTGTTGCTCGGGCGAACCTTCGATCCGGTGAAGCTCCGACAGCCACGGCAGGGCGGAGTGCTGCCAGATCTGGGCCGAGGGGACGAGCTGCGCGCGCTGCTCGACACACCCCAGGCGGATGACGACGGAGGTGGCATTTTCCGGCGCCGTGGCGAAAAGCGGCGTGCCGCACTCGGGGCAGAACACCTGGGCGCGACGATTGCCGCTTTCGGCGACCTTGACGTAGCTCCTGGGCGTGCCCCGAAGGACGAACGTGTCGATCGGCGCGGCCACGACGGCGCGAAACGGCGCGCCGGAGAGGACCTGGCAGTCCGTGCAGTGACAGATCATGACCCGCGAAGCGTCGACTTCGGCGGTGAAGGAGATCAGGCCGCAGTGGCAGGCGCCGTCGATTTGCATGGGGACCCCGGCAGACGTCATGGATGGCGAGCGGCGGCGAGTGCGCGTCTGATCGACTCGGCCGTGTCGTCCAGTTCCGCAGCCGCCGCCAGCGGCGCGGGGCGGAACGTGAGGTTCTGCTCCGCGATGTAGCGGGGCGACGTGATGTCGGTCGGCTCGACCATCGGCACGACATGCGCATGCGCATGGGCGATGTCGACGCCCGTGAAGAACAGGCCGACCCGCTCCACGCCGAGGGTCGCCCTCAGCACGGGCGCGAGGCGCTGCGCGACGCGGACGAGGTCGTTGGCGATTTCCGGGGGAAGGTCGTCGTAGTACGGAAAGTGCTCTCGCGGAACGACCAGAACATGGCCCCTGCGGATCGGGTGGATGTCGAGGAAGGCGACGATCTCCGGGGTCTCGTGGACGAGACGGGCCGGGATTTCGCCCCTGGCGATGCGGCAGAACAGACAGTCTGGTTTGGACATAGCGGCGTAGGGAGCTCTCGTCTAAGCCGGGGCCTGAAATCGCTGCGACCAACCTTCCACGTCCCGCCTGATGGCCTCACGAAGCGAGGCCAGGGCAGGGCCGCGCAGCCGAAGCTTGGTCGCGGTGAACGATTCGGCATCGAGCTTGCGCAGATGATCCGTGCGGCTCTTCAGCACCTCGGCGAGCGACTCCGGCGCGGCGATCTCGTCCAGGAATCCGGCAACGACCGCTTGAGGCGGGCTGTAGGGGGTGGCGGTGATCGCCGCAAGATTGAAGTGCGCCGGCGAAAGGCGCTGCCGGCACACCTCGATGGCGAACTCGGGGAGGGTCAAGCCGATCTGAACCTCGTTCACCTGGATCTTCGCGTCGGGATGGGCGCCGATCCGAAGGTCCGTGCTCAGCAGGAGGAAGGCGCCCATCGCGATCGCATGCCCGGTGCACACGGCGACCACGGGATGGGGGAACGAAAGCAGGCGTTCCGTGATGGCAGCTCCCGCACTCAGCATCTCGAACAGCTCCTGCGGATCGCGCTTGAAGACGGCGAGATCGAAGCCCGCCGAGAACATGCCGGTCCGGCCGCGAAGCACGACCACCGCCTTGTCGGCCGCGGCCCTGTCCAGGGCCGCGTCCAGGGCGCGCAGCATCGCGACGCTCATGACATTCGCCTTGCCGTCGTCGAGCGCGATCGTCGCTATGCCGTCTTCAAGGGCATAGGTGAGTGGACTGCCCAAGTCGTCCTCCTTCGAAAGTTCTCAAGCCCGGCCCCCATTGACGCCTACTCGTCGAGGAAGCCACCCTTGTAGAAGCTCCACGCACTTCCGTCGTGCAGATAGAAGTGGCCATCCGCGCAGAAGTCCTTCCCGGGGAAGAACTCACGGTAAGCCCTGGGAACGAGGCGCGCAAGCTGCTCGTCGGCGAGCTCGTCGAATTGCTCCGGCGTGATCGGCTGGCCGACCCTCAGTCTTCGCGATTCCATGGCGAATCGATTGTCAGGCGTCGCCCAGCCGCTTGCGGCCCGGGCGTTCCATCGCGATTTCCGAGGCAACGAAGCCGAGCTTCTCGTAGAAGCCCGAGACGCCCGTTCTGCCGGCGCGAAGGACCCAGGTCATGCGGGGATCGTTGCCCATCGCCGCCTGCACCAGGGCCCGCCCCACCCCTCGCCCGCGATGCGATTCGGCGACGACCACCATGGAGATGTAGCCGTTCGAGAGGCCATCGGTCAGTGCCCGCAGAAAGCCGACCACCTGCGGGCCCTCGGCCGCCACGAGCGCGATCTGCGAGCGAGAGACGAGCTCCCGGAACTCCTCGAAGGCGGCGACCCGGCGATCCCAGCCATTGGCGACCAGCAGTTCGCGGGCAGCCTCGAGCTCGGACGGCTGAATCGGGCGAATCTCCATGCGGCAAGGGCTGCGGCGTTCAGCTGCGAAGCGGGAGGGCGATGCCGATCGCCACGAACACGCCGCCGCAGACCTGGTTGAACCGCCGGCCCACGCGCCGCAGCCAGGGAGCGATTCGCCCCGCCATGCCGGCGATCAGAAGCTCGGTCGCCGCCTCGGTCACCGCGAACGTGCCGGCCATGACCATGAACTGGGTGACGAGGCTCCGGTGCGGGTCGATGAACTGCGGGAGAAACGCGGCAAAGAAGAGGAGGCCCTTGGGATTCGTGAGTGCAGACAGGGCGCCTTGCCCGAACAGCGACCCGCCCGAGCTCGGCTGCGCAACGACGGTGATCTCGACGCCTACGGGAGCGGAGCGCCAAACCTGCACGCCCAGCCAGACGAGGTAGGCACCGCCGAGCCACTTCATGGCCGTGAGCCAGACCAGGGATGCCTGGAGCAAGGCGCCGATGCCGAACATGGAGAGAGCGATGACGGCCATGAAGCCGAGCACGCCGCCGAGGATCGTGTAGCGCGCCATGCGCTGGCCGTGCAACACGCCATGCGTCAAGGCGAGCAGGCCGTTGGGGCCGGGCGAAAGCGAAAGGCCGATGGAAGCCAGGAGATAGATCAGCCAGGTGTCGATGCTCATGGATCAGATGGGGGCGAATGCAAGGCAGGCGAGGCGGGCACCGAGGCCGATGACGGATCCGGTACGAGGTACTCGAAAGCCCAGTAGTACTGCCAGCGCCGATAGGCGGAGGACTCACCCAATCCCGCGGCCGCGAGCGCGTGGAGCTGCGCCTCGGTTGGAAAGTTCTTGAGGACTCGATGCGTCGAGCCGTCGCCCAGAGTTCGGGTCTGATACGTGTTGCCGCCGGCGTCCTGTTCGGCAATGGCTGAGGAGCTGCCCGCCACGAACAGGTTGTCCAGCAGCACGACGCGTGCCCCTGGCGCCAATGCCGCGTTGAGCCCGAGCAGGAACTCGCGCTGGCGCTCGAGCGGAACGTGGGAGAACCAGAACCCGGCGAAGGCGGCGTTGAACGGACGACCGAACCCGGGCAGCGCGTAGGCGTCGCCGACGTGGAACTCGACATGGGCCGCGGCGACCCGCTCCCGGGCGATGCGAAGGGTCTCCGGCGATGAATCGAGCGCGACGACAGCCGACGCGACCGGAGCGATGAATCGCGTCCACCAGCCGGTGCCGCACGCAATCTCCAGCACCGTGGCGCCGGCCAGGACCGAAGGCAGCCACGCCTCGATTCGCCGCAGATCGGACTGGCGCTCGGGCTTCAGGTACACGCGGTCGTACTCGCTCGCGCGAGCGCTGTAGTACGACTTCAGGGGCGAAATTTCGGGTGGGCTGACGTTCGACATGGGCGAAGGCGCCGAAGGATGCGAAGCGGCCTCGCAGCCGGCGTGCACTCAGCTCTCGTTGTGAGCGACGCTGATCCGCCGACGTGTCCGTGCCCCGACATCGTAGATGTTGAAGTCGCTCATCATGCGTCCGTAGAGGTGCAGGCTGACCGCTCGGGGCCGTTCGGGTGGAACGCCGGTGACGTGAATGTGATCGGGGTTCGGGACGAAGCTGGTGACCGCGCCGTGCCGGAGCAGCACCGTACCGCCGCGCGCGAGGTCGATCTCCGAATCCGCGCCTCGATCCGGCGAGAGTCGCACGTAGCTGCGTTCTTCCAGGATTCCTTCGATCACGCCGACCACGCCCCAGCTTCCGTGATCGTGAATCGGCGTCCATTGGCCCGGGAGCCAGACGATCGAATACAGCGACAGGCTTTCGTCCGGGGCGTCGTAGACGAGGTTTCGCGAGTAGCTCCGGGGGTCGCTCCGGTAGTGCTCCGGCTCGAGAAACGTGCCGGCCTGCTCGATGAGATCGAGCATCAGGGGCGCGAGGGCGAGGACGCAGTCTGCCGGGTGGGCCTGCTCGCGGCTGCGCGCGGCAGCCTGGGAAATGAAGTGCTCGAGAGCCGGAGAGATCATCTTTCTGATTGTGCTCTCAGACTCCAGCAGGAACGGCTCAGGCCTTCCCTTGCGGCATGCGCGTCGAGTGCAGGAACGCAAGCCGCCACCTCGATTCCCGGCGGCGAAGCAGGGCCGTCTCGAGCCACGACATCGGGACCGCCTCGGCCCCCGCCTCGGCGATGAAGCCGCGGTTCTCGTACACGACAACCCCCAGATCGCCTTGCACCTCGATCTGCGGAGAGTTCACCGACCATCGGTAGCGCCTGCCCGCGGCGCGGTATCTGCTCATCAACTGCACCAGCTCGCGCCCGGTCATGCGGATGCCATTCTCGAAGGCGTGAAAGTCCTCGCAGAAGACTTCCTCTCGTCCGACCGGGTCGTCATCGCCAAGGGCCGCGAATGCACGCTCGATCGTCGCAACCATCTCTCGCGCTTCAGTGTTCAAGCGATCTCCTGGTTTGGCATGAGCGACGGCCGCCAGCAGGCCATCGACCCGGAACTCACAAGTGGGTGAAGCACGCAGGCGTGCCTTGCCATTTGTCGTTGAGCCCATCGACGTACGTCACCGGCAAGCGTGACAGCTCCTCTTCCGAGACGCCGGCAAGGCAGCCGAGGTTGATCCCGTACATCTTTCCTATGGGTGTTTCGGTTCCGACTCCGAAAGCCCGAACCCCGCAGTGCTTGCAGAAGTAGTGCTGGTTCTTCCTCGTGTTGAACAGGTACTGGGTGAGATCCGTGTCCCCTGCGAGGAGGCGAAAGCCGTTCTCCCTGGCCACGGCCGGCCAGAAGCGGGTTCGCCTGCAGATCGAGCAGTTGCAGCGATACGTGCTTTGCTCGAGGTCAAGGTCGGCTTCGAACTTGACCGCGCCGCAGTGACAGCTTCCCTGGTAGGTCTTCAACATGGGTCAACTCCGACCCTTGGGGAGGGCCTTCGATACGAACCAGCTTGGTGCGGGAGGACGCGCCGCTCTTGAGGGAGACCGCGGACTTGCGGCAGCCGAAATGTCTGGCAACGAGTGCGAGCAGCTCTTCGTTCGCCTTCCCCTCGACGGGCTGGGACTTGAGCTGTGCGAGCCAGGCACCGCCCTCGACCCGCGCCAGGTGGCTGACGCGGGCGTTCGGCTTGACCTTGACCGCGATCACGGTGACCTGCATTCCGCTCTTCGACGTGAGGTCGGGAGGCATGCCGCTAAGCCGGACGAGTCTGCGCACGCATGCGGTCAAGGAACGTTTCTGGAGAGCCAGACCTCGATCGTTCCGGGCCGCGCCTTCAGCCCGCCGATCTGCTGGGCCGCGACGTCGGCGATTCCTTGCTGTCGGAGCAGGTCGGCGACGGCCTCTGCGTTCGCCTTGTCGCCCTCGTTGAAGAATCGGACTTGCGACTTGGCGGGCACACCCGCCCTGCCGGAGACGTTCTCGATCCCCATGGGCTGGTAGCCGGCGCCTTGAAGCGCGGCCGCCAGCGTGTTGCCCTTCGCACGCTGCGCCTCATCGCCGATGTGCAGGAAGATCTGTGCCGGGATCTTTGCGAGCGTTTCGGCCGCGGCGGCCTTCACGGTGGCATCGCCCGTGGACTTGATCTCCTGCGCGACCGCCCGTCCTGCTCCGTCCCGCTTCAGATCGATCATCTTCAGCGCGAGGGCCTCGTACCCGAGGGCGGCGAACGAGGCATAGGCGAACTCGCGCTCGTCGGGCTTCTCGGACACCAGCAGCGGGCGGAACTTGTCGAGTGCCGTGAGCTGGTTGAGCTGGAGCTGGCGATAGTTGTAGACCTGCGTGAAGAATGCGCCCAGCCCGGTGACGAGCACGCCGAGGATGAGCGGAGTCAGGCTCGCGAGCACATCGAGCCACGACTTTCTTGGCGTTGGCACATCAGGCATGGGCAATCTCCGATAGGCGACCGGGCATTAGGCGTCGGGGGGCATGGCCGTCGATACATACGCCAGCGTGGAGGTTTCGGATTGAGAGCTCAGCACTCCTTCCTCGTCCTCTCGTCCCCCTCGCTGCGCCAGACGATACTTCTCGAACCCGAGGTGATCGACGTAAGCGACCGGCCAGACGTCGACGCCGTAGTGCGAGACGAGCCCGCTCAGCAGCGCTTCCAGCCGCGCGAACGGGCGCGACGCCACGCGCCATTCCCTGCCCTCGAGGTGCAGGAGGAGCACGCCGCAGGCCACGAGCCGGGTTCCCAGACTGGTACCGAGCGCGTGCTGCAGATGGCCCTTGGCCTTCAGCGATTCGGCGCGCGCCTGCCAGACGGCAACCTCCTTCTCGGTCCGCGCGCAGTTGACCAGCACCTTGACGAGCCGGAGGAGCGCTTGCCGCCGGACGGTGGGCTCGACCGCCGACTCCAGCAGATGAATCTCGGTTCTTGCCGCCGCTTCGCTCTTGAGGATGGCCTCGATGACGACATCGCGGACGGCCTCGCGTTCGCGTTGCGCGCGTGACTTGAACGGGCCGAACATTCAACGAATCCCTTCGGTTTGGCAAGCGGCTCGGTCGGCACGTGGCGGCGACTCATCTTCACCGCTGCAGCGCAAGGGCTGCAGCGGCCCGGATTCGCGAGGCCCGGCGTCGGAGCGCACTAGAATTTGACGCGGCCCCCAGGACAGGACGGCATGCGCCGCTACAGGAGACTCGATGCTGATAGTTGCGCTGATTTCAACTGTCGTGCTCCTGGTCTGGATGGGGTTCTTCATGATGGGCTCATTGCCGCTGCTCATCCTGAAGCACGATACCCCAGTGGATTCCGAATTCATTCGCAGCCTGTTCAACGCCTACTACGTGGCGATCCTGGCCATGGGCACGGTCGGCGCGCTGAGCTCGGCTCTCGCCGGGCGCTTGCTGATCGCTCTGGCCCTGAGCGGTATCGCGGCGACCGGATTCGCGGGTCGCCGCTGGTTCATCGCTCGCATGGACAGCGTGCGCAGCACGATGACTGCCGACGACTCGTCCGCCATACGCCGATTCCGGCGTCTCCACATCTCGGGAATGCTGGCCAACGTCGTGCTGCTGGCGGCCTTGTGCGTCGGCATGACACGAATCTCTCTCTAGGCTGCGCAATCGCGTCAGGGTTCTTGTTGGCGGGAAGGCTTTCCGAGCCAGCCCGCAAGCACGCTGACCGCGACGATCGTGCCCAGCGAGCTTGCCGCCATGGCGACCACCGAGGGCGGGGCCGGCGCGACGGTCATTCCTGCCACGGTGAAGCCGACGACGACGATCGACAGCACCGAAAGCCAGACCTTCCGCGCCGGCGGCAGGCTCGCGCCGGCCACGAAGAGGTAGAGACCTGCGAGCGCAATGGCCGTTTCGATGGCGAGCGCGACCGGCATGGTCTGCCAAAGCCAGAGGCCCACCTTGGCCGAAGCTGCTCCCGCAATGGGCAATTCAGGCGCATGGACGAGGGCGTCGAGCAGCCAGTGGGAGAAGACTGCCGCTGAGACGAGAGCCGCGGCGCGAAGCCTCGCCTGACGCAGGCACGGGTACCAGACGAAGGTTGCGATTCCTGCCAGCGCCGACCAGCCGATGCTTGCAACCAGGCCGTGCGAATAGGGAAAGACGAACTCCGGTTGATGAGTGGTGTTGAAATTGGCAGGGATCGTGGCGGATTCCCAGCCAAGGAGGACCAGCAGCCAGAGCACGAAGTCGAGAAGGAGAGCAGCGAAGACCAGGACGCCGACGTTCACGCGCCTTTCGGCGCGCCCGATCGCCATTGCTGCTCCGACATGGCCTGCGAACATGGGAACTAGTCAGGCGCGCCCTGCGCCCCCTGCATCGGCGGACACTTGACCGAACCGTACGAACAGAACACACAGCAGTCGCCGGCCTTCGGACGGAGGACAGATTGGCATCCCGCGCATTGATGGAAGTACAAGCAGGCATCCGTAGGCATGCGCTCGATCGTCACCCGGCCGCAATGCGGACAGGTCAACGCGGAATCGAGTACGGGCGTCATAGCCACCGGCGAACCCGTCCCTTGTAGGCAGCGTACGCCGGGCCAAAGCGAGACAGCAAGACGCGCTCCTCGGGCTTGATCTGGAACCGATTCATGTAGAGCACGAACGCCGGCAGGAAGAGGAGGGCCAGCACGTTCGACAGGTACACGGCCCACCCGAGCAGGTACAGCAGGAGACTGAGGTACATGGGGTTGCGCGAAAGGCGAAACGGGCCGGTCGTGACCAGGGACGCCGCAGCAGTGGGCCGGGTGGGATTCATCGTGGTCCGAGCGCGCCGGAACGAGACCATTGCCGAGATGCCGGATGCCAGGCCGAGGGACCCAAGAACGAGAGCAAGGGTCAGGCGAGCACCGAAGGGAAGCCCGAGCGGCGCGAGCAGCGAGGATGCGAGCCACATGAGCACGGCGAAGATCAGGGCCACGGCGGGAGGGGGGACCTTCAGCTCAAGCGAACTCATGGCGACGATGAGAGAGCTCCGCGTTCAACGCGAGCCTGCCGCAGTGCCTGCCGCAGCCTTACGGGCGATGATGGTGACAAACGACTTGGTCGTGTCATTGTCAGCCGGGAAGTCCTGGTAGTCCAAGCGCAGGATCTCCCAGCCTGCGAAGCGCTCGCGCATCTCGTCTCGCGCGAACAGGCAATGGCCGGATGGATCGAACATCCCGAGGTAGGTCGTTCCCTCGACCAGCACGTTGACGACGGCGATCCCGCCCGGACGAACATGAGCCTGCAACTGCCGCAGCTGGGCGAAGGCCGTCGGGCAATCGAAGAACATCAGCAGTCCGATGCAGCTGATGACGTCGTAGTCGTCGCCAATTTCGTAGGTGCGAAGGTCGGCTTCGGCCGCGGTGATGGGCAAGGACTCTGCCTGGGCAACCTGGCGCAGGTGTTCGATCGCGATCCGGCTCGCATCGAGGGCCACGACGCTGCAGCCTTGGCGGGCAGCGGCAACTGCCAGGTTGCCAAGTCCGCAGCCGTAGTCGAGAACAGCGCCTCGAAGATGAGGCAGTGCCTGTTGCTCGAATGGATTGAGAGCCAGGTTCGACTCTCGCACCTGGCGCTGAAACTGCGCGTCGAAGAAGCGGATGCTGGCAGTGGACTCCATCGTGCCAATGTAGCGTCGCCGCAAGTTGCTCGATGGTTCCAGCGCTCACTGAGGACGCGACAGCACGCCTTCCACGATATCCGTGTTCTGCGAGTCGATGATCTGCCATGAGCCGGAAGACTTCCGAAGGACATTCACCAGGATCCCGGTTCGTTGAGGCAAGGCTGCGCCGTCCGGGCCGAGGTGACCCTCCAAGGACCATCTCGATCGGACGATGGCAATCTCTTCGACGGGGAATCGCACCTCCGTGGACAAGATGTTCAGGCGACTGTGCTTGAACATCGATGAGTGCGCGAATTCATGGGCGCTGCGAATCGATTCCTTGCCCTTCCACCAGGTACCGACCACGTTGACGAACTCGGCGTCGGGCGCAAACAGATCCGCGAACGCTGCCATGTCGTGTCGATTCCATGCCTCGGCGAACGCGGACACGACAGCCAGAGCTTGCTCGGTTGGGTGGTTCATGGCTCTCTCGGGCTGGTTGACAACCCTACATCACAGGTGTGCCGCCGGGGTGAGATCGTTCGAAGAGCAGGGCATAAAGATTGCGGACCGCATCGGTCATGCTGCCTTTGTCGGGTGCCAGCAGGGTACTCGGCTCCAGTACCTTCACGTACACGGCCTCATACACCCTGCGCACCTCGCCTGGAGCGACGAGCTCCTGATCGAAGCCGGGCATGATCCCGATGAGCTGCCAGCCCATTCGCTCGAAGGTTTGCTGGAAGTACGGATGCCTCAGCGTCGCAAGTCCATAGACCATGCCCATGCTCATTGCTCGTCCGATGGCCTCCTCAAGCGCGAGAAGCGCTCGGCTGAGGTGCGCGCCACGGTGTTCCGGAGCGATGGCGCCGATCCGACCATAGATAACGCGGCTGTCGACGTCTCGTTCCACGGAGAAGATGGCAGCCAGTTCGCCCTGGCATTTCAGCAGCGTGACGAGGAAGTCACGCTCCTCGTCATCGCCGAGGTAGACACGGCTGGTGTAGAACGACTCCCGCATATGGCAGCTCGCGTTGCCGACCGCGATGCCTGGATACCACTGTTCGAGGGCGCGGATGATTCGGCCAATCTCTGCGCGCGTGGGAAATGCGTAGCTATAGCCTTGGGGCAGCGGCGCTAGGTGGGTGAGCTGATCAACTGTCGGCCATTTCATCCGGTGATCCTCCCTCCAGTGGTTTCCGTCCCCTCGAGGAAAGGTTCAGTCCTCGGGTCCGTGACAAACCATTTCGACGTTGTGGCCGTCGGGACCAATGACGAACGCCGCATAGTAGTTCGCGTGGTATCTAGGGCGCAGACCAGGCGCGCCATTGTCCTTGCCACCCGCCGCCAGAGCGGCACGATAGAAGGCTTCGACTTGCTGGCGATTCTCGGCCGTGAACGCCAGGTGAAGATGCGCCGGCTTCTCCTCGGTTTGGTAGAGGCACAACGAAGCCTTGCCCCTTGGGCTGAGCTCGACACCGTACGACGGCGGCCCCTCCGAGACCACGGCGACGCCGAGCGGTTCGAGTGCCTTGAGGAAGAAGGCTTTGCTCGCGGCAAAGTCGCTGACGCCGAATTTCACGTGATCGAACATGAGTGCTCCTGAAGTCTGCGTGCCGCTCGGCACGGAAGCCAGAACTCGCAATCATGCAGTTGGCGAGCGAAAGAACGCGTGGAAGCCGATAAACGCAGTGATGTTGACGAGCACGGTGCCCCAGAATGCCCTTCGGAACGAGGCCTTGCTCGACTTGTGCCGAAGCACCTGTTGAGCCACCAGGCTTCCGGGCCACCCGCCGACAAGGCCGAGAAGCAACAAGGATTGCTCCGAAGAACGCCAGCGCCCCGCGACCGCGGCCGACCTGTCCAGCGCATACGCAAGGACGGCCACGACGCTGAACCCGACGTAGGCGATCGCAAACCAGATGGAAACGCCTCGTGTGGCCGCCACGGCCACGTAGATGGCGAGGAAAAGAGGAATCGCGAGCGCGCTTGCGGGGCTCCACTTTGCTGGCGTGGCCACCCTCGGGGCATGGCGTGACCTAGGAGCAACCGCAACGCCGACGTTGGCCGCGCGCTTCTTGCCGTCGCGACTCAACGTGACCTCGAACGTGAACTGCTGTCCCACCTTGGGTGGACGAAGGCTCGTGGGCACGGCCGAGACATGCAGAAATATGTCCTGACCACCATCCACAGGCTCGATGAACCCGAAGCCGCGCTCCGTGTTCCAGGATTTCAGTCGCCCTTCAAAACGCATGGTCGCAAGCGTGGTTTCAACGCCTGCCCGATGGGAGATGAGGCGTCTCGGTCATCTCTTCCGCGGCGGAACGGAGCCTCTCAAGCACGCGTAAGGATGGCCTTGGAGTCTTCGAAGCCAACGGGTGCCGATGTATGTTCGTGAGCGATTCGAAAGACGTGTCCGCTTTCGCGAAGCACCCAGGTGATTCGGTTCTGCATTGAGCGAAGCGGCTCACCCTGCGCGGACTCCGCCGCATAAGTGACGATGGCGCTGACCACGGCCACGGTGTGCTCGGCAGTGGATTGCAGCTCCGAGAAGCTCACCTTGACCCTCTCGCTCCCCAATGACGCGAACCAGCCTTCCACTGCGATTCGCCAGGAGGGTGCACCTTCGTAGAGCCAGACGCCCCAGGCGTCGAACACTCGGACGGTTGGCGAATACAGACGCATGAAGGCTTCGACGTCCCTCGCGTGCACCGCTGCCGCATACGAACCGATGACCCGGTGGACTTCCTTCTCGGCGTTGCTCACATCGGCTCTCCCAGACCCAGTGTCATTTGATTCATGGTTGCCCGTCCCCTGCGCTCAGGCTCCAGAAGCGCTCCATCGCGATGTAGGTGAAGGAGGCGGACCAGCCGATGAGAAGCAACCCGTTCAGGGCTTCGACGCCAGACAACAGACGAACCGGACCCGCCGGCGTTATGTCGCCGAAACCAAGCGACGTGTATGTCTCGGCAGAGAAGTACAGGCAGTTCTCGAACGAAAAGGGAAGATTGCCGCTGAGTCGCCCCACACCCATGTACTTGACGAGCATGTAGAGCGCCGCACCGTAGATGGCGATCTCCACGAAGTGCGCGGCGAAGGCGCCGAAGATGACCACGAGCACCTTGGTCCGCTTGGGGATCGTGAGGGCCGGCAAGATCGCATGGATGGCGCGCAAGACCTCGTAGTGGATGAGAGTCGTCAGTGCGATAAGGGCGAGTGACGCGACGGTCGCCGTTGCCATTGGCGATGCCTAGCGTTCGGAACGAGCGGCGGCTCGAAGTCTGCGAAGCATCCTTGTGGCAGGGTGACAAGCCAGATGACTCACGTGTGGATGAGGCGACCGCCCGCAAAGGCCCAGTATTCCCAGGTCGTTTCCTTGAAGCAGACCATGACGTTCTCGGGGTCGAAGCCCGCGGGCGCGAGTGTGTTCATCAATTCCTCGAGCAGCTTTCGCTTGACCTTGACGCTTCGCCCCACCGACCAAAGGATTTCTATCAGCACGAAATCGCTGGTTCGCGTTGTCTTGATGTCGGGATACGTCGGGTCGAAGCGGAAGTCCTCCGTTTCGCGCTCGAAGACCCGTTGGAACAAGTCTGCCGCCTGCACCCCGGACGCAACCAGGGCCGAGTGCACCGCATCCAGCACGCTCGCCTTGAAGGCACTCGACTTCGGCTTTCGAACAGTGAGCGTGACGAGTGAAATGGCGGATCCCTTGGTCTGCGGTCAAGGAGGAGGGCCGTCCGTGTATTGGGGCGCCCCGTCTTCGATGGGCCACCAGTTGCACTTGGAGCCGGTGTAGGCGTGCCAGGCGAGGCCGACCTCGATCGGCTCGTTGATGAGTCCGACACGAACTCGAACGACATTGGGCACCGCCTGCCGACGACTGAGGACAGGCGAACCACAATGGCTGCAGAAGACCCTTTGCTTGCCCGGCGACGACTCGTACGACCTGAGAAGCTGCTCACCGCTGAGAAACCGAAACGCCGATATGTCCACCGGGATGACGGTCGCGAAAGGGCCGCCCTGGGCCTTGCGGCACTGCAGGCAGTGACAAACCCGGATGGGCGTGAGTTCACCGTCGATCTGGTAGCTCACGCCTCCGCACAGACAACTACCGGTATAAGCCATGGCGTTCGAATAGCGGGTCTACCGTTCGACGAGAAGGGCAGGGCCCGCAAGGGTGAGATGGCTCATCGACGCTGCAACTCGTGCTCGCTCGCCATGAAACGCTCGCCATTGGGAGCCTCGATTTCATATTGCACGATCTTGCCTGAAGCGTAGCCCTCGATGACTCTACCGCTCTGGTCCTTGATGCGAACGCGCTCGCCTCTGGCAAATCGGAACACCGACTTCGCGTCCGGATCGTCCAGCGTATGCAGACCGCCGTGCCAGTGAATCCGGAACGGCCCGATACCGTGCACCTGCACGATGGCGCCGGCTGGCGAATAGCCAAACATGGAGCTGCCCATTGGAGCGAAGGCGTAGCTGCCGACCTTGAGCTCCTGAAGCGCTTCAGGCTTGAACTCTTCGCCCAATGCAAAGTACCAGGTGCCCTCAACGACCGTGATATGTTCATCGACCGGATGAGAATGCGGTGGAACGATCGCTCCCGGCAATTCGCGGATCCGCATGACAAACGGCTCACCGGAAATCTCCGGGTCGCCGTATAGAAGCTCCACATCCCCGGTCATCGCCTTCAAGGGAATGATGCGTTGCTCGCGGGGGCCTTTGCCGGCATCGGCTCTCGCGACGCCGGAGGCCGCCGCCATGGAGGGGTCGAAGGCGACGGGGCTCGTGCAGCCGGCCATGCCCACGATTGACAGGATCGGAAGGACCCGGGCGAAGTTGCGCATGGGATGGGTTTCCTGCCCTGACGTCAGCCTGCCTGAGGGTGTCCGCCGGAATCAGGGGTCAGGCCTCGGCGATTGCCGCAATGGAGACCTTGAGACCAGGAATCCGGGCAGGCAGCTTGGCCCCTTGGCGCGCTGGTGGATCGGAGGGGAACCACTTGAGCCACTCCTCGTTCATGCCCGCGAAATCCTCTTCGTCGGCCAGCACGATTGTGACGCTGACGATCTTGTCCAACGAACTACCCGCCTCCTCGAGGATGGCTTGTATGTTGATCAGGCACTGGCGCGTTTGATCCTGAATGGTCGTGCCCTTGATAGCCCCGGTGGCTGGATCCGTTGGCGCCGTGCCCGAGACGAAGACGAGGCCGGCCGCCTTGACCGCCTGGCTGTATGTCGCGGGCGGCTTGGCCGCCTTCGGCGTGAAGACGATTTGACGAGCCATTTGCTTCCTCGCAGGAGATGGCGCTTGCTCGAGCGCGTTGCCCGGTAGCCAGCAGGCCATGCGGGTGGCGACCGCGCCTTTGCGCCGGAACGGCTTCGAGATGGGGAAGAAGCCCAGCGCCTTGTATGCGGCAAGGGCGTACGGCGAGGAGTTGAGCTCGACCGTCTTGACATCCGGGTGCTGCACCTCAAGGTGCGTTCGCACAGCGCTCCATAGTGTTCGCCCGATGCCTTTCCGCAGGTGACCCGGTGCCACGAAGAACAACTGCACAAGTGTCGGGCGGGGCAGGGAGATGACTCCGAGCACCTGGTCGCCTTCTTCGCAAATCAAGCAGACAGCCGCTTCGGAGATTCTTGACGCCAGCTGGTCGGCTCCGGTTTCTTCGAGGAAGGTCCGTTGCGCCGATGACTCCCAGTCCGGCGCAATGTGCGCGATGAAACCGGCTTGAACCAGCTCGGAGATGGCCAGGGCGTCGTTCACCTTGGCCTGACGCAGGTGCATCTTCACGGGCCGCTCCCAGGCTCAAATCGATGGCCGCGGAGTACCGCACGTTTCCGCAGTGACAGCTTCCGTGATAGGACTTGCGGGGCACGATAGTCACCTCCGTCAGCACCGAGAGCGGCCGCGAGCATAGCTGAGGTCAACCGCGGAGCACGCGCTGCCATGCGCGGGGGACCAGTCCCTTGGATCGACGAGCTCCCAGTAAGAGCCAAGACTGGACTCGTATTCGGTGAGTGACTCGCAAGTGCGATCAAGGGCCTCGTATTCTGCGCGGAACTCGACCAGAAACGCATCGTGAGCACGTTGACTGACCCAACGGTCGATGGTGAGGAAGCGAGCTGGAACGGCGCGATCCTGCAGAAGAAGTGTCTCGACGTAGCCGGCCGCCTTGCGGAACAGTCGCGACCACGCTCCCGATGGGCCATAGGCTGCCAGGAACTCCTGTTCTCGCTCCGGCAAGACCTTGAACTCCCAGAGATACACATAGCGGCCGGTGGGTTGTTGAACGGTGGCAGCTCGGTCTTGATCCATAGGAGCTCGTCGTGGGGCCTAACGTTCGACATGAGCGGGAGACCGAAGGTCGCGCAGCAGGGTCGGGGCTGTCCGCTCGATGCAGGTTCAGGGCTCATGCCGAGGCCGGCCCAGGCGTTCAGCGGCCGACTGGCGACTGCCCGTTGCGGACCGCAAACCGCCTGCTTTGCCAAGTCCGAATTCCGGCATGTTGACATAGACACTCTCGTGGTTGCCTGCCGAGACGCAATATGTCTCGTGCCAGATGCCTACCGCTCCATTTGTGCCAACCGCCTGATTGAACGCCCGCCAGGCTGGCAAGTGCTCCGCTTGCCTGTTCGTGGCGTACGCGAGAAGCTGCTCGATGGAACGCCAGTACTGGAGAACCAGGGTGGTTCGTCCACCCCAGATCTCGTAGTGCAGCAGGCCCAGCTCCGGGCGCTGCTGAAGCTCCTTGAGCATGCGCGGCATGGCCGTCGCGACGGGCAGCCACTTGTGAACGCGAGCGAGGCTGTTGATTCGCATGCCGATCAGAAAGACGACGAAATCACCGTCGATATGGGCGGCAAGGCGCTCGGCGTGGACTTTACTCATGGGCTTTGATGGAGGGTTGGGTCTCACTGCGGAAACCACTCGAAGTGCCGCTCGCCCAGATTGAAGATGCCGAGACCCGACGACTCGCGCGGTAGGCGAAACATGACTTCGCCGTTCGGAGCAGCGACGGTACTCTCTCCGCCCTCGACGCTTTCTTCGGGCCGGTTCAGGGCATTCGGCCAATTCGTCTGGACGACGTACGCGGCGGTAGCGAGCGCAAGGCGCTGAATATCTCGGACGTATTCCGGCGGATCGGTTCTTGGTTTCTCAGGATCTTGCCTCAAGGCTCCAGGAACGAAGATGACCTCAGCCGTGCCGGGCCTCAACGCCTTCGCGCACAGCTCGACGTCGCCCACCTCGCGGCATATGACGGCCGAGCAGTTGAGACCTTGAAGCTTTGCAATTGGCCTGGACGAGCCGGACTGAAAGAACGCTGCTTCCGGCACGGTAAGCCCCTGCTTGGAGATGACTGCCCGTGTCTCGCCCTCCTCGTCAATGAGCAGATGCGAGTTGTACTTCGCTGCGTCGGCGCCGAACGTGGGCGCACCCACCGCGATGCCAAGCGAAAGCTTCAGGCAGCGAGCCTGGAGCTCTCGGATGGCCGGCGACACGCGCTCTGGCGTCGCCTCGCGTGCAATGTGGCGGTGGAAGCCGGTGACTGCCAATTCGGCAAACGCGCACAGCTTGGCGCCCCGAGAGCGGGCCAGATCCATGGCCCGGAGGATCGCGGCGACGTTCTCTGCCGTCGACCAGTGCATGGAGATCTGCGCGATTGCGATACGACTCATGGAGACGCAAGGAGCTTGCGGGACCTTACCAGCGCCAAGTCTCTGTTCGGTTGAGCCAAGGCACATGCTCCTTGGCCACACGGAGCGCCTCCTGGCCCGAGCCAAACGAAAGCTGTGCGTACTTGCCCAGGGATTGCCACCGGGTCGCGCCGTCGTACTCACCCCGATATTGCTCGAAGCCGAAGGTCCCGTCTTCGCGCAAGAAGAAATCGACGCACTGCGAGTCGTCCTCTGTCTCCAACGACGCAAGTACTGTGTTTCTCATTGCCCGTTCGGGGACCTGACGCCCGTTGCACGTTGGCCCGATGGAAGGGCAGGTGTCGGACTCTTGCCCGGGGAATAGTGCGACCCGAGCGCGTGGAACACGCACAGCGCCGCATAGGCGTCATTCGCGGCGTAGAGCAGCTGGTTCGGCTTCAACGTCGGGGAAGCCCAGTTGGAGGTGGTGACTGACTTCGACTTCTGCAGGCGCTGCCCCAGGACGATCGCTACTGCAGCCTTGGCACCGAGTGCATGCTTGTAGCGTAGTGTGCGCAGTGTTTCGGTCAGCTCGACTGCCGCTCCAACCTTGACACCCAGGCTGCGAAGGAGCGACCCGCGATCTGACATCAGACCAAAGCCAACCTTCACGATGTCCTGAGACTCGATGACGGACTTGAGGAACGGCACGGGTGGCTGCCTGCCGAGTTGCACGACAAAGGCCTGGTTCCGAAGCGCGAACTGGACCAAGTGCGGGCCGGTCGCTTCGGCGCCCTTCGTGAAAGTGGGCTTGGTCTCGGTGTCGAAGCCAACGAACCTCTCTCTTTCGATCGCGCGATAGGCGGCTTCAAGTTGAGCAGGCGAGCTCAGGACGACGATCTGGCTCAGGGAAAGGCCGACGAACGGCGGCAGAAGAGCGATCTGCTCCTTGGTCGGCCGCTCGAGAAGGTCTGACTTCGCCACCGCGTACCTAACGCTCGGCGTGAGCGGCGAGCCAAAGGCTGCGAAGCACGCTTTGGTGCGGGTTATGTATCACTTCGGAAGAAGAGCCATGATCTCGCCGTTGTTCGCGCGCCTGACGTAAAGGGCTTCGCCGAGGGCTCTGATCTCGGAGCAAGTGGGTCGCAGCTTCTTCCATTCGTTGCACACCGCAGACGCTTCCGTCCTCCACGTGCCAGAGTCGCTTGTGTTGCCGACATTGATGTAGGCGTAGGACTCCTGATACTCCGTTCGAACGTCGGGACCGGTGACGGACTTGGCAACGAATGTCTTTCCCACCAGCCGCTGCCGCAGCGTGTCAGCGGATAGCGGCTCCGAGCCACTCGGCCATTCCGTGGGAAAAGAAGTTTGCGCGAGGGCAATGGTGGGAGCGAAGACGAGGGCCAGGAGGATTCGCAATTTCGCTACTCCGAAGTCGTTGAATTGAGCCTGACGTTCGACACGGCCAATGGAGGGTTAGGTCGCATGTTAGGTCGCACCGAGCACTCTAGGCCCGTGAGGCGTCTGGATGTCGGCCACGAGACTGCACTCGTTGCCCTCGGTCACAGTGACGGACGGTTGTGAGGCCAGTCCAATCTTCGCGAACAGAGCGGCGACTCGGGCGGGCGCGGGATGCCGTATACGCAGTCGTTGAAGAAGAAGACCGGTCGGTGGCAAGGTGCCAGCAGGATTGACTCTCGTTGCGCGCTGAATCAGCAGCGGAGCGGCACCGTCCAAGGGTAGGCTGCCGTCGGCTCTTACCGTCATCCTCCAGACGTGATGCTCGCGGCGCATGGTCTCCACCTCGCCCAGTTCCGGAACCGCCGCCTCCGCAATGTCATCGGTGCTTGCGACCCAGGCGGCGAGACGCGCGGTCGAGCCGGGGAGGACATTGTCGAGCCCGAACCATCGTGGGCGCTTCACTGGAACCGCGATGGGGTCCGCCGAAATCACCTCCAAGTAGACGTCGGAGCCGAGGGCCAGCAGCAGGTTGTGCGTGGCCATGCCGGGATGCGTTCTGCCTGCACCGGGCCGCACACCGAGGGCCGCCTCGACGTAGGCCGCGCCAGTCTCCAGACTTGGCGCGACAACCGTGATGTGATCGAGGCGAGCAACCATGGTTGAAGTGGGACCTAGCGTTCGAGGGAGGGGTGGATGCTCACCCCCTAACCCACCTTGCGACACCGTAGACGACAACTCCTACGCCGAACACGAACTGCATGGCGAAGAGGACCCGGAAGGCAACCGTGTAGCGGATAAGCCCGGCCTTTCGCTGCATGTCACGAGCGAACAGGCGCGAGGATTCGGCGAATCGCCCTTCGTACTCGAGGAGGCCTGGCACTGCCAGCTTGAGCAGGCCCTGACTGCGCACGTCGATCAAGGCGAACACGACCGACAGGGCCGTGACGAAGCCACCGATGAGAACAAAGACGGCACCGTGAGAGGACTTCTCGACGGCCGCGAACACGCCCCCGTTGGCGAAGACAGAGAACACAACGAAGAAATTGAAGGCCTTGAGGCGCTGCTCTGCATTGAACGCGAAGTGATGCCAGAGATAGTCGCGTTCTTCGGTGTCCATCAGTGGGCTCTAACGTATGACATCAGCAGTGGCCGCAGGCAAGC
>Ga0207703_10000352_pt1 | contig 49515 bp, 43 predicted proteins | sample KBSSwiS12_FD_184304 | JGI IMG/M metagenome (GOLD analysis project Ga0207703, IMG submission 184304) | Switchgrass rhizosphere microbial communities from Kellogg Biological Station, Michigan, USA - KBS Switchgrass S1-2 (SPAdes) (version 2) | ecosystem: Host-associated > Plants > Roots >... | reverse complement strand
GCACTCGCCCGAAGCGACCGGGAGAATGGGCGGAGCCCCCGGTCGCGGAGGGCGGCGGGTCAGCACTCGCCCGAAGCGACCGGGAGAATGGGCGGAGCCCCCGGTCGCGGAGGGCGGCGGGTCAGCATCGCCAGACCGCGGTGGTCTCGCGTTGCCAGTGCTCGATGGTGAAGGGGGAGTGGACGAAGGCCCGCAGCGCGGCCCGCCGTTCGTCCCTGGTCGGGCGGGACAGTGTCAGTGCCCGCGCGGTCTCGGCCCAGGCCTCGTCGGCGGCGGCGAGCGGCAGCATGGTCACGCCGGGCAGCAGCCGGGCTATCTCGGCCATCTCGCCGAGGTCGGCCGACAACACCGGCGTGGCCACGGCGCAGGCCTCCACTACCGCGTTCGGCGCGCCTTCCCGCGAGGAGGTGACCAGAACCAGCGAAGCCGCGACGATGAGCCGGGAGATCTCGGCCCGCTCACCCAGAATCTCCACCTCGCCGGCGATTCCCAGCTCGGCGGCCAGCGCGGCCAGCGCGGCCCGTTCCCCGGCGCCGATCCGGCCGACCAGCCACAGGCGGGCGTCCACGGACCGGTTACGCACAGCGGCGAGGATCCGCAACGCGCGGGCCCGGTCGCCGGTCGCCTCGGTACCCGCGTGGACGTGCAGAATCGGCACGCCCGACCCGGCGGCGGCCCGGAACGCGAAGCCGGCGCGGGCCTCGCCCTCGCGGCTCCCGTGCCCCGCGTCCGAGCCCTCAGCCCCCTCAGCCCCCTCAGCCCCGTCCTTCTGGCCGGCTCGGTCGGGCCGGGCGACGCCCGCCCCGCCCAGCCCGTCGACCCCGCCCAGCCCGTCGGCCTCGCGGGCCCGCCGGGCCTCCCGGGCCTCGCGGGCGACCCGGGCCGCCTCGGCCAGCGCGACCGAGCGGGCGGCGTCGCGTTCCGACCCGCCGACCCGGGCGGCGATAGCCACCCCGTACGGTTCGGCGGCCAGCCCGGCGTAGATCACCCGACACCGGCTGTCCATCCGCCAGTCGGGCCGCCACAGCGACCGCATCGCCGTCTCCGAGGTCGCCACGATGTGGGTGGCGCAGGCGTCGACGAGCCTGCGGTCCAGGGCGCGCCGGGGCGAGTGCGCGGCGCCGGCCGGCGCCGCGTCCGCCAGGCGCAGCAGCGCGACGCGCCGGCGGACGCCGGCCGCGCGGGCCAGCGCGAGGACGCCGCCCGCCGGCCGGGCCGCGCTCGCCTGCACCACGTCCGGGCGCACCCGACGCAGCAGCCGCCGGAAGGCGAGCGGGAAGCCGGCGCCGGTATCGAGGTGGTAGACGTGGCCGCCGAGTCGCTCGAGCGCGGCCGTCGCGTCGACGGCCGACCTGCCGGCGGCTGGAATACCGGCGGCTGGCATACCGGCGGCCCGGAGGTCACGGCCTGGGGCTGAGCTGCCTGGGGCCGCGCCAGCTCGGGAGGGGCTGGTCGGCGGATCGCCGGCGGCCGGCTCGCCGAGGACGACGAAACTGAGCTCGAACTCGCCGGGCTCGAGCTGGTCGGCCAGCTCGGCCAGCCGGGGCCGCCGGTCGTCGTCGAGCGCGCCGACGACGTCGAGCACCCGGATCGGGGGTCCGGGCCGTGGGGCGCCCGCCGCCGGGGCGGTCACCGGCGACCCCCGATCGCCCGCCGCCGCCCGCCGGTACGGGCCGCGAACTCGGCGTAGAAGGCGGCGGCCCGCTCGCGGGCGTCACAGGCCCGGTAACCGGCGGCCAGCCGGCGGTTGCGGGCGGACATCGCGGCCAGGCGCGCCGGGTCGGTCACCACCGCGGCGAGGCAGCCGGCCAACGCGGCCGCGTCACCGGGACGGACCAGGTCGGCCGGCGCCAGCAGCTCCGTCAGCCCGCCGGCGGCGGCGGCCACCGTGGGCACCCCGCGGGCCATCGCGACCAGTACGGCCCGGGGCAGCGCGGTTGCCGCCGGCAGGTGGACGAAGACGTCGGCGCGGTCGAGGGCGGCCCGCACCCCGGCCCGGCCGAGACCGGGCGCCGGGATGATCGCGGGACCGGGCCAGCCGCCCGCGCCCAGGGAGCGCCCGCCGACCGGCCCGTGGTCGGCCGCCGGACCGGCGACGGTCACCTCGAGGCGGACACCCGCCGCGGCCAGCGCCGCGGTGGTCAGCGTCGTCGCGCAGGACAGGACGGCCCGTTCCCGGTGGCCGGCGTCGCGGGATGTCCAGACGAGCAGCCGGGCCGGGGTGGGCACCGCGCCCCGGGGGCGAGGGAAGGCCACGAAGTCGGCCGCCTCGAGGCCGGGGGCGTAGCTCGTGGTGATCACGCCGGGCGCCGCCGGGTAGCGCTCCTGCAACGTACGGCGGGTGACATAGCTGACCGCGCCGGCCCCGGCCGCATGGCGGGCCAGCCGGCGCCGGGCCGGGGCGCGCGCCCACCGCCCGGCCAGCCCGCCCAGCGGCGGGCGCGGATCACCGAGTACCTCGACGCCGTAGCCGGCGCCGGCCCCGCTCAACACCTGGATGAGCGCGTCGCCGACGACGCCGGGCAGGCGGGCCAGGTAGCGGTCACCGCCGCCGGGACGGACCGGTCCCCAGCCCGGCCGGGCCGAGCCGAGCGCGGACAGCGCCGCGGCGACCGCCCGGCACAGCCGGGGTGGCGCGGCCATTGAGCGATGGACGCCGACGTCCGGCAGCGGGTAGACCGCGACCCCCGGGCCCTCCGGCTCCCAGCGGTCCGCGCCGGGCGGCGCGCGGTGCCGGGTCGTGGCCGGCCGGGCCGGCCCGCCACTGACCCGCGCCAGCACTATGACCTCGTCGAAGACGGAATGGTAGGCAGACCAGACGGGGTAGGCGCCGGCCGCGTCCACGGCCACGATCCGGCCGTCGGGGGCTCGGCGCATCCGGGCATCCGTGGCGACCACGACCCGCATCCGACCACCCGCCATCCACCGCCCGGGTCCGCGCCCGCTTCGTGGTGGGGCGCCGCGGCGGCGCGGTGCCCGACTCGGCGCGCGGCTCGGTACCCCGACTCAATACCAACAGCCCGAAGTCATTTGACTACCAAACGCTATCGACTGCGTGTCGGACGCGCTACTCGGATCCGTGGCCTCGAGTCAGCCCACACCGAGCCGACAGGGCGGAACCGCTCAGAAACCGTCGAGCGGCGGCGTCCAGGTCCACCGCTCCCCGCGCTGCCCCGGGAACGGCCCGGACGCCGGGCGCCCGGCGTCCTCCCAGAGCGGGGCCTCGGGTCGGACGGCGCCCTCGGGGGAGCCCGCGCCCGGGTGCGGCCCGCCGCCGGGGAAGCCGGCGCTCTGGTGGAAGTCGGACCACAGGGCCCGACCGGCCCACTCCCCCAACACCGCCGGCAGGTGTTCGCGCGGCACCGGGCGCGACACCCAGAACCCCTGCGCCTCGTCCGCCCCCAGGGCCGCCAGCACGGCCCAGGTCCGGGAGCTTTCGACGCCCTCGACGACCACTCGCATCCCCACCGCGTGGGCCAGGTCGACGACCGCCCGGATGATCTCGGTGGCGACACCGGTCCCGTCGTGTTCGAGGTCGGTCAGGAACGAGCTGTCCAGCTTCAGCTCGTCGGCCGGGATCTCGCGCAGGTAGGACAGCGACGAGTACCCGGTCCCGAAGTCGTCCAGGCTGATGCGCACACCGTCGGAGCGCAGGCCGGCCAGGGTGGCCAGGGCCGAACCACCCGCGTCCATCAGCGTGTTCTCGGTGATCTCGAGGCACAGCGCCCAGGGCGGCAGGCCCGCCGCGCGCAGGGCGGCGGAGACCATCACGCTGAAGCCATCCAGGGCCAGGACGTTCGGAGGGACGTTGACCGACACGCTCATCGGTTCACCGGTCGCGCGCCAGCGGGCACAGTCCGCGAGCGCGACGGTGAGGATATGCCGGGTGAGCTCGGGCATCAGACCCTGCCGGTCCATCTCGGCCAGGAACACGCCCGGGGGGCGGACGCCGTCGACGGGATGACGCCAGCGGGCCAGCGCCTCGACGCCGGTGATACGTCCGCCCCGCAGATCGGCCTTCGGCTGGTAACGGACCTCGATCTGCCGCTCCCGCAGGGCCGTGGCGACGCCGGAGCGCAGCTCGAAGTGGCCGGCGGAGACCTGGCTCCGCCCGGGCCGGTGCACGTGGTAAACGACCCGCCGGCGCTTCGCCTCGGCCACCGCGAGCTCGGCGTCGCGCAGCAGATCCGAGTCGGGTTCCCGCCCCGGCTCCCGCGAGGCGGCCGGCCCGCCCGAGGCGGCCGCGGGCCGCGGTGGGCCGGCGTCGGGCGCGCGGCCCGCTGCCGCCGCCGGTCCGGGGCCACCCCCTGGAGCACCTCCCGGACCACCTCGCGGAGCGCCCGCCGCGGCGCCCGCCGCGGCGCCCGCCGGGCCGCGCGCCGGGACCGGCTGGCGCGGAATCGACGGGGCCGGGACAACCGGCGATCCGGCCGGCGCCGGCGGTTCACCCGGCGCCGGTGAGGCGGCCCGGGCCGCCACCCCCACCCGGACCATGATCGGAACGGCGGTCTCACCCACGACGACCGGCCGCCGCGCGACCCTGCGCATCCGGTCCGCCACACAGACCGCTCCGCGTTCGTCGGTCCCGGCCAATAGGGCGGCGAACTGGTCGGCGCCCACCCGGCCGAGCAGGTCGCCGGGCCGCAGCGTGCCGCCGAACCGGCGGGCCAGCTCACGGAGGACCTCGTCACCGGCCGCGCCGCCGAACACCGCGTTGACGTCCGCGAACCGGTCGACGTCCGCGACCACCACGGCGACGTCCCCGGCCGCCCCCCGCCCGCCGGTGGCCGTCTCGACCCCGCGGGCGAAGGCTGCCCGTGACGCGACCCCGGTCAGCGGGTCGACCCGGCCCAGGCAGCGGCCGGCCGAACGACGGCTCAACAGGCCGGCCCAGGCCCGGACCGCTCGGGTCGCCCGGCCCGGCAGCGGCCGCGCCGCGTCGGCCAGAGCTCGCAGGCCGGCCCCCGCCCGGGCGGCCACCCACAGGACGGCCGCGCCAGCCAACGCTCCCAGGGCGGGCAGGAGTACCCGCTGGCTGTAGGTCAGCGGGTGTCCGCCCTGGCCGCGGCGGGAGTCGACCGCCAGCGGACGGGCCGCTGTGTCGCGGTGCCGATGCCGGTGCCGGTGCCGGGAGAGCGAGCGCCGCGAGCCGGACCGGCTACCGCCCACCTGCCCCGTCCCGCCCGCCAGCCGCCCCGTCCCGCCTGCCCGCGCGGTCTCGTCCCCTCGCCCGGTGGTGCCGGCCTGCCCCGGCCGGAGGATCCGGATCGGCGCCGGCCTCAGCCGGAACGCCGCCTCGCCCGTTCGCCCGCTCACTTCGGTCAACTCCGACGGTTCGATAACGGCGGCGCACTGCGCGGGCCCCCTCGCGAAATTGCGCTAAACCCCTGATGCGCGCATTCCCGCCCCGGTTTCCCCCCACGCATCGCTCCCCCTTGAGCAGATGTCTGCCGTTCGCGGCCCCCGCATACGCGAATCGGCGATAAGCGTAGTCCTCCCGGTGCTTCCCGTCATAGGGGCGCACGTACCCCGTCAATTACCCCCCAAGGGGACGCCGACGGCCCGCATGGGGGACACCCTCAATCGCCAACCCTTCCCCGAAGGCCGCGCTGAACAGGCCATTTGGTGAACGGTAGCACCTCAGTCACCGGATGACCGACATTACTGTGCGGATGTCAAGTCAGGGTGCGTCTCGCCGACCCGTCGGCCGGCCAGACCCACCGAAAACGGATCGACGGCGCCGAATATTGGCAAAGATCCTCCAACGCCGCACGCTGATGGCAAACAGCTATCTCATAGAAATGAGTGGCCGCGCGGAACACGACAAAAAAAAAGGGGGCGGACGGTCGAGCTCGGGTCCGTCCGTCCGACCGGACCCGCGGCTCGCCCATCCGCCCCCTGGAGGCGTGGCGTCGGGCAACCTACTCGAGGTAGTCCCGCAGCTTCTGCGACCGCGACGGGTGCCGCAGCTTCGACAGCGTCTTCGACTCGATCTGGCGGATGCGCTCGCGGGTCACGCCGAACTCGCGACCGACCTCCTCCAGCGTGCGCGGGTGCCCGTCGGTCAGCCCGAACCGCAGCTGGATGACCTTCTTCTCCCGATCGGACAGGGTGTGCAGCACCGAGTCCAGCTGCTCCTGCAGCAGGATGAAGCTGGCCGCGTCGACCGGGACGACCGCGTCGCAGTCCTCGATGAAGTCCCCGAGGTGGGAGTCCTCCTCCTCACCGATCGGCGTCTCCAGCGAGACCGGTTCCTGGGAGACCTTGAGGATCTCGCGCACCTTGTCGGGCGTGAGGTCCATCTCCTTGGCGATCTCCTCCGGGCTCGGCTCGCGGCCGAGGTCCTGCAGGAGCTGCCGCTGAATCCGGATCAGCTTGTTGATGGTCTCGACCATGTGCACGGGAATACGGATCGTCCGCGCCTGGTCGGCGATGGCCCGGGTGATGGCCTGCCGGATCCACCAGGTGGCATACGTCGAGAACTTGTAGCCCTTGGTGTAGTCGAACTTCTCGACCGCGCGGATCAGGCCGAGGTTGCCCTCCTGGATCAGGTCCAGGAACAGCATGCCGCGCCCGACGTAGCGCTTGGCGATCGAGACGACCAGCCGCAGGTTGGCCTCGACGAGCTTGCGCTTGGCGATCTGCCCGTCCCGCTCGATGGCCTCGAGGTCGCGGCGCATGGCCGGCGCGGTCTTGCGCGCCCCGGCCAGCTTCTCCGAGGCGAACAGACCGGCCTCGATCCGCTTGGCCAGGTCCACCTCCTCCTCGGCGGTCAGCAGCGGGACCTTGCCGATCTCCTTGAGGTACATCCGCACCGGGTCGGAGGTCGGCGCCTTGAGCGCGAGTTCCTCCTCCTCACGGCGCCGACGGGCCAGCAGTTCGGCCTCCTCGGAGTCCTCCCCGCCAGCGTCCAGTACCTCGATGCCCTCGTCGTTGAGCACCTGCAGAACAGCGTCGGTCTGCTCAGGCGGCAGCTCGGCCGCCTGCAGCGCGACGGTGATGTCCTCGGTGGTGAGGAAACCGACTTCCTTGCCGCGGGTGATGAGGTCCTTGACCTCGTCCACCTGGGCTTCGCGGGGTAGGACGGTAGGGCTCATAGGGGATTTCTCGTCACTTCCTTGTCGGGTTCGACCCAGGTTACGCGGCACCGACGCCCCGCTCCCTGAGCTGCCGCTGGCTCTGCTCCAACCGGATCAGCTCGTTGAACGTGCGAGCGAACGCCTCGGTGTCGGCCGCGGCGTTCAGTCGCTGGACCCGCGACTTCAGCTCCGCGATGCGACGAGCCACATGCAACTCCTGTATGCGTGCCAGCTGGATTTCGACATAGCGGTCATCGACATCCCGGTCGCAGTGAATCTCCTCGACCGCGAGCGCCATCACGGACCGCCGCACGTTCTCCGCCGCCGCGGCGGTCACGGCGGCGACCCACGACGGGACGTCGCCCGCCGCGCTCAGGCCTGCCCCGGCGCCGCCGACCGCGGCCACGGCGGTCTGGACGGCACGGTGCTCGGGGCGAGTGAACACCTCCGCGGGCAGCATGTCGAACATCGGGCCGGCCAGGCCCGGGTACTGCAGGACAACCTTCAGCACCTCCCTTTCCACCTTCTCCGCCGCGTCGTCCCGCCCGCCGGCGGCCCGGATCGGCGTGGGAGCGCGGGGAGCCGGCCCGGCCGAGCCGGCCCGCTCAGGCGGTCCAGTCCGGTCGGACCGCCCGTCGCGATCGGGCGACCCCTTCCGGTCCGGCGCGCCGCCGCCGGCGCGCTCGGCGGTCCGCTCGGCCGCCCGCTGGGCGGCGATCCGGGCCTCGGCCACCCGGTTCACGACGAACTTCTCGTCGAGAAAGCCGAGCCAGCGGTCGAGCTCGACCGCGTAGCGCTGACGCCGGCCGCGATCCTTGATCCGGTTGACCAGCGGCGCGGCCGCGTCGAGCGCGGCCAGCCGGCCCTCGGTCGTGTCCAGGTCGTAGTCCGTGATCGTCCGGCGCACCGCGAACTCGACCAGCGGGACGCGGCGCGCGATGAGATCGCGCACCGCCGCGTCGCCGCGGCTGATGCGCAGCTCGCACGGATCCTGACCGGTGGGCTCCACCGCCACGAAGGTCTGCGTGACGAACCTCTCCTCGAAGTCGAATGCGCGCAGCGCGGCCTTCTGCCCGGCCGCGTCCCCGTCGAACGTGAAGATTACTTGGCCGCGCTGCGAATCGGAGTCCATGAGCAGGCGGCGCACCACCGCGACGTGCTCCGAGCCGAACGCGGTGCCGCACGCGGCCACCGCCGTCGGCACCCCGGCCAGGTGGCAGGCCATCACGTCGGTATAGCCCTCGACGACGACGACCTCGCGCCGGCGGGCGATCTCCCGGCGGGCCGCCTCGGCCCCGTAGAGCAGGTTCGCCTTCTTGAACAACGGCGTCTCGGGCGTGTTGAGGTACTTGGGGCCGGCGTCCTCGCCACCGAGGCGGCGGCCGCCGAACCCGACGACGTCGCCGGACAGATCTTTGATCGGCCAGATCAGCCGGTCGCGGAACCGGTCGACGAGCCCGCCCCGCGCGCCCTGCTTGGCCAGCCCGCCGGTGATGAGCTCCTCGCCGCTGAAGCGGCGGCCCAGCAGGTGGCGCGCGAGCGCGTCCCAGGCGCCGGGCGCGTAGCCGACCCCGAAGCGGCCGGCGGCCTCGGCGTCGAAGCCGCGGGCGGCCAGGAACTCCCGGCCGCCGCGGGCGGCCGGGCTGGCCAGCTGCTCGGCGTAGAACTCGGCGGCGGCCCGGTGCGCGTCGACCAGCCGCTGGCGCTGGCTGACCAGCTCCCGGCTGCCGGCGCTGGCGCCCTCGTAGGTCAGCGTCACCCCGGCCCGGCGGGCCAGCCGCTCGACGGCCTCCTGGAAGCTCAGCCCGTCGATCTCGCGGACGAAGGAGATGACGTCGCCGCCGGCCCCGCACCCGAAGCAGTGATAGAGGCCAACCTGCGGCCGGACGTTGAACGACGGTGTCTTCTCGTCGTGGAACGGGCACAGACCCCGCAGCGACCCACCACCGGCCGGGCGCAGCTGTACGTGGTCCGAGACGATCAGCTCGATCGACGAACGCTCACGCACGGTAGCGACGTCGGCGTCACGAATGCGACCAGCCACGCGTCCCTCCCTGCGCTCCGGATGCCGGGTTCAGGTTCGGCGGCTCCGCCCTCACGGACCGGCCATCCTTGCCGATGGTACTTGTCATCAGCCCGACAGTACCGATCATCCGCCAAGCGGTTGACCGCTGCACCCGCGCGGTGGACCGAACTCGCCGCGCCCCGCCGGCTCGCTCTTCCTCTTCTCTACGCGTCTACGCGCCTTCCCCGCGTCTTCTCTACGCGCCTTCTCCGCGTCGCCCGTTCGCCCCGTCGCCCGCTCAGCCACCCGGTTCGCTCCGTCTCACAGCGTCACGGCCGCGGCGCGGCCGGTCAGTTCGGCGTGGCGGCGCACGGCCCCGGCGTCGGTCAGCCGGGCCACCTGGTCGACCACGACCCGCAGCCGGGCCCCGTCGTCGGGCGCCGCGGCGTGGGCCGGGCGCAGGACGTCGTCCAGGGTCGCCGGCGCGCCGGCGGCGAGGAGGGCGACCAGCTCGGCGACCAGCTCCCGCTGCCGGGCCCGGACGGCGTCCAACTCGCGGCGGGCCATCACGAAGTAGGCGGTCACGCCCTTGAGCACGGCGCACTCGGCCCGTGCCGGCTCCGGCACGACCAGGCCGGCCGCGTAGCGGGTGAGCGGACCGCCGCCGTGCTCGGCCCGGGTCGCCGCCACGGCGGCCACGCAAAGGCGGGCGATCAGCTCGCTGGTCATCCGGCGCAGCGCCGCCATCCCGGCCGGTGAGCTCGGGCGCCCCCGCCACCACCAGGGCTGCTGACGCAGGCGCCCGAGCGCCGCCGCGAGCTGTGCCGGGTCGCAGCCGGGGAACGCGGCGACGGTCGCCGCGACCAGCTCGACCGCCACGCCCGCGTCGTCGAGCTCGGCCGCGTCCAGCCGGCCGGTGACGATCGCGTCCTCCAGATCGTGGACGGAGTAGGCCACGTCGTCGGCCCAGTCCATGATCTCGGCCTCAAAGCAGCGGCGGCCCGCGGGCACACCCGCTCGGACCCAGTCGAAGACGGGCGTGTCGTCGGGGTAGACCCCGAACTTGCGGATGCCCGGCTGGCGGGGCCACGGGTACTTGACCGTCGCGTCCAGGCTCGCGCGGGTCAGGTTCAGGCCGCCGGCCCGCCCGTCGGCGCCGACGACCTTGAGCTCGAGGCGGGTCAGCTCCCGCAGGCTCTGGGCGTTGCCCTCGAACCCGCCGCAGGCCGCCGCGACCTCGTCCAGGGCGGCCTCGCCGTTGTGGCCGAAGGGCGGGTGGCCGATGTCGTGGGCCAGGCAGGCCGCGTCGACCAGGTCCGGATCGGCGCCGAGTATCCCGGCCAGCTCGCGGCCGATCTGGGCGGTCTCCAGCGAGTGGGTCAGCCGGGTGCGCGGGAACTCGTCGTCGGCCGGACTGACGACCTGGGTCTTGCCGGCCAGGCGTCGTAACGCGCTGGAGTGCAGGACACGCGCACGGTCACGCCCAAAGGGGCCCCTGGTGTCCGGGGTCGCCTTGGCCGGCTCCTGGAGCCACCGGGCCGCGGCGGCCGCGTCGTAGGCGGGGCGGGTCACGCCTGGAGAGTACCCACCGTGAACACTCGGCGGGCCCGACAGCCACCCGCCCGAAGGCGGCCACCCGCCCGAAGCGGCGACCCGACGACCCGACGACCACGGTGTGGCATTCCCGACGAGCGGTCGTTCCCCGCGCATCCACCACAACCACCCTGAGCTGGTGTAACCTTCGCCTTGCCCGGCACTATCGATCATCAAACCGACTCACGCCCCACCGGACACACAACCCGGACCGGCCAGGTCACGCGATCCAGCCACGCTCACGGCACGGATCAGCGATACTTTGTGCTCGAACTTCCCATACTCGGCCCGGAGGCCCGCCGTGAACAACATCGTCAAATATGGGTTGATCGCCTTCCTGATCTTCTTCGTGGTGACAGTGCCCGGCAGCGCGGCCGACATCATCCACAAGGCCATCGACGGGCTCGGCTACCTCGGCCACCACCTGTCCGACTTCGTCGACGCCACTGTCTGATCGACACGACGGGCGCGGGTGGACGTCGGTGCACTGGACTTCAGTGAGGTGTGAGCGCAGGGTGGCGCGGTGAGGATCCGCCTCCCCGACCCCGCGGCCAGGGACGAACAGAAATACTTCGCCTCGCGCGAGCGACTGGTGATGATGGTGCGCCCACACTGGGCCCAGCTCCTGCCGAAGTTCCTGCAGACGCTGGCCGTCTTCATCGTGGTACTGCTGTTCGAGGCCGTCGCCGGCGGCTCGGACTCCGGTGGCGCGTCGTCGATTCCCTGGTGGATCGCGCTGGCCGCCATTCTGCGGCTGCTCTGGTACGTCATCGACTGGCATGTCGACCACATCATGATCACGGACAAACGGATCATGAAAGTGTCGGGCATCTTCGTCCGCAAGGTCCAGGCGATGCCGCTGACCAAGGTCACGGACTTCACCTATTCCCGGGACCCCACCGGCCGTCTGCTCGGCTACGGCGAGTTCATCGTCGAGTCGGCCGGGCAGGACCAGGCACTGCGGACGATCAAGTTCCTCCCCAAGCCGGACCGGCTCTACCAGACGATGTGCGACATGACGTTCGGCGGCGCGCCCAGCCCGGCGGGAGACGACTGACCCGCCCGGCGGGCCCCCATACCTGACGCGCGACTCGCGAGTACTGACCCGAAACGGCCGGGTGGCGAACGCCACCCGGCCGTTTCTGTCGTGCGATTTAGGAGCGCAGCAGGCCGCGCGCCGCGTCCGCGATGTGGCTGGCCGAGATCCCGGCGAAATCGAGCAGCTCGGCCGAGGTCCCGGACCCGGGCAGGTCGCGGACGGCCAGGTGGGCGACCTTCGGCGTGACCCCGGAGCGGGCCAGCACGTCGATCACCGCGCTGCCCAGGCCACCCTCGGGCCAGTGGTCCTCGGCCACGACGACCCGGCCGGCGGTGGCCCGCGCGGCCGCCGCCACCGTATCGGCGTCGATCGGCTTGACCGAGTACAGGTCGATGACCCGGGCCGAGATGCCGTCGGCGGCCAGCGCGTCGGCCGCCGCCAGGCACTCGTGCAGCGTGACCCCCGCGCCGATCAGCGTCACCGTGTCCTCCTCGGACGAGCGCGGTGTCTTCGATCCGCCGATCGGGAAGCTCTCACCGGCCGGGTAGAGCACCGGGTAGGCCCCGCGCGTGGTCCGCATGTAGCTGATCCCGCTGGTCTCGGCCATGGCCAGCAGCAGCGCGGCCGTCGAGGTGGCGTCGCTCGGGTAGAGCACGGTCGAGCCGTGGACGGCCCGCAGCATGGCCAGGTCTTCCAGCGCCATCTGCGACGGGCCGTCGGCGCCGATCTCGACACCCGCGTGCGAGCCGGCCAACCGGATGTCGGCCGCCGAGATCGCGGCCATCCGGATGAAGTCGTAGGCCCGGCTCAGGAACGCGGCGAACGTCGAGGCGAACGGGATGTAGCCGCGCACCTGGAGGCCGACCGCCGCCGCGATGAGCTGCTGCTCCGCGATGAAGATCTCGAAGAAGCGGTCTGGGAAGGCCTTCTGGAAGTCCTCGGAGTAGGTCGAGTTCCCGACCTCGGCGTCCAGTGCCACGACGGCCTCGCGAACGCCGATCGCGGCCAGCGCCTGGCCATAGGCCTTGCGGGTGGCGACCTTCGCGCCGACCTCGTAGGTCGGCAGTGTGACCGGGACCGCGGCCGGCGGCAGCGGCCGGGGCGCGTCGGGGTCCGGCGGCAGCGCCTTGACCCGCAGGTCGCGGACGCCGCCGAGCTCGGCGATCGCGCGCTCGGCCATGTCCTCGGGCAGCGGCTTGCCGTGCCAGCCCTCGTGGTCCGCGATCTCGGAGAAGCCCTCGCCCTTACGGGTGCGGGCCAGGATGACCGCCGGGCCGGCGGCGGCCTTGGCCTCGGCCAGCGCCGTGTCGATGGCCTCCAGGTCGTGGCCGTCGACCTCGATCGCCACGGCGCCGAACGCCTCGACCCGCTTGGTGTAGGCGCCGAGGTCCCAGCCGAGCTCCGTCGGGCCGCGCTGGCCGAGCCGGTTGACGTCGACGATCGCGGTCAGGTTCGACAAGCCGTAGTAGGACGCTTTGTCCAGGGCCTCCCACATCGAGCCCTCGGCCATCTCGCTGTCCCCGCAGACGACCCACACGTGGTAGGGCGACTTGTCGAGGTATCTGCCGGCCAGCGCCACGCCGACGGCGTCGGGCAGGCCCTGGCCGAGCGAGCCGGTGGCGACGTCGACCCAGGGCAGGATCGGCGTCGGGTGGCCCTGCAGCCGCTCGCCGAAGCGGCGGTAGCCGGTCATCAGCTCCTCGTCGGAGACCACCCCGGCGGCCTTGAAGATCGAGTAGATCAGGGGTGACGCGTGCCCCTTGGAGAAGATCAGGTGGTCGTTGGCCGCGTCGGCCGGATCCGACCAGTCGTAGCGCAGGTGCCGGGTCAGCAGCACGGCCATCACGTCGGCCGCCGACATGGAGGACGTCGGATGGCCGGAACCGGCCGACGTGGAGCTCCGGATCGAGTCGACCCGAAGCTGCTGGGCCAGTTCCTTGACCTGCGCCAGGTCGGACCCGTCGACGGTGATCTCGGACACGGGCGTTGCCACGCGAGCCTCCCTCGTATGTTCCGGCCGCGGGCCAGCGACGCCGACCCTCCCGCCGGGGAGATCGCGCCGGTTTCGGCGGCCTTGCTCGTCTGCATGAAATCATGCGGGACTACCGGTCAGGCGGCCCGGCCGGTGCCTTTCAGCTTCGGTATACCCGCCGTTCGAACGCGCGGGCGGGCAGCGGTCCGCACCCCGCCGCCACGCCCGGGGGACGGGCCGCCACCGCCTAGCCTCTCCCCTGTTCCGGGCCGGTCAACCGCGAGCCCCGTCACTCGACGCGACCGGACTCACCCGGCGTGGCGAGCGTCACTCAGCCCACCGTCACTCGGCCCACCGTCACTCAACCCGACGTCCCGCCCCGCGTCATTCAACCCCCAGCGCGGCCCGGGCCGCCTCGAGGCGGGCGACCGGCACCCGGAACGGCGAGCAGGAGACGTAGTCGAGGCCGGCGCGGTGGAAGAACCGGACCGACGCCGGGTCGCCGCCGTGCTCACCGCAGACCCCGAGCGCCAGGTCGGGACGGGCCGCCCGCCCGTCGGCCACGGCCGTCCCGACCAGCGCCCCGACCCCGGTCACGTCCAGACTCTCGAACGGGGAGACGGCGAACACGCCGAGCTCCAGGTAGCGGGAGAAGAACTTGCCCTCGACGTCGTCGCGGGAGAACGCCCAGGTCATCTGGGTCAGGTCGTTGGTGCCGAAGGAGAAGAAATCGGCCTCGCCGGCGATCGCGCCGGCCGTCAGCGCGGCCCGCGGCACCTCGATCATCGTCCCGATCCGGGCGTGGAGGTCGGCGCGGGTCCGCTCGGCCACCGTGGCCAGCACCGTCTCGGCCCGCGCGCGGACCAGGGCCAGCTCGGTGGCGTCGGCGACCAGCGGGACCATGATCTCCGGGCGCGGGTCGCCGCCGGCGGCCAGCCGGGCGGCGGCCGCCTCGGCGATCGCCCGGACCTGGAGGTCGAACAGCCCGGGGACGGCCAGCCCGAGCCGGACCCCGCGCAGGCCCAGCATCGGGTTGGCCTCGTGCAGCCGCCGGACCGCCGCCAGCAGCCGTTCGTCGGCCGCGCCGGGACGTTCGCCGCGGCCGCGGGCCGCGGCCAGCCGGGTCGAGAGCTCGGTCAGGTCGGGCAGGAACTCGTGCAGCGGCGGGTCGAGCAGCCGGATGGTGACCGGTAGGCCGTCCATCGCCGCCAGGATCTGCTCGAAGTCGCCCCGCTGGGCCGGGAGCAGGTCGGCCAGCGCCTTCGCGCGGCTGGTGTCGTCGTCGGCCAGGATCACCCGCTCCAGCAGGATCCGGCGCTCGCCGAGGAACATGTGCTCGGTGCGGCACAGGCCGATGCCGGCCGCGCCGAAGCGGCGGGCCCGGGCCGCGTCGGCCGGGGTGTCGGCGTTGGCCCGGGCGCCGAGGCGTCGGCGGGCGTCGGCGTGGATCATGATCCGGTGGACGGCCTCGACCAGCGGGTCGCCGCCGCCCGAACCGGTCGCCTCCTCGGGACCGGCCGCCTCCTCGGGACCGGCCGCCTCTTCGGGACCGGCCGCCTCTTCGGGACCGGTCGCCCCGTCGAAACCGGTCGTCCCCTCGAAGTAGTCGACGACGGCCGACGGGGCGACCGGCAGCGCGCCCCGGTAGACCGCGCCGGACGAGCCGTCGACCGAGATCTCCTCGCCTTCGGCGACGGAGGTGCCCTCAGGCGTGGTGAAGCGGGCACCGGCCAGGTCGACGTCGAGCTGCTCAGCCCCGCAGACGCAGGGGCGGCCCATCCCGCGGGCGACGACCGCCGCGTGGGACGTCTTGCCGCCCCGCGACGTCAGGATGCCCTTCGCCGCGATCATTCCGGCCAGGTCGTCCGGGTTGGTCTCGCGGCGGACCAGGATGACCGGCGCTCCGGTCGCGGCGAGCTCGACGGCCCGGGCCGAGTCGAACACGGCCGCGCCGACGGCGGCGCCGGGCGAGGCGTTCATGCCCGTGGCCAGCGGCTCGGGCGCGGCGGAGGTGTCGAAGCGCGGGAACATCAGCTGGGCCAGTTGGTCGCCGCTGACCCGTCGGACGGCCTCGTCCAGGTCGATGACGCCCTCGTCCACGAGCTGGACGGCGATCCGGAACGCGGCCGCCGCCGTCCGCTTGCCCACCCGGGTCTGGAGCATCCACAGCTTGGAGCGCTCGATCGTGAACTCGATGTCGCACAGGTCCCGGTAGTGGCCCTCCAGCGTCTTCATGACGTCGAGCAGCTCCCGGTATGAGGCCGGGTCGCGGGTGGCCAGCTCCGCCAGCGGGAGCGTGTTGCGGATGCCGGCCACGACGTCCTCGCCCTGGGCGTTGGGCAGGTAGTCGCCGTAGACGCCGGGCTCGCCGGTGCCGGGGTCGCGGGTGAAGGCGACGCCGGTGCCGGAGGACTCGCCCAGGTTGCCGAAGACCATCGCGACGATGTTCACGGCGGTGCCCAGGTCGTCGGGGATGCGCTCGGCCCGGCGGTAGAGCCGGGCCCGTTCGCCGTTCCAGGACTCGAACACCGCGTGGATCGCCGCCGTCAGCTGCTCGCGCGGGTCCTGGGGGAAGGGCTGGCCGGTCGCGTCAAGGATGATCTTCTTGTAGGCGGTGACCAGGCCTTCCAGGTCGTCGGCGCCCAGCTCGTTCTCGGCCGCGACGCCGCGGCCGTGCCGGGCGGTGGCCGGCGCGCCGGCGAGGGCGCCGGCGAGGGCGCCGGCGAGGGCGGCGTCGAGGGCGGCGTCGAAACGCTCGCCGGGCACGCCGAGGACGGTCCGGCCGAACATGGCCAGCAGCCGGCGGTAGGAGTCCCAGGCGAAGCGGTCCGAGCCGGACTGGGCGGCCAGGCCGGCGACCGAGGCGTCGGTCAGGCCGACGTTCAGGACGGTATCCATCATGCCGGGCATCGAGAACTTCGCGCCCGAGCGGACCGAGACCAGCAGCGGGTCGGCCTCCGCCCCCAGGCGGCGGCCCATGACGTCCTGCAGGCGGATCAGGTGCGCGTCGACCTCCGCCGCGAGCTCCGCCGGCTCGGCGCCGCTGGCCAGGTAGGCCCGGCAGGCGTCGGTGGTGATCGTGAACCCGGGCGGGACCGGCAGCCCGAGGTTGGTCATCTCGGCCAGGTTCGCGCCCTTGCCACCGAGCAGGTCCCGCATGTCCTTGTTGCCCTCGTGGAAGGCGTACACGTACACCACGCCCGGCACCTCCTCGCCCGCCCGGCTCGGCTCGGCTCGGGTGGCTCGGGACGGGCCGGGGCCGGTGGGGCGGGACGGCCGGGGAGCGCCCTAAGTCACCTAGCCGTGACCGTACCCGGGTGGGGCCGCGGGTGCCCGTGATCGCGAGCTTGGCGATCAGCCGCCCAGGCGATCAGCGGGGCCGGCCGCCCGGGCCGGCCTGGGCGGCGTCGGGGGCTCGGTCGGAGCCGCGCCCCAGGCCCCCGACCGGCGCCGCCGGGTCCGGGGTGGGGCCCGGGCCCGCCACGGTGAGCAGGGCCTCGAAGGCGCCCGGCTCGTCCAGCGCGTGGACGGTGAGCGGGGTCAGCTCCACCCGGACGTCGAACGCGGACAGCGCGCGCCGCCAGAACCCGGCGCCGGCCCACTCGGTGACGATCGTCCACAGCCGTGGGTCGTCGGCCGCGCGACCGACCTGCCCGCGCAGGAAGCCGGGCTGGCGGCGCAGCGCCGCCAGCGCGGCGGCGGCCGGCGCGCCGAAGGCGTCGGCGTCCTCCGCCGGCACCTGGAAACGGTTGAGCACCAGCATCGGCGCGCCGCCCGGACCCGCCGCCGGGCCGGGCGGCGGCGGGGCGGGCGCGGCGCCGGCGGCCGCCGCCTCGGAGCCGGTCACCCGGACTTGGCGACGACGCCACCGTAGCGGCGGTCGCGCTTGGCGTAGTCCTGGCAGGCGGCCCACAGGTCGCGCCGGTCGAAGTCGGGCCAGAGGGTGTCGACGAACGAGAACTCGGCGTAGGCGGCCTGCCAGAGCAGGAAGTTGCTCAGCCGCTTCTCCCCCGACGTGCGGATCAGCAGATCGACGTCGGGCATGTCCGGCTCGTCGAGGTAGCGCCCGACCGTCGACTCATCGATCTTGTCCGGCTTCAGCAGGCCACGCTGGACGTCGCGGGCGATCGCCGCCGCGGCGTCGGCCAGCTCGGCCCGGGCCCCGTAGTTGACGCACATGACCAGCGTCAGCCGGTCGTTGTCCCGGGTGCGTTCCTCGGCCGCCTCCAGCCGCCTGATCACGTTGCCCCACAGGCGGGGCCGGCGGCCGGCCCAGCGGACGCGGACGCCGAGGGAGTCCATGTCGTCGATACGCCGGCCGAACACGCCGTCGGTGAAACGCATCAGGAACGCCACCTCGTCCGGGGAGCGCTTCCAGTTCTCCGTCGAGAAGGCGTAGACCGACAGCCAGCGCACGCCGAGCTCGATCGCGCCCTCGACGCAGTCGAACAGCGCGTCCTCGCCGGCCTCGTGGCCCTTCGTCCGGGCCAGGCCGCGCGACTTGGCCCAGCGGCCGTTGCCGTCCATGACGATGGCGACATGCCGGGGCACCACCGCGGCCGGCAACAGCGGGGCGCGTGCCCCCGAGGGATGCGGGTGCGGGTCCCGTAACACCTTCGTCTCAGTGCGGCTCACGGCCTCAGTACGGCTCACGGCGTCCCTCCTCTCGCCCCGTCCCGGCGGCCGGCCCGGGCCGGCCGGTCGTACCCCGGCGCTCGAGCCCCGCTCCATGGTCCCCCCCTCGGGGCGGGTGCGCCCACCTCGAGGTCACCGCCGTGCCGTTGCACTGTTCCTCACTGTCCTTCACCACAGTCCACTCCCGCGGCGCTCCCCCGCGCCCGGCGCCGCGCTCCCCCACAGCGCGGTCCCCCCCACCGTCCGTCCGGGCCCCCCGGTCAGGCCCGCTCGAGATACGGCAACGCGCGCAGGCCGCGCTCGAGATGCCACTGCAGGTAGGCGGCGACAACGCCGCCGGCCTCGCGCCGGGTCCTGGGCTCGCTGGTGTCGGCGTCGGCCCAGTTGCCGCTCAACAGGTCAGCCAACAGGCGCAGAGCCGGCGCGGAGACCGAGGCCGCGCCGTGCGGGCGGCATTCCGGGCAGACTACGCCGCCGGCCGGGACAGACAGCGACGGGTGGGGCCCTTCCTCGCCACAGACCGCGCAGTCGTCCAGGGCCATCCCATAGCCCGACACCGCCAGTGACCGCAGGAGGAACGCGTCAAGGACCAGCGAGGCCGGATGCGAGTCGTCGGCCAGCGTCCGCAGCCCGCCGACGAGCAGGAGGAACAGCCGCTGGGCCGGCTGGCGCTCCTCGGCGGTGAGGCGCTCGGCCGTCTCCAGCATCACCGCGGCCGCCGTGTGCCGTTGGTAGTCCGTGGCGATCAGCGCCCCGTAGGGACGGATGATCACCGCCTGGGTGACCGTGTCGAGGGACCGTCCCTCGTGTAGCTGGAGGTCGACGACAACGCCCGGCTCCAGGCGGGCGCCGAAGCGGGACGAGGTGCGGCGCACGCCCTTCGCGACCGCGCGGACCCGCCCGGTCCGCCGGGTCAGGATGGTGACGATGCGGTCGGCCTCGCCGAGCGGGGTCGTGCGCAGCACGACTCCCTCATCGCGATAGACCGGCACCGCTCTATGGTCGCACGCCGCTCGGACACCGAACGCGGCGCCGATCGGGCCTCAGTCGCGACCGCCCGTCCCGGGGGCGCCCGCCGCGGCCACAAGGCCGAGCCAGACGTCGGTGTCGTGGCCGGGCACGAGCGGGAAGCCCAGGGCACGGGCCCGGGCCTTCAGCGCGCGGATCACGGCGACGGAATCGGCTGGCGAGGCACCGATCCGGCCGCCGACCGGCCGTTCCGCCTCGATGTTCTCGGTCAGGTCGGCCGCGTCCGCCGCGAACACATAACCGGGCGGGCCGGCCACCGGCCCGAAGCGACCGGGAGAATGGGCGGAGCCCCCGGTCGCGGAGGGCGGCAGGTTGGCCACGGGCGGGACGGCCACAGGCGAGCCGGCCACGGGCGGGCCGGCCATCGTCACGACGACGCTCTGGTGGCCCGGCGTGTGGCCGGCACTCGGGACGACGGCGACGCCGGGCGCCACCTCGGCCGGCCCGTCCAGGAGATGCCAGCGCAGGCCGGGGAGGTCGTAGTCGCGCCGGACGATCCCGTCGGCTTCCAGGGTCGCGGCCGGGGTTCGCCGGCCGAAGTCCAGCTCGGCCCGCTGCACGAACACCTCGACGTCCCGGCCGACGAAGTGGAACAGGCCGCCGGCATGGTCGTTGTGCAGGTGTGTCAGGACGACGGCGCCGATGTCGCTCACCCGCGGCCCGGCCGCCGCCAGGGCATCAGGCAACGGATCGGCCGGGCCGAGGGCGCCGGGACCGTCCGGGCCCAGCGTGGCCGCGCTCGGCCGGGGCGGTGCCGCGCCCGGTCCGGCGATCGCGGCCGGCCAGGCGCGGACGCCGGTGTCGAGGTGGACGCGGCGGTAGACCGCCTCGTCGCGCAGTCCGGCCGGGTTGAGGCCGGTGTCGACGAGGACCCAGCCAGCGGGCGTGTCCAGCCCGAGCGCCGGCACCGGCTCGACGAGCCGCCGCCCCGCGTCGCCGCCCTCGACGGACATGGTGTGCGGCACCTCGACCCAGCCCAGGATGAGCGGTACCACCCGACGCACGGCCACCCGCCTACTATCGCGTGGCGGTCAGGCGGCCGGTGGGTTGAGCCGGGCGAAGCCCTCCTGGCGCCGGTAGGGGAAGTACGGGTAGGGCGCGACGACCTCGGTGGCCGCATCGAGCGCGGCCAGGTGTTCGGGCGCCAGGGACCAGCCGACGGCGCCGAGGTTGGCCACGAGCTGTTCCTCGGTCCGCGCACCGACGATGACCGAGGCGACGCTGGGACGGGTGGTCAGCCAGTTGAGCGCGATCTGGGGGACGGTGCGGCCGGTCTCGGCGGCGACCGTCGCCAGGGCGTCGAGCACCCGGAAGAGCAGGTCGTCGGCGACCGGCGGGCCGAACTCGGCCGTCGCGGGCAGCCGGCTGCCGGCCGGCGGCGGAGCGCCCCGGCGCAGCCGTCCGGTCAGCCGGCCCCAGCCCAGCGGGCTCCAGACGAGCGCGCCGACGCCTTGGTCCAGGCCGAGCGGCATCAGCTCCCATTCGTAGTCGCGCCCGATCAGCGAGTAGTACACCTGATGCGCGACGTAGCGGGGCAAGCCGCGCGCGTCGGCCAGGGCCAGGCTCTTCATGAGCTGCCACCCGAAGAAGTTCGAGACGCCGACGTGGCGGACCTTACCCGCGCGGACCAGGTCGTCCAGGCCGGCCAGCGTCTCCTCGATCGGCGTGCCGGCGTCGAACGCGTGGAGCTGGAACAGGTCGATGTAGTCGGTGCCCAGACGGCGCAGCGCGGCCTCGCAGGCCCGGGCCAGCCGGGCCCGGGAGGTGCCGGCGTCCTCGGGTCGCGGGCCGGTCGGCAGGCCGGTCTTGGTCGAGATGACCACCCGGTCGCGCCGGCCCCGGATCGCCGCGCCGAGGACTTCCTCGGACGCGCCGCCGGAGTAGACGTCGGCGCTGTCGAACATCGTCACGCCCGCGTCCAGGCACAGGTCGACCATGCGGCGGGCCCGCGCGATGTCGACGTCGCCCCAGGCGCCGAACAGCGGGCCCCGGCCCCCGAAGGTGCCGGCGCCGAGACTGAGCGCGGGCACCCACAGTCCGGACGCCCCGAGCCGTCGGTAGTCCATCTGACCACTCCTTAACAGGACGGCGGTTCCGATAGTGTGGCTCTGAGGATAGCGGAGGAGCCCCCCTGATGGAACCAGAGTCCCGTTTAGTGACGGAGCCCGGCGACGCCCAACCGGGCAGCGTCCGGCCCGGCGGGCGGACGGCCCGGGTGCGCGCGGCCGTCCTGCAAGCAGCGGGGGACCTTCTGGCGGAGCACGGATTCGCCCGGCTTGACCTGGCCGAGGTCGCCGCGCGGGCCGGGGTCGGGCGCACCACCGTGTACCGCCGGTGGGGAACGGCGAGCGGACTCGTGGCCGACCTCCTCACCGACATGGCCGAGCAGTCCCTGCCCCGCTCGGAGGCCGGTTCCCTGCTGACGGACCTGACCGCCAACGCCCTGCTCGTGGCGCGCACACTGGCCGACCCGCGCCAAGGCGCGCTGTTCGCCGCGATGATCGCGGCAGCCACCCGGGACGAGCGGGCCGCCGCCGCGCTGCACCGCTTCTACGCCGTCCGGGTCGCCGAGTGGGCCCCCTGTGTGACGGCGGCCGTCGACCGGGGCGAGCTGCCGGTGGGCACTGACGCTCCGGCCGTCATCCGCGCGGTGTCCGCGCCGCTCTACTACGGCTGGCTGACCACCGGCGTTCCGCCCGACGAGCCGGCCGCGCACCGGGCGGCCCGCGCCGCGGCCGCCGCCGCGGCGGCCGGCGTCTTCGCGAACCTCCCCGGGTAGGACCGCGCCCGCGGCATGCTGGCCGACGCGGCGGGGAGGAGGCGGCGCGAGGATGCAGGTGGTCGGGGTGGTCATACATCCCCAGCGGGACTCGGCCGAGGCGGTCAGCGCGATCCTCGACTGGGCGGCCGAGCGGGACGTGCGGGTGCTGGGCATCGGCACGGAGATCGAGCGCCTGCGCTGCGCGGCCGAGGCGGTGGCGGCGGCGGAGCTGGCCGCCCGCTCCGATCTGCTGGTCAGCCTGGGCGGCGACGGGACGATGCTGCGCACGATGCGGCTGGCCGACGGCGGCCGGGCCCCGGTCCTCGGGGTCAACCTAGGCAAGCTCGGCTTCCTGGCCGAGGTGGACGTCGAGGAGCTGCCGGCCGCGCTGTCCGCGATCGACAGCCACCGGTACACCCTCGAGCCGCGCCTCGCCGTCGACGCCGCCGTCGCCGGCCGGACGTTCACCGCCTTCAACGACGTCGCCGTGGTCCGGATGCCAGGCCACGGCGGGAGCGCCGCCGTCGCCCTGCGGGTCGACGGGCGGCCGTTCGTCCGCTACGCCGCCGACGCGGTCGTCGTGTCCACCCCGACCGGCTCCACCGCCTACAGCTTCTCCGCCGGTGGGCCGATCGTCAGCCCGTCGGTCGAGGCGCTGCTCATCACCCCGGCCGCGCCGCACTCGCCGTTCAACCGGGGCCTGGTGCTCTCGGTGGCCGACACGCTGACCCTCGAGGTCCTCGCCGAGAGCGCCCGGCTGGCCGTCGAGGTCGACGGGCGGGTGCTGGCCCATGTCGAGGCGGGCGCGGAGCTGGCCCTGCGGGCCCGGCCGATGGCGGCCCGGGTGGTGCGCCTCGGCGGCAGCTCGTTCTACGAACGGGCGCGGCGCAAGCTGCGGCTGACCGGCTCGGCCGAGCTGGAGCCGGGTCCCTCCGCCTGACCCGGCCGCCCGATCGGGCCTGGGGGCTCAGCCGGTCAGCAGGTCCTGAACGCGGACCGGGGTCAGCCCGGCCGCGCGCAGGTTGGCCACGATCCGGCCGAACGCGCTGACCGTCCCCGGGTAGCCGAAGTGCATGCTGACGATCGAGCCGGGGCGGGTGGCCGCCCTGACCCGGGCGACGACGGCGTCCGCGCCGGGCGAGGTGTAGTCCAGCGGGTCGACGTCGAAGTCGACGACCGTCCGGTAGCCGGCGGTACCGGCGGCGGTGAGGATCGTCGGGGTCGCCGTCGACGTGCCGGACGGGCGGAAGTAGCGGCCCTCGGTCGGGGCGAGCCGGGCCAGCACGTCCCGGCAGCCGACGATCTCCGTGCTGACGGCGGCCGGGGCCAGTGCGGTCAGCGTCGGGTGGGTGAAGGTGTGGTTGGCCAGCTCGTTGCCCCCGGCCAGCAGTGCCGGCACGAGATCGCGGTGGGCGTCGAGCCACTGGCCGACCACGAAGACCGTCAGTGGGACGGAGAGCTGGGTCGCCTCGGTCAGCAGCTGGTGGGCCAGGCCGATGTCCTGGCCGGCCTCGTGCGGACCGAGGTGGAACGTGAGCGCGACCTGGGGCCGGTCCCGCGGGCCATGGGCGACCGCCAGCGCCGGGCCGCCCGGAACCAGGTCCGGGCCGTCGCCGGCGGCGGCCGTCGCGGGGGCGGGGCTGGTGCCGGCGAGGCTGGCAGGGCCGGTGGGGCCGGTGGGGCCGGTTGGGCTCGCGGTGACCGGCGCGGGCCGGACCGCGGCCCCGGCCGCGCCCGAATCTCCCGAGCCGGAGCAGGCGGCCAGGCCGGTGGCCGCGGCCACCCCGGCCGTGCCGGCAAGGAAGCCGCGCCGCGTCGAGCGGGACCGATCAGACACCTTGGCAGGCTACCGGCCGTTGGTGTGAACGCCGTGGCGTGGCCCGCGAGCCGACCCCGCCGTTCGGGCCCACGCGGTCGGGCCCACGCGGTCGGGCCCACGCGGTCGGGCCCACGCGGTCGGGCTCGCCGGCCGTCAGAAGCCGAGCTTGCGCAGCTGGCGCGGGTCGCGCTGCCAGTCCTTGGCCACCTTGACGTGCAGGTCCAGGTAGACGGGTGAGCCGAGCAACGCCTCGATCTGGCCACGCGCACGCGTCCCGACCGCCTTGAGCCGGGAACCACCCGAGCCGATCACGATCGCCTTCTGCGACGGCCGCTCGACGTAGACGTTGACCCGAACGTCCAGCAGCGGCCGGTTGTCGGGCCGGCCCTCGCGGGGCAGCATCTCCTCGACGACGACGGCCAGCGAGTGCGGCAGCTCGTCGCGGACGCCCTCCAGCGCGGCCTCGCGGATCAGCTCGGCCACCATGACCTGCTCGGGCTCGTCGGTCAGCTCGCCGTCCGGGTACAGCGGCGGTCCCGGCGGCAGCCGGGAGACGAGCACGTCGGCCAGTGTGTCGACCTGGAACGACGAGACGGCACTGACCGGGACGACGTCGGCGAACTGCCCGAGCGCGGAGACGGCGAGCAGTTGGGCCCCGACGTCGTCGGGCTTCCCGACCAGGTCGGTCTTCGTCACGATCGCCACGACCGGCGTCCGCGGGGGGAGCCGGCCGAGCTCGGCCGCGATGAACCGGTCGCCCGGCCCGACCTTCTCGTCGGCCGGAACGCAGAACCCGACCACGTCGACCTCGGACAGGGTGGAGCGGACGACGTCGTTGAGGCGCTGGCCCAGCAGCGTGCGCGGGCGGTGCAGCCCCGGGGTGTCGACCACCACCAGCTGGGCGTCGGGCCGGTGGACGATGCCCCGCACCGCGTGCCGAGTCGTCTGCGGCCGGCCGCTGGTGATCGCGACCTTGCTCCCGACCAGCGCGTTCATCAGCGTCGACTTGCCGGCGTTCGGCCGCCCGACGAAGCAGGCGAAGCCGGAGCGGTAACCGGCGGCCGCGGTGGGTGACGAGATCACGTGCTCGCCCGGCCACGGGCGGCGCCGTCGGTGCCGGCCAGGAACACCGGGACGCCCGCGCCGAACTCGGCCAGGGCGGCGAGGTCGTCGACCCGTAGCGTCTCGGCCGCCGAGACGACCACCGCCGCCTCAAACCGGCGCGCGCCGCTGGACGCGGCCGCGACCACGGCCCCCCGCAGGGCCGACACCGACAGCTGGCCGCCGGCGATCTCCACGGTGGCCGCCGTGTACGTGCGGCCGTCGGTGTCCCGCACCGCCGCGCCCTCGGCCATCCAGCCGCCGGGCACGTAGGCGCGCAGGCGGGAGGACCGCGCCAGCGTCACCAGCTTGGCGTCCTCGGCGGCGAGCTCGCCGTCGAACGCCTCGGGCCGCACCTCGGCGGCTGCCCGCTCGGCGTCCGACACCACTTCCGACACCACGCACCCCTGTCCACGTTCACGTTCGCTGTCCACGTTCGCTGTCCACGTTCGCTGTCCACGTTCACTGCCTACGTTCACTGCCTACGTCCACTGCCCGCCAGGTTCGCGATCCAGGTTCGCGATCCGGATTCGTGGCCCAGGATCACTATCCACGCTCGCCTCGACCGGCCTGGCTCGCCAGTCGAGATCATTCTCGGCGATCGGCCCGACCACTCATCGAACCATGCCGACCCGACCCGCTGGATCCGGTGTTCGGCGCCGTCGACGCCTTCGACGCTTTCGACGTGGCCGGCACCCGATCGCCCTCGCCCTCGCCGGCGTCCGCGCGCCGGCCGCCACCGGCGCGACCGCCGACGCCAGGCTCGTCCGGGGCGCCCGGCGGCTTCTCCCGCCGGACGACCACGGTGCCGATCTGGTTACGCCGTCCGGCGGCACTCTCGGCGGTCAGCGCCAGGCCGCCGACGCTCGCCGTCGCGCCCGGGATCGGAACCCGGCCCAGCGCGCTGGCCAGCAGCCCGCCGACGGTGTCGACGTCCTCCGCCCCGGGCAGCTCGTCGACGCCGAACAGCTCGGCGAGATCGTCGACGGGGAGCCGGGCGGTCACCCGCGCCACGTCGGCGCTGATCCACTCGACTGGCGGACCGCCCCGGTCGTACTCGTCGGTGATCTCTCCGACGATCTCCTCCAGGATGTCCTCGATCGTCACCAGCCCGGCCGTCCCGCCGTATTCGTCGATCACGATCGCCATGTGGGCCCGGGTCGACTGCATCTCCCGCAGCAGGTCGTCGGCGGGCTTGCTGTCGGGGACGAACACCGGGGAGCGCATGCTCGCCGAGAGCAGGTCCGCGCCGCGCCCGTCCCGGTCCCGGCCGACCATGTCCTTGAGGAAGGCGACCCCGACGACGTCGTCGACCGTCTCGCCGACGACCGGGATGCGGGAGAAGCCGCTGCGCAGCGCCAGTTCGATGCCCTCGACGACGGTCTGGGTCGACTCGATGAACACCACGTCGGGCCGGGGGACCATGACCTCGCGGACGAGGGTGTCGCCCAGCTCGAACACCGATGCGATCATGTCGCGTTCGCCGGGCTCGATGACGTCCTGTTCCTCGGCCAGGTCGACCAGGTCCCGCAGCTCGGCCTCGGTCGCGAACGGGCCGTCGCGGTAGCCCGGGCCGGGCGTCACCGCGTTGCCGAACGCGATCAGCAGCCGGGGCAGCGGCCCGAAGATCCTGGTCAGCCAGGCGGTGATGCCGGCGGTGGCGACGGCGACAGCCGGGGCGTGCTGGCGTCCCAGCGTCCGGAACATCACCCCGACCAGGATGTAGGCGACGAGCGTGGAGATCAGTGTGGCCAGGCCGACGGCCGCGAAGCCGGACCCGTACCAGTGGACGGCGAGCACCGCGACGCAGGCCGCGCTGAGCATCTCGCAGCCGATGCGCAGCAGGAGCAGCAGCGACAGGTACCGAGCCGGGTCGGAGATGATCTCCGCGAGCCGTTCGGCGCCGGCCCGGCCGGCCCGGGCGGCCTCGTCGACCGACACCCGCGACACCCGGGTGAGGGCCGCGTCGATGCAGCCGAAACCGGCGGCGAGCAGAGCCCCCACGATCGCCAGCAGGATCAGCGGCGCGTCACCGGAGCCCATCGTCTCCTCCGGACCAGGCGGTTCGGGTCGATCGGCTTGATCGGCCTGATCGGGCGGTTCGGCCCGATCGGGCGGTTCGGCCCGATCGGGCGGTTCGGCCCGATCGGGCGGTTCGGCCCGATCGGGCGGTTCGGCCCGATCGGGCGGTTCGGCCCGATCGGGCGGTTCGGGTCGATCGGGCGCCGGCCCGGCCGGCCCCGGTCACGACTGGGTCGCCGGCCGGGCCGCGTCCCAGGCCAGCAACAACCGCGACTGCACATCCCACATCCGGCGCTCCTCCTCCGGCTCGGCGTGGTCGTAGCCGAGGAGGTGCAGGATGCCGTGGGTGCACAGCAGGTGCATCTCGCGCTCCATCGGGTGACCAGCCTTGGCCGCCTGCCGGCGAGCGACGTCCGGGCAGAGCACGACGTCGCCGAGCAGGACAGTCGGGTCGTCCTCCCCGCTGTCGGGCGCGGACGGGTCCATCGCGTCGTCCTGGGGGAAGGCCAGCACGTCGGTCGGGCCGTCCTCGCCCATGTAGCGTATGTGGAGTTCCTCCATCGCCTTCGGGTCGACCAGCATCACCGACAGCTCGGCCAGGGGGTTGACCTTCATCCGGTCCATGACGAACCGGGCGAGGGCGGCCAGCCGGGCCTCGTCGATCTCGGCGCCCGACTCGTTGGCCACGAACACGGCCATCAGTACGTCACCCTTGTTCCCGTTCCGCCCGGTTCGCGGGCTGTCCTGGTCACCGGCGGTCCCGCCGGCCGGCCGACGTCGGGCGGGCCGGGCGCGACGGCGTCGGCGCGCCGGTGGCGTCCCAGCGGGCGTAGGCGTCGACGATGTCGCTGACCAGCCGGTGGCGGACGACGTCTGTGCTGGTCAGCGTGGAGAAGTGGACGTCCTCGATGCCGTCGAGGATCTCCCGGACAACCTTCAGGCCGCTGCGGGTGCCGCTGGGCAGGTCGACCTGGGTGATGTCACCGGTGACGACGATCTTGGATCCGAAACCGAGCCGGGTCAGGAACATCTTCATCTGCTCGGGTGAGGTGTTCTGAGCCTCGTCCAGAATGATGAAGGCGTCGTTGAGCGTCCGGCCGCGCATGTAGGCCAGCGGGGCGACCTCGATCGTCCCGCTCTGGATCAGGCGGGGGATCGAGTCCGGGTCGATCATGTCGTGCAGGGCGTCGTAGAGCGGGCGCAGGTACGGGTCGATCTTCTCGTACAGCGTCCCGGGCAGGAAGCCGAGGCGCTCGCCGGCCTCGACCGCCGGGCGGGTGAGGATGATCCGGTTGACCCGCTTGGCCTGCAGGGCCTGGACGGCCTTGGCCATGGCCAGGTAGGTCTTGCCGGTGCCGGCCGGGCCGACGCCGAAGACGATCGTGTGGGCGTCGATCGCGTCCACGTAGCGCTTCTGGTTGAGCGTCTTGGGGCGGATGGTGCGGCCCCGGTTGGACAGGATGCTCAGCGTGAGCACGTCGGCCGGGCGCTCCTGGCTTCCGCTGCGCAGCATGGACAGCGAGTGGTCGACGTGCGACGGGGTGAGCGCGGTGCCCGCGTCGAGCAGCGCGATGAGCTCCTCGAACAGCTTGGCCGCGAGGGCGTTCTCCGCCGGGTCACCGCTAATCGTGATCTCGTTGCCCCGGACGTGGATGTCGGAGGAGAAGGCGTGCTCGATCACTCGCAGCAGCTCGTCCTGCTGCCCGAGCAGGCTCAGCATCGTGTGGGCGCCCGGTACGACGACGCGCGTCACAGCGGTCTTGTCGGACGGAGGCGTGAGATCGGTCATCGGCTGCGGCCGGCGCTGGCCACGAGATCCTTCGGACGGCATGGAAGCAGGACAGTCCTTCAGTGTAGCGGAGCAGCGACAGATAAGGGCGAGGCTGGCCGCTCTGATGACCGAGCGGCCGGCCGCTCGGATGACGGGGCGGCGGACCGCCAGCGGGGCGAGGCGGCCAGCACGACGGTCGCGGCGACCGCGCCGGCGGTGGAGGTGCGCAGGACGGTCGGGCCCAGGACCGCCGGACGGGCGCCAGCCGCGACGAACGCGGCGATCTCGGCGTCGCTCATACTGCCTTCCGGCCCCACCACCAGGACGATCTCCGCCGGACCGCCCGCCGGAAGATCCGCCGACCCGGGCGCCGCCTGGTCGGACGCGCTCCGGTCGGACGCGCTCCGGTCGAACGCGTCCGGGCCGAGCGCGTCCCGGCCGAACTCTTCCGCGTCGTACTCTTCCCGGCCGAACTCTTCCCGGCCGAACGCGCCGGCCAGCACCGAAGTGAGCGGTTCGTCCGCCCTCTCCCACAACACGACGGCGAGCTCGGCCTGTTCCAGGCGGGCGGCGACGTCCGGCGTGCCCGCCAGCTCGGCCACGAGCGGCCAGCGAACCCGGCGGGACTGGCGGGCGGCCCGGCCGGCCGCCGTCTCCCACCGGGCCCGGGAACGCCGGCCGCGCTCGCCTTCCCAGCGGGTGACGCAGCGGCTGGCCGCCCAGGGCACGATCTCGTCCACGCCGACCTCGGTCATCAGCTCGACCGCGAGCTCCGCCCGCTCGCCCTTGGGCAGCGCCTGGACAACGGTGAGCCGGGGCCGCTCCACCGGGTGCGCCTGCCGGCTCTCGACGGCGCAGACCACCCGGTCGGGACCTTCAACGGCCGCCACAGTGCAGCGGGCCACCGTCCCGGCACCGTCGGTGAGATCAATGGCCTCACCCGCCCGCAACCGATGGACGGTGGCCGCGTGCCGCCCCTCCGGCCCGCTCACCGTCACCGTCGACGCGTCGGGCAGGGGGACGCACAGGAACATCGGCGCGCTCAGCTCGCCGTCACCGACCCCCGCGGCCGCCGCGCAGGCGGGAGAAGAAGCCCTGGCCGTCACCCGAGCCGACGGTCACGATCGAGGGCGACTCCTCGTCTCGCAGCTTGGCCAGGTCACGCAGCAGCCGCTCCTGCTCGGCGTCGAGCTTCATCGGCGTCTCGACGACCACGTGGATGTGCAGGTGACCCCGCCCGACCGAGCGCAGGTGCGGGATGCCGCGCCCATTGAGGGTGACCACCTGGCCACCCTGGGTGCCCGGCTTCACGGTGATCGTCTCGTCGCCGTCAAGCGTGTCCAGCTTCGCCGTGGCGCCCAGCGCGGCCGCCGTCATCGGCACCCGCAGCTCGCAGTGCAGGTCATCGCCCTCCCGGGTGAAGACCGGGTGCTGGCGCTCGTGCACCTCGACGTACAGGTCGCCGGTGGGGCCACCGCCCGGGCCGACCTCGCCCTCGCCGGACAGCCGGATGCGCATGCCGTCCTCGACCCCGGCCGGAATCTTGACGGTCAGCGTCCGCCGCTTGCGCACCCGCCCGTCGCCGCCGCACTCGCGGCACGGGGTGTCGATCACCGTGCCGGTGGCGCCGCAGCGGTGGCAGGGCCGCGAGGTGACCATCTGGCCCAGGAACGACCGGGTGATCTGCTGGATCTCGCCCCGGCCGTTGCAGACCGAACAGGTGACCGGGTGGCTGCCCGGGGCCGCGCCGTCGCCCTTGCAGGTGCCGCAGACGGCCGCCGTCTCGACCGCGATGTCCTTCGTCGCGCCGAAGGCGGTCTCGCTCAGGTCGAGGTCGATGCGCAGGAGGGCGTCGTTGCCCCGGCGCACCCGGGAGCGCGGCCCGCGGCTCGTGCCCGAGCCGAAGAACGCGTCCATGATGTCGCCGAGCCCGCCGAAGCCGGCGCCGAACGGGGAGCCGCCGCCACCGCCGCCGCCCGGCGCGAGCGGGTCGCCGCCGAGATCGACGATCTTGCGCTTCTCGGGGTCCGAGAGGACCTCGTAGGCCGCGGTGACCGTCTTGAACCGCTGCTGCGCTTCGGGGTCAGGGTTGACGTCCGGGTGCAGCTCGCGGGCCAGCTTGCGATAGGCCCGCTTGAGCTCGTCGGACGAGGCGTCGCGCCGGACGCCGAGCACGCCGTAATAGTCGGTAGCCATCAGTCGGCACCCAAAAGATCACCTACGTATTTCGCGACGGCGCGTACTGCCGCCATCGTCCCGGGATAGTCCATCCGCTTCGGGCCCAGTACGCCCAGGCCACCGAGAGCGGCACCGCCGCGACCGTATCCGGTCGCCACCACCGAGGTGGAACGGAGCGCGTCCACGTTGTTCTCCCGACCGATCCGGACGGTGACAGTGTTGGGATCACGCACCTCCCCGATCAACGTCAGCAGCACCACCTGTTCCTCCAGCGCCTCCAGGATCGGGCGCAGTGAATCGGCGAAGTCGACCGCCGATCGGGTGAGGTTGGCCGTCCCGGCCAGGGCGACACGTTCGTCGGCCTTGTCGATGAGAGCCTCCATCACCACCGTCGCGAGGGTCGTGAACATGGGCCGCAGTTCGGGGCGGACCCCGTCCTGCAGATCGGCGAGGGTGGTCGGCGCGTCGACCACCCGGTGGCCGTGCAACGCCGTGTTGAGCACGGAACGCAGCTCACCGACCGTCGTCTCCTCCATCGGTGCCGGGAGTTCCACGATACGTTGCTCGACCCGGCCGGCATCGGTGATCACGACCAGCAGCAGCCGACTGGAGGATATGGCCACCAGCTCGATGTGCCGCACACTGCTGCGCGACAGCGTCGGGTACTGGACGACCGCGACCTGCCGGGTCAGCTGAGCCAGCAGCCGGACGGAGCGCATGACCACGTCGTCGAGGTCGATCGCGCCCTCCAGGAAGCTCTGGATGGCCCGGCGTTCGGCCCGGGAGAACGGCTTGATCCCCGACAGCCGGTCGACGAAGAGCCGGTAGCCCTTGTCGGTGGGTACCCGGCCGGCGCTCGTGTGCGGCTGGATGATGTAGCCCTCTTCCTCGAGGGCCGCCATGTCGTTACGCACAGTCGCCGGCGAGACGCCGAGCTGGTGCCGTTCGGCCAGAGCCTTCGAGCCCACGGGCTCGTTGCTGAGCACGAAGTCCTCAACGATCGCGCGGAGAACCTCCATCCGCCGCTCTTCCAGCACAACGCAACACCTCCTCCGCCGCCACAACGGTATGCGTGCCCGGGCAAACCACCGTCGAGAAGGGGCAGCGTCGACTGGCACTCCACCGCCGTGAGTGCCAAGTGTAACCGGCCTCGACAGCACGCGAGGAGGTCACGCGCCGAGGGCGCGCGCGGCCCCGGTCGCGGTCACGACACGAGATCGAGAGCAACACGATCAGCCAGTAAGCGACCACGTAGGGTAAGCAGAGCGCGTCCCTCGGCCACCGCCTCGGCGTCGAGGAGCCCGTCGTCGACCAGCGTCGCGACCCGGGCTCGGCCGGACGGCTCCAGCGCGTCGAGCGCCAGCCCGTCGGACAGCCGGATGCCCAGCATCACGGACTCGAGGTATGCGGCGGTGTCGTCCAGCTCCTCGCGGGCCGCCGCCGGCGAGGTCCGCCCGGCCACGGCGGCCGCGTACGCCGCCGGGTGGCGCACGTTCCACCAGCGCACCCCGCCGACGTGGCTGTGCGCGCCCGGGCCGAAGCCCCACCAGTCGGCCCCGCTCCAGTAGCCGAGGTTGTGCCGGCAGCGGTGCTCCGGGCCCGTCGCCCAGTTGCTGATCTCGTACCAGTCCAGGCCGGCCGCGCTCAGCACCAGTTCGGCGTTGAGGTAGCGGTCGGCCAGCTGGTCGTCCTCGGCCGGCAGGACGTCGCCCCGCCGGACCTTGCGGGCCAGCCGGGTGCCCTCCTCGACCGTCAGGGCGTAGGCGCTGACGTGGTCGGGCCGGTTGTCGAGGGCGGCGTGGAGGCTGGCCAGCCAGTCGAGGTCCGACTCGGCCGGTCCGCCGTAGATCAGGTCGAGGCTGACGTCGGCGAAGCCGGCCTCCCGGGCCCAACGCACGACGTCCGCGACCCGGCCCGGGGTGTGGGCGCGGTCGAGCGCGGCCAGCACGCGCGGGCGCGCGCTCTGCATGCCGAAGGAGATCCGGGTGAAGCCGGCCGCGACCAGCTTGCCCAGGGTGTCGGCGTCGACCGACTCCGGGTTGGCCTCGGTGGTCACCTCGACGTCCGGCGCGAGCGGGAACTCGGCGGCGAGCACGCGCAGGATCTGGGCCAGGTCGTCGGCCGGCAGCAGGGTCGGCGTGCCGCCGCCGAGGAAGACGGTGGCCACGGGCAGGTCGGCCTCGCCCAGCACCTGGCGGGCGAAGACGATCTCGCGGGCGACGTTGTCGACGAAGGTCGCCGCGCCCACGTCGGCCGTCAGCTCGGTCGGCGTGTAGGTGTTGAAGTCGCAGTAGCCGCAGCGCGTCGCGCAGTACGGCACGTGGATGTAGACGCCGAACGGCCGCTCCCCCAGGCCCGCCAGCGCCGAGTCGGGCAGCCGGCCGTCGGTGGGAGCGGGGTTCCCCTCGGGTGGCTTACCTGGCATGCCTCCAGTGTGCCCGACCGAGCCCGAAACGTCTGCCCGCCGTGGGCCCCTATTCGCATTTCCAGGCTACGATCGCGCGGAGCGGCCCGTTTTCCGGCCGTTGTTAATCAGGGAGCCGATATGGACCGGGCATCGTCCGGTCGTGGTCTCGGCCGCGCCAAAATCGCTCTATGAATGACGATGCCGCGCGCGAGAGCCTCGGCAACCTGGAGGATCTGCTTCCTCCCCGCGTGACGGAGTACCGGGCCGGGAGCCTGCGCAAAACCCTCGGCCTACTCGAGCCGGGCCAGCTCGACCGCGCCGGGCTGGTCACCGAACCGCCGGTGGCCGAGCCGCCGACCGTTCCGATCATACTACCGCGCGCCACCGGCTCCAGCCCGAACTGACACCGGCGGTCGGCGTCAGCGGTTGGGGCGGCTCGTCGGCTCGGTGGTGGACAGCGCGGCGATGAAGGCCTCCTGGGGCACCTCGACCCGCCCGATCGTCTTCATCCGCTTCTTGCCCTCCTTCTGCTTCTCCAGGAGCTTGCGCTTGCGGGTGATGTCACCGCCGTAGCACTTGGCCAGGACGTCCTTGCGGATGGCCCGGATGTTCTCCCGGGCGATGATGCGGCTGCCGATCGCGGCCTGGATCGGCACCTCGAACTGCTGGCGCGGGATCAGTTCCCGCAGCCGGGAGGCCATCGCGGTCCCGTAGCTGTAGGCCTTGTCCTTGTGGACGATCGCGGAGAAGGCGTCGACCGTCTCGCCCTGGAGCAGGATGTCGACCTTGACCAGCTCCGAGCTCTGCTCGCCGGCCGGCTCGTAGTCGAGGCTGGCGTACCCCTTCGTCCGCGACTTCAGTGAGTCGAAGAAGTCGAAGATGATCTCACCGAGCGGCAGGGTGTACTTGAGCTCGACCCGTTCGGGCGAGAGGTAGTCCATCCCGCGCAGGATGCCCCGGCGGGACTGGCACAGCTCCATGACCGCGCCGACGTAGTCCGTCGGCAGCAGCAGCATGGCGTCGACCACGGGCTCGAACACTTCGGCGATCTTCCCGACGGGCCAGTCGCTCGGGTTGGTCACGACCACCTCGGACAGGTCCTCCATCACCACCCGGTAGACGACGTTCGGGCTGGTGGAGATCAGCGTGAGGTCGAACTCGCGCTCCAGGCGCTCGCGGACGATCTCCAGGTGCAGCAGGCCGAGGAAGCCGCAGCGGAAACCGAACCCGAGGGCGGCCGACGACTCCGGCTCGTAGACCAGGGCGGCGTCGTTGAGCTGGAGCTTGTCGAGCGCTTCCCGCAGCGCCGGGTACTCGCTGCCGTCGATCGGGTACAGACCGCTGTAGACCATCGGTCGCGGGTCACGGTAGCCGCCGAGCATGCCGGTGGCCGGGTGGGCGGCGGCGGTCATAGTGTCGCCGACCCGGGCCTGCCGGACGTCCTTGACACCGGGGATCACGTAGCCGACCTCGCCGGCGGACAGGGCCCCGGTGGAGGTCGGCTCGGGCGAGATCACCCCGACCTCCAGCACCTCGTGGCTGGCGCCGGTCGACATCATCAGGCAGCGGTCGCGGGTCGTCAGCCGGCCGTCCACCACCCGGACGTAGGTGATCACGCCCCGGTAGATGTCGTAGACGCTGTCGAAGATGAGCGCGCGAGCCGGCCCGGCCGGGTCGCCGGCTGGCGGCGGGATCTGCCGGACGATCTCGTTGAGCAGGTCGGAGACGCCCTGGCCGGTCTTGCCCGACACCCGCAGGACGTCGTCCGGCTCGCAGCCGATGATCGAGGCGAGCTCGGCCGCGTAGCGTTCGGGCTGGGCGGCCGGCAGGTCGATCTTGTTGAGGACCGGGATGATCTGAAGGTCGTTCTCGAGCGCGAGGTAGAGGTTGGCCAGGGTCTGCGCCTCGATCCCCTGCGCCGCGTCGACCAGCAGGATCGCGCCTTCACAGGCCGCCAGCGACCGGCTGACCTCGTAGCTGAAGTCGACATGGCCCGGGGTGTCGATCAGGTGGAGGACGTAGTCACGCCCGTCGTCGGCCCGCCAGGGCAGGCGGACGTTCTGCGCCTTGATCGTGATGCCGCGCTCGCGCTCGATGTCCATGCGGTCCAGGTACTGGGCCCGCATGTTGCGGGCCTCGACCACGCCCGTCACGTCGAGCATCCGGTCGGCGAGCGTCGACTTGCCGTGGTCGATGTGGGCGATGATGCAGAAGTTTCTGATCATCGACTGGTCGACGGACGACTGCGCGGATCCGTGGGTGGCAGGTGACACGCGGAGCTTCTCGTTTCCTCGGCAGGCGGCTCGGCCCCGGACGTTGCCGGCGGGCCCTTGCTCTCATCGTGCCAGGCCGCGCGGACACACCGCCCGATGCCGAGCTCAGCGCGGGCGCGGCCGGCGCCGCGGCGATGCTCCCGGGGGCGGCGGGCGAGGACCGGCCCGAGCTGTCCGGCACCCGGCCATCCGGAGTTGATACGGTGTCATCGGCATGCCCAGCGCTCCCGCCTCGTAGTGGAACGCGCCCGCGGTCGAAGACGGCGGCGAGTCGAACGACAGCGGCGGACGGTGCGCGGCGCGCCATCACATCGTCTCGAGACTGTCAGGGGTTTTCTCGCGTGGCCAACATCAAGTCGCAGATCAAGCGCAACCTCACCAACGAGAAGCGACGGCTGCGCAACAAGGCGGTCAAGTCCGAGCTGAAGACGCTGGTGCGCCGTTTCCAGACCGCCGCCGACGCCGGCGACGCCGAGCGCGCTGGCCAGGAGCTGCGGATCGCGTCGCGCAAGCTGGACAAGGCGGTCAGCAAGGGCGTCATCCACGCCAACCAGGCCGCCAACCGCAAGTCCGCGATGGCGCAGCGCCACGCGTCGCTGACCGACGGCTGACGCCAGTCCGCGACAGGCCGGCCTGGCTGGGCCGGCCCCAGTCCGGAGCGCGTCAGCGCCGCCGGGCCGCGTCGGCCTCGCCCCGGGTCCGGTCAGGAGCGAGGCGCCGCATCAGGATCCGGTGAAACCCGATCAGCGCGAGCGTCGCCAGCGGCAGGACGACGAGGATCCAGGCGGTCGTCAGTTCGGCGAGCGCGAGGAAGGCCGCGACAGCGAGGCTGGCGACGGTCAGTGGGAGCGTGTATGACCGCGCGCGCTCCCGGTAGTCATCCTCGATGTGGCCATCGGCCCCGCCGGTGGCCACCGTCCGTTCGTCCGACGGGCCGGTAGTCGTACCATCGACAGGGCCGGTAGTCGTACCATCGACGTCGCTCGATCCGGGAGTTTTCCAGGCCGCCCCGTCGCGGGTGGCCTCGTCCGAAGCGGACCCGTCGTCCTCAGCGCTGATCGGGAGCGCCTCGTCCGGGCCGGCCCCGGCCCGGTCGACCCCGGCCGGCCCGACCTCACCCGGCCCAGCCCCGGCAGGTCCATCCCCGGCTGGCCCGGCGCTGACCGCTCCGTCCGGCCCGGCTCCAGCCGCCCGCTCCGGCCCGGCCTCGCCCAGAGCCTTCCCAGTTTTCCCGGCCTTCCCGGTTTCTTCGGACTTCCCGGTTTCTTCGGCCTTCCCGGCCCCGGACCTGGCCTCCCGGTCCGCGGGACCCCCCGGTCCTGACTGGCCAGGCTCTCGCCCGGAGCGTGACCGGCCCGCCCCCGACGCCCAGTCGGGCAGGGGCATCATCGCCCGCCCGACGGGGAGCGGCCGGGTGACCGACCCGTCGTCGCCCGGGATGCCGTCATCGCCCGGGATGCCGTCATCGCCCGGCGCGGGCGGCCGGCCGGTCACCGTCGGGAGCCCCGCGTCGACTCGCGGGCGCCCACCACCTGAGTGACCAGTGTCTCCAGCGCATAGGCGGCGTCGACCGCCCCGCCCTTCACCGCGGCGTCGGCGCCGGCGGCGGCGCGGATCGCCCGCGCGAGCGACTCGTCGGACCAGCCGCGCGCCGAGCGCCGCGCCTTGTCCACCTTCCAGTCGGGCATCCCCAGCGCTCGGGCCGCCTCGTAGCTTGTGCCGCCTGTGCCGGTCACCCGGGCCAGGTCCCGCAGTCCACCCGCCACCGCGCTCGCGACGAGCACCGGAGCGGTTCCGCCCGCGAGGGCCTGTCGCAGCGTCGTGAGTGCCTCCGGCAGGTCACCGGCGATCGCGGCGTCGGCCACGGCGAACCCGGTGGTCTCGGCCCGGCCGCGGTGGAATCGCGCCACGACTCGTTCGTCGACGGTCCCGTCGGTGTCGGCGACGAGCTGCTCACAGACGGCGGCCAGCTCCCGCAGGTCCCCGCCGACGGCATCGGCCAGCGCTCGCACCGCGCCGTCGGTGGCCCGCGCGCCCAGCCGCCGGAACTCCGCCGTGAGGAAGTCGAGCCGCTCCCGCGGTCGGCTGATCTTCGCCGCGCTCACCACCGTTGCCCCGGCACTCTTCATCGCGTCGACGATCTTCCGGTTCCGGGGCGCGCCGCTGTGGGCGACGACCAGGGTCACCTCGGCCGGCGGGGTCGCGACGTACCCGAGCACCGCGTCCCTTTGCTCGTCGCTGAGCTCATGGGCGGAGCGGATGACCACAACCCGCGCGCCGCCGAACATCGACGGGGTCGCGATGTCGATCAGGTCGTTCTCGGTCAGCTCCTCGGGACGCCGGTTGACGACCTCCGTGTCCGGGTCGGCCGCCCGCGCGGCCTCGACGACCTCACGGACCGCGCGGGCGACCAGCAGTTCCTCGTCGCCGACGATCAGCGTGAGCGGGGAGTTGACGGAACGAGCCGCGGCTGCCACGGGCCGAGCATGCCATGGCGGCGGGCGGCCCGCCGGACAGCCCGCCCCGAGCGGACCACTTGTCGATCACCACGGCAGCCGGGCTACGTGGTAGAGCGCGGCGCTGGCGCCGGCCGCCAGGAGCAGGCGCCGTCCCGTCCGGTGGCGGAGCGCCAACGCGCAGCCGGCGACGGCCCCGGCCGCCGCGACCAGCCCCACTCCCCCGCCAGGCCAGCCGATCTGCCCGGTCGGGATCCGCGCCGCCGTGTGCGCGATCACGATCAGCCAGCGACAGCCGATTCCGGCGAGCGCGGCGGGCAGGCGCGCGGCCCGGACGCTCACCGGCGCGACGAGCGCCGTAACCAGGCCGAGCAGTGTGGTCGGCGCGACGACGACTTCGGCGCAGACATTCGCCGGCACGGAGACCAGACTGATCTGTCCGGCCAGCGCGGCCACGACCGGCAGGCAGGCGACGAACGCCGCGCAGGCCACCGCGATCGGTTCCGCCAGCGGGGCAAGTACGCGTGGGGCGCGCCGCTCCCAGGCGCGGGCCCATGGCGGCGCGAGGACTATCAGGCCGGCGGTGGCCAGACTGGACAGGGCGAAGCCGGCCGACACGGCCAGGTCCGGCTGGATCAGGACCATGGTGCCGACCGCGGTGGCGAGGACCGGGAGGGCGGCCGCCGGCCGGCCGGAGGCGAGGGCGACGACACCGAGAAGCGCCATCGATCCAGCCCGAAGGACGCTGGGCGATGGCCGCGCGACCAGTACGAATCCCGCCAGCGCGCAGCCAGCGGCCGCCGCGCATCCACGCCGGGACACCCCGAGCCGGCGCAGCACGACCAGCACCGCGTCCAGGACGATCATCATGTTTGCCCCGGACACCGCCAGCAGATGGGTCATCCCGGCTGTCCGGAAATCAGCGTCGACGGAGGGATCGAGACCGCGCGTGTCCCCGGTGACCAGTCCCGGCAGCAGCCCGCCCGGGGAGGAGGCCGCCGCCCGCCGCAACCGCGCGCGGAGATAGCCGGCCACCCGCTGGTCTGGTGACGCCCGCCCCAGGTAGGTGGGCGGGCGGCGGACGAACACGACAGCGGCGACCGAGTCGCCCGGCTCGGCCGCGGCGAGCCGCCCTCTGATCCGGACCCGCTGGCTGGGCAGGGCGTCGTCCCAGCCGCCGCCGGAGGCGAGGACCAGCACGGCGACCCGCTGGCGGACCCGGAGCCGACCGCTGGTCAGCACGATCAGCCGGGCGGGCGCGACCGTCAGCGGCGGACGGCCGGCCGGGCGGGATGAGCCCGCGGCCGGTGAGCGGGGGGAGCCACCGGTGGCCGGCTCGCGAGCGGGGCGGGGGTCGGCGGTCACGACCAGGTCGGCGTCGACGGACGCGCCGCGCTCCGCGAGCGCGGCGACCGGCCCGTTGACCAGCGCGATCCTACGTAGCGCGGTGTCAGCCGCCCCCGCGCAGGCGCAGGCGAGAGCCATCGCCACGACGAGCGGAGCCCGCCGGGGCGCGGGGCGGATCGCCACCGAGCTGTGCCGCGCCAGCCGTCGGACCGGTCGGGAGCGGCGCCCGCTCCCGACGGCCGTCCCGACACCGGACACAAGCAGCGGTATCGCCACGGCGAGCACCGCGACCGGCGCGATCTCGCGGGCGATCGCGGCGCAGGCCCAGGCCGCGAGCGCCGGCGGCACCAGGCGAAGGTCGACTGCCCTTGGGTCCTGCTCCCCGCCTGGCGACGCCCGGCCTGAGCTATCCCGCATCGCGTCGCCCTGACCCGCGGGGGCCGTCACACCGTCACCAGCGGGGTGATCTGGGCAAGTCGACGATCACCGAAGCCGCTTACCTCGCCCAGCTGGTCGACAGAGGAGAACCGACCGTGCTGGGTCCGCCACTCGATGATCCGAGCGGCGAGAGCTGGTCCCACGCCGGGCAGGCCGTCAAGCTGGGCCGCGCTCGCCGTGTTCAGGTTGACCGGCTGGTCCGGACCGGCCGAACTGCCTGGGCCGGGTGCGCCGCCGCCGGCCGGGGACGACGAACCACCCGCGAGCGCGCCACCCGACCCAGCGGCCGGCCCGGCGGCCGGCCCTGAAGCCGTGGCCGGTCCCGGATGGCCGTCCACGAGGATCTGCTCGCCGTCGGCCACCCGCGCCGCGAGGGCGAGGCCGGTGGTGTCGGTCCCGGGCACCACGCCGCCAGCCCGCGCGAGGGCGTCCGCGACCCGGGAACCGGCCGGCAGCCGGACGATCCCCGGGTGGGCCACCCGCCCGGCGACGTCGACAACCACCACGCCGTCCGCCCCCGGCGGGTCGCCCGGGGCCGCGGCGGCCGGATCGCCCGGGGCCGCCCGGGAACCACCGGCCGCGTCGGCGGTCGGGGACGGATGGCCGGTGGCCAGGTAGTCCGCGAACGCTCCCGGCGCGGCGGTGGGATAGACGGTTCGGACCGCCGGACGGGCTCGCCACGCGACCGCCCCTGTGGCCAGGGCAGCCAGCAGGGCGAGCAGCGCGATCATCGTAGCGCCGCGCGGCGTCGGAACCAGGATCGCCCGGGCGAGCCGCGGCCTGGACGCCCCGAGACGGGACCGGGCCCGATGGCGCGTGTCGCCCTGGACCGGCCCGCTCCCGTTCCCAGGGGTATCCGTACCGGTCGGGGCCGTCGCGGCGGGCTCGGTGTCCCTCGCGCCCGCCGGGATGGTCCCGGACCCGCCGAACAGCCAGCCGGCATGGTCCGGCCCGTCGCCGTGGCCGTCGTCGCGATCGCGTTCGCGGTCGTCGTCGGGGCCGTCGTCGCGGCCGTCGTCGAAGTCGTCGTCGAAGTCGTCCTCGAGCAGGCCGAGGTCAGCCAGGGGATCGGACTGCCGGTGGGCATGCGCGGCCGGTGAGACGAGGAGGTCGGTGGCGTCGGGCCCACTGTCGGGCTCACGGAAATCGATCATGCGCATGACGCTAGGACCAACGGGGGACGGCCGGGAGCCTCCGGCCCCCGCGCTGTGGACAACCGCCGGCCGAGGCGGCGCCAGCGGCCTGGACGCGACATCTACCCACAGGTCTATCCATGGGTCGATCGGCGGTATGGTCGGGAACGCCGGAGGCGACCTGGGAGAATGTCATGAAGGTCAGCGTTGACTTTGACCGCTGCGCGAGCAGCGGCACCTGCACCGAGCTGGTTCCGAGCGTCTTCGAGATCCGGGACGACGGCTACCTCTACATCCTCATCGAGGAGCCCGACGAGGACCTGCGGGCCAGCCTTGAGGAGGCTGTCGAGTCCTGCCCGACCGAGGCGATCAGCCTGCTGGACTGATCGCCCGCGCCGGCGCGGCGGGACCGGCCGGCGAGCGCCGCCGACTTGCGCCGAACGTACGTTCGGCGCAGGCTGTTGCCATGGGCTCAGCGACCACGATGCAGGCCGACCTGTTCGGTGCTGGTCAGCCCGCGCTCACCGAGGGCGCTCCCACCGAGCGGGTCTGGCTCGACGGCGATTCCTGGGTGGATGTGACTCCGGGCTGGCTGGCCGGCGCCGACGAGCTGTGCCAGCTCCTGGTTCCGTCCGTGCCCTGGCGCCAGGGGCGGCGCCGGATGTACGACCGGATGGTCGACGATCCTCGGCTCTCCTGCCGCTACGGGCCGACCGCCACCGCGCCCCATCCTGTGCTCGAGACGGCTCGGGAGGCTCTGTCGATCCGATACCGGGTGCCACTGGGCGCGGTGGGGCTGAACTTCTACCGGGACGGGGCGGACAGCGTCGCGTTCCATCGCGACCGCGAGTTGCGGGACCGGGACGACACGGTCGTCGCGGTCCTCACCCTCGGCGCTCGGCGCCCCTTCCGGTTACGCCCGCTCGGGGGCGGCCCGTCCCGTCTCCTGCTGCCCGCGTCAGGCGACCTCGTGGTCATGGGCGGCGCTTGCCAGCGCCGATGGGAGCACTCCGTACCCAAGACTGACTGCGCGCAGGCGAGGATCAGTGTGTCCTGGCGCGGATTCCGAGTCCGAGACGCTGAGGGCTCACTGCCGCCGCGTCCGTAGAGCCGGGGTGACGCCGGCTGGCCCCCCGCGGGCTGTCCGCCCGGACCGTCCGGGCGGACCAGCCCGTGAGGAAGAGCCGGGACAGGGCCCAGGCGCTCCTCGCTGCTCGACCGGTCGGCCCGGCGGGGGCGCCAGGCCAGCCGTCCGGGGGACTCCCGATTCGCGGAACACAGGAATTCCCCGTATCTTTGTTGACCGACTGGCGATATTCTGTCTCGGATATTCGTATCGACGTCGTATTCTGGGGGTGAAAGTGGGGGCCTACCGGAAGTCAGGGATATAGCACGCTCAGATCGGTTCTGGTCGCGGCCGGCGAAACCCACGCGCCGCGCCGGGCCGCGGGAGGTTCCAACGCCGGTCGCGCGGGCCCGACTGGCCGATCATGAGCTGGACGGGGTGGTCAACCTGCGTTCCCTCGTCGGAACGGCCCCGTGATAGACGCGGTCCGGCGTTCTCAGGTAACGGTAGTACCGCGGGGGTCAGCTGATGCCGGGCCGGCCGAGCCGTCTCAGGGCGAGCGGCCGCGGCCAGCCCGGCAAATGAGTCAGGGGGAGATCATGGCCTCAGCCACCTCGAAGTTCGGCTCCCGGACCGGGGGTCTCTGGACGGCGTTGTTGCTCTTCGGACTGGCCGTGACCGTGCTCGGCGTTCTCCTGATCATCAACCCGTTTGCCGCCGCCACGACGCTGGCCCTGCTGATCGGGGCCGCACTGGTCGTGACAGGCATCACCGAGGTGCTGGCGGCCGTTTCGGACCGCGGTGGAGCCTCGGGAGTGGCCTTCGGCCTGCTGCTGACCATCGGGGGGATCGTCGCGCTGCTCTGGCCGGGCATCACGCTCTGGACGCTCGCGCTGCTCATCGGCGCCTCCTTCATTCTGGCTGGCGCCGTGCGGGCCGGGTTGTCCCTGCGGGCCCGCCGGGCCGGACAGCCAGCCGGGCGGGGGCTCGCGATCGGCGCCGTCCTGATCGTGATCGGGCTGATCGCCATCGTGTGGCCCTCCGCGACCGTCTTCATCCTCGCGGTGCTGTTCGGGATCGTGCTGGTGATTCAGGGAGCGAGCCAGATCGCGTTGGCGATGGCGCTGCGCGGGCGTCGGTAGCCCGCGACCCGCTCGCCCGCTCGCCCGCTCGCCCGATCAGCCGATCAGCCAGGATCCGCCGAGGACGATGCACCCGACAGAGACCAGCGCGAACAGGACAATCCATGTCATCGCCGGCAACGCGGTCAGGCGCGCGAGCTGGTCCGGATCGGACTGGTGCACCCGCTGCCCGCGGCGGCCGCGCTGGAGCTCCATGATCGGACGGAAGCCGCCGAACAGCAGGAACCAGGCGATGAACAGGGCGAAGGCGTCCTGCGCGCGCCCCGGCGCCTCGAACGAGACCGCGAGCACGACGGCCATGCTGATGATCACCGACAGGGCGCCGAAGCCGTTGCGGATGGCGAGGAGCATCGCGAGCAGCAACACCACGCTCAGGCGGAGCATGAGGCTCACGTGCCCACCGGCGAGCAGGGCGGCGGCCCCCAGACCCAGCAGCGACGGGGTGACGTAGCCGGCGGCAACGGTGATGACCACTCCGGGCCCGCGCGGTCGACCCGACGAGATCGTCACGCCGGAGGTGTCCGAATGCAGTCGGATGCCGGCGAGGCGGCGGCCGGAGGCCAACGCGGCCACCGCGTGGCCGCCTTCGTGAGCGATGGTGATCACATGCCGAGCGACCGGCCAGGCCCGGCGGTTGACGACTACCGCGAGGGCCAGCAGGCAGGTGAGTATGACTGCCAGCCGCGAGGGGTCCCAGCCGCGGGCGGACAGGCCGGCCAGAGCTAATCCGCGCGTCGCGGCCTCCGATCAACGGGCGGGACCCGCGTCCCGCCGCTGTGCCCTGCCCAACGAGTTGCCCTGCCCAACGAGTTGCACTGGCCAACGAGTTGCACTGGCCAACGAGTTGCACCGGCCACCAGTTGCCCAGCGGTACGGCAAGGCCGGCGAGGGCGCCGCGCGCCAACGCGGCATCCGCATCGTAACCCGCAACCATCCCACCTCTCGCTGGCCCCGGTGGGCCATCCGGGCCGAGGAAATGGGTCCGTCAAGACGGGAGTGTCAGCCGAACCTGTCCCCCTAAGGACAACAATATGCAGGGAACGGACAAGAAACGTGCGCGCCGACCGGACGACGGGTCGGTCGGGCGTGACGCGGCCGACTCGGTTGGTACGATTGCTTCTGGTATCGAGGATTCGCGGTGCCGTGAGGAAGCCCACCTCCCTGGCCCCGTGGGACAAAACCGCGAGGAGACCCCCGGATGCCGGCAGCTGAAACGACAGTCACCCACCAGCGGATTGGCTCGAGCGAACGACTCAGGGTGCCGAAGACGGCCGAACTCGTCGCCGCGGAGCTCCGTCGCCGGATAGTCCGTGGCGACCTGAAGGAGGGCGACCTCCTACCGCCAGAGGCCAGCCTCATGCGGAGTTTTGGCGTCTCACGCCCGACCTTGCGGGAAGCCTTTCGCGTCCTCGAATCCGAATCCCTGCTCACCGTCCGTCGCGGCGCGCACGGGGGCGCCCAGGTTCACGTGCCCGGCGAGGAGAGCGCTGCCCGCTACCTCACCATGGTTCTCGAGCATCGGTCGGCGGACGCGGCGGACGTGCGGCACTCGCGGGACGCCATCGAGACCATGTGTGTCTCAGCTCTGGCTGACCGGGCTGACGCCGCCGCGTTGGAGACCCTCAACACGTCACTGCGGGCCACCGAGGCTTCGATCGGCGACCCTGCGGCCTTTGCCGCGGCGACCAGCGTTTTCCACCGCACGCTGGTCGCGGCGGCCGGCAGCGCGACCCTCTCCGTGCTCTGGGAGGTGCTTCGCCTGGCGGCCGCGAGCGCGACACCGGACCATGCCGCGCCCGTCACCGCCCCGGCGGACGAGGTTGCGGCCCGACGAGTCATTCACGCGCACCAGACGGTTATCGATCTGATCGTGCGAGGCGACTCGAGCGGTGCGCGCGAGCACTGGCACAACCACCTGCGCGGCAATCGCTCGCGTAACACCGGGGCCGCCGACGTGATCGGCTTACTCGGCTAGGCCCGCCCTTCGCGACGATGCCCGGAGTTCGGGCCGATTCGTTGATTTCTCGCCCGCCACGACCACGGACGTGCCGCGGGAATCTGAACGACACATGAACCGGCCGGTTCATCCCGACGACCGTCGCCCCGGTTCACGGTTCCACCGCTGGTCCCTGGCTTCCACCGCTCATCGCCGTCGACGGCGCATGCCCGGTCTACCGCCGGGCTTTCCCCGATAGTGGGATGCCTGGTTCCGACCCACAACGACGGCCGGTGTCTACCGCAGCCCGCGCAGCCAGTTCTCCAGCAGCGTCGCGCCGGCGTCGCCGGACTTCTCGGGGTGGAACTGCGTCGCCGCGAGCCAGGGGTGCTCGACGGCGGCGGCAAACGGCTCGCCGTGGACGGCGACGGTGTCGCCGTCCTGAGGCTTGGCCGCGTAGGAGTGTACGAAGTAGAAGCGGGTCCGCGGCGACAGACCCGCGAACAGGCGCGAGCCGGCCGGGGGCCGCACCGTGTTCCAGCCCATGTGCGGCAGGACGGGCGCGGCCAGCCGAGTCACCTCGCCCGGAAGCAGGCCCAGCCCAGCGGTGCGCACGCCGTGTTCGTCACCCAGTTCGTAGAGCACCTGCATGCCGACGCAGATGCCGAGCACCGGCCGCTCCCCGGCCACCCGGTCCCGGATCATTCCGCCCGCCTCGATGGCCTCGATCCCGGCCATGCAGGCGGCGTACGCGCCCACACCAGGTACGACCAAGCCGTCAGCCCGCGCCGCCAGGTCAAGATCGGCGGTAACCGTCACCGCGGCGCCGACCCGGGCCAGGGCCCGCTCGGCGCTGCGCAGGTTCCCCGAACCGTAGTCCAGTACGGCGACCGACGGTGCGCCCACCTAGAGACTGCCCTTCGTCGACGGCACGCCGACCACCCGGGGATCGAGCGCGACGGCGTCCCTCAGTGCGCGGGCGAGTGCCTTGAACTGGGCCTCGACGACGTGGTGGGCATTGCGTCCGGAGATCACCCGGACGTGCAACGCGATCCGGGCCGCCGCCGCGATGGACTCGAAGACGTGCCTGGTCAGCGTGGTGTCATAGGTGCCGATCAGCTCGATCAGCTCCGGCTCCTCGACCACGCAGTACGGCCGCCCGGACAGGTCGACCGCCGCCTGCACCAGCGCCTCGTCCAGCGGGACCAGCGCGTCACCGAACCGGCGGATGCCCGTCTTGTCACCCAGCGCTTCGCGCAGCGCCTCACCCAGGGCAATCGCTGTGTCCTCGACCGTGTGGTGCGCGTCGATGTGCAGGTCACCCTTGGTCCGCACCGACAGGTTGAACCCGCCGTGCTTGCCCAGCTGCGCGACCATGTGGTCGAAGAACGGGACGCCCGTGTGCGCCGACGAGTCGCCGGTGCCGTCCAGGTCGAGTTCGATGAAGACGTGCGACTCGAGCGTCTTGCGTTCGACCCGCGCTACCCGGCCCATTCCTCTGTTCACCTCTCCGCTACGGATGTGGTCGTGTTCCCCTCGGCGCCGGCCGGACCACCCGGCGCCCACAGCTGTGGCGCCTCGGCCAGCACGGTCCGTAACGCGGCCAGGAACGCCTCGGTCTCCCCCGGCAGCCCGGCCGTGACCCGCAGATAGCCGCCGATGCCGACGTCCCGGATCAGGACCCCGTGCTCCAGCAGGCGGCGCCAGACCTCGGCCTGGTCGGCGAAGCGCCCGAAGAACACGAAGTTCGCGTCACTGGGAGCGACCGCGCAGCCGAGCTCGGTCAGCTCCGCCACCAGCCGGTCCCGCTGGCCCTTGACCGCCTCGACCGTTCCCAGCAGCTCACCGGCGTGGGCGAGCGCGGTCCGGGCCACGGCCTGGGTGAACACCGACAGGTGGTAGGGCAGCCGGACCAGCTGCAGCGCGTCGACGACCGCCGGGTGCGCGGCCAGGTAGCCCACCCGCGCGCCGGCGAGGGTGAACGCCTTGCTCATCGTCCGGGTGACCAGCAGCCGGCCGTAGCGCGGCAGGAGCGTCAACGCGCTCGGGACACCCCGGCGGCGGAACTCCGCGTACGCCTCGTCGACGACGACGACGCCCGCCCCGGTCTCGGTCACGGCGTCGCACACGGCGGCTATGACGTCGAGCGGCATCGCCGTGCCCGTCGGGTTGTTCGGCGAGGCCAGGAAGACGATCGCCGGCCGCAGGCGCCGGATCTGCTCGGCCGCCTCGATCGGGTCGACCGAGAAGTCCGCCCCCCGCTCCAGCCGGTGCCACCCGGTCGCCGTCGCCTGGGCGATCAGGTGATGCATCGAGTACGACGGCTCGAACCCGACCGCGATCCGCCCCGGCCCACCGAAGGCCTGGCAGATCTGCTGGAGCACCTCGTTCGAGCCGTTGGCCGCCCAGACCCAGGCGGGGGTCAGCGCGAAGCCGGCGTCCGGACGCAGGTAGGCGGCCAGGTCGGCCCGCAGGTCCTCGACGTCCCGGTCGGGGTAGCGGTTGACGCCGGTGGCGGCCAGGGTCGCGGCCTTGCCGAGCGCGTCGACCAGCCCGGGCGAGGGCGCGTGCGGGTTCTCGTTGGTGTTGAGCCGCACCGGCACGTCGATCTGCGGAGCCCCGTACGGGCTCTGCCCGCGCAGGTCGTCGCGCAGCGGCAGATCCGCCAGCCGCGGCGACGAGACGCCCGCCGGGTCCGCCGGGTCCGCGCCGCCGCCGCTGATGCGGACGCCGGCCGGTCCTGAACCGGGCGCGCTCATCGGAACCTCGCCTCGACCGCGTCCACGTGCCCGAGCAGGTCCTCGGCCCGGCCCAGGGCGGCGATGGCCCCGGCCGAGCCGGCCAGACCCGACCGGTCGGCCTCGATCGTCTGCACCCGCCGCGCGAACGCGTTGACCGACAGCCCGCCGCCGTGGCGGGCGGTCGCGCCGGTCGGCAGGACGTGGTTGGACCCGGCCAGGTAGTCCCCCAGCGGTACCGGGGAGAACGGGCCGACGAACACCGCGCCCGCGTGGCGGACCCGCGCCGCCCACCGGGCGGCGTCCACCGTCTGGATCTCGAGGTGTTCGGCCGCCCAGGCGTCGACCACAGCCAGCCCCGCCTCCAGGTCGGCGACCAGCACGGTGACGCCCTGGCTGGCCAGGGCCTCCTCGACCCGGGCCCGGTGGCGGGTGGCCGGCACCTGCTTGTCCAGCTCGACCTCGACCGCGTCGGCCAGCTCGGCGGACGGGGTGACGAGGACGCAGACGGCGCGCGGGTCGTGCTCGGCCTGGGCGATCAGGTCCGCGGCCACGAGGCCGGCGTCGGCGCTGTCGTCCGCCAGGATCGCGACCTCCGTCGGCCCGGCCTCGGCGTCGACGCCGACGACGCCCTGCACCAGCCGCTTGGCGGCGGCGACGTAGACGTTGCCCGGACCGGTGATCACGTCGACCGGAGCGCAGCTCTCGGTGCCGTAGGCGAGCATCGCGACCGCCTGCGCCCCGCCGGCGGCGTAGACCTCGTCCACCCCGAGCAGCGCGCAGGCCGCCAGGACGACCGGGTGGGGCCGGCCGCCGTACTCGGCCTGGGGCGGCGAGGTCACGACCAGCGACTCCACCCCGGCCTCCTGCGCTGGGACGACGTTCATCACGACGCTGCTCGGGTAGGCCACCCGGCCGCCCGGAACGTAGAGGCCGACTCGCTCGACCGGCACCCACCGGTCGGTGACCCGCAGCCCCGGAGCGACCTCGGTGGTCACCGGGGCCTGCAGCTGGGCGCGATGGACGAGCCGGGTGCGGCGGACCGCCTCGGTGAGCGCCTCGCGCACCGCGTCGTCGAGCTCCTCGAGCGCGGCGGCGAGCGCGTCGCCGGGCACCCGCACGGCCGCCGGGCGGACACCGTCGAACCGCTCGGTGGCGTCGATGACCGCCACATCCCCGCGTTCGCGCACGTCCGCGCACACCGGGCGCACCATCTCCACGGCGGCGTCGACGTCCAGTGCCGCCCGGGGAACCAGGCGGCGCACCTCGGAGCCGGAGGGAACCCCGGCCCGCAGATCCAGCCTTCTCAGCACGTGGTCAAGCGTAACCGGTGGGGGCGACACGGCCAGGGCCGTCACGCCGCCCCCGACCGACCGTGAGCTTGACATCGTCGCGGGGACCGCCCCAGGCGCCCTGACCTGCTCGGACGACTCAGACGGCTCAGACGACTCATGTAAGGGACTTCGGGGCTTGATCCGCCCGGGGGTCCCAGGGTTGCATGAGCATCCCGGCTGGTCCGGTGGGTGGCGATGAGTAGTGCTCTGAGGGTGAGCCTCGTCCGTCTGATTGCCACCG
>Ga0207703_10000351_pt1 | contig 49586 bp, 42 predicted proteins | sample KBSSwiS12_FD_184304 | JGI IMG/M metagenome (GOLD analysis project Ga0207703, IMG submission 184304) | Switchgrass rhizosphere microbial communities from Kellogg Biological Station, Michigan, USA - KBS Switchgrass S1-2 (SPAdes) (version 2) | ecosystem: Host-associated > Plants > Roots >... | reverse complement strand
TGTCAATAATCAGACCTTTGCTGATTCGATAAGCTTCAACGACCTTTCACCCCGAGCGACGCTGCGCTATAGTATCAACGACAAGCAGCAACTCTACGCGACCTATAGCACCGGGTTCAAGGCAGGTATATTTGTCATCCCCGTCCCTGGAGCGACGATCCAGAAGGTCGACCCGGAAAAACTGAAGTCCTATGAGATCGGATATAAGGGGGATATGACTTCGTGGGCGCGCCTCAATGTCGCCGGCTATTATTATAACTATACCGACGTGCAGGTCGCGTCGTTCGTTCAGATCGGCGTCAGCCCGACCGGCGTCCCCATCACCGCTGCCTTGCTTCAGAACGCCGCCACGGTCAGGATCTACGGGGGCGAAGCGGAGCTTTCGCTGGCGCCGACCCGCGACTGGTCGATCGATCTTTCAGCCGCTTATTCGCATGCGACATATAAAGACTATAAGAATGCGGCGGTTTCGGTACCGATAGTGAATGCCAGTGGCGTGCCGACCCTCACCGGTAACCGCACGGTTTTCCTCGACGTGAGCGGAAACCAAGTCCTTCGCGCTCCCAAGTTCACCGCGGGCATCAACACTACCTACACCCTGCCAACACCGGTGTTCGGAGGCTCGCTGCGCGGCAATCTCACGGCCTACTACAGTTCGGGTTATCCTTTCGATGTGATCGGCCGCATCGAAACGGGCTCATATGAAACCGTCAACGCGAGGCTGACCTGGCTTAGCCCAAGCGAACAGTTCCAACTTTCCGCTTGGGTGACGAACCTCACCGACGACGATCATATCATCTCCGTTTCCGAATCGGCCGTTGCGGATCGCGCCACGCGCACTCGGCCACGCTCTTTCGGCGTGGATTTCCGGCTGTATTTTGGAGGATAGGCTGGCGATTTCGAGGGGCGGGCATGAACAAGCGTTCACCGCCCCTCACGCGATAATCTTGGCCGCCTTAAGTTCCAAGATTCGCTCCCACTCCAGTCCGAGATCCAATAACAAAGCCTCTGTATGCTCGAACGCCTCGGGCGCTGCGCGCGCAAGGCTCGAGCTGCGATCAAACCGTACTGGTCCCCGCACACGCGCGCCGACAGGCTTGAGCTCTTCGGGATCGACATTCAACAGCAGGTCGTTTGCGAGAGCCTGCTCGTCCACAATAATCTCCTCCAGGCTCTGCACCGGAGCCCACTGTCCTGAAAATGTCTGCAAACGGCGCCGCCAGAAGGAGAGCGGATGCTCTTCGAACACGCGCGCGAATTCGAGTGCTGCCGCTTCGGCGTTTTCCAACAGGCGTTCAGCATTTTCATACCTTGGGTCGAGCAGAAGGTCGGGCCGGCCGAGATGTTCCAGGAAACTGCGAATGTGCGGGCTTGGCTGTAGAACGAAGATACAGACCGCGCGCTGATCCGACGTCCGATAGAAACCGACCATCGGATTGCCTGCCATTCCACCCGTTCGTGGCAGTGGCTGACGAGGCAGAAGCCCTCCGGCGGACAGGCAATTCAGTGCGCCCGAGGCAGACCAGCAAGCGCTGCTCAACAGCGAAACATCGACTTCCGTCGCCTTGCCGGTTTGCGCGCGGTGAAATAGGGCAGCCGAGATGCCTCCGGCCAGATTCATGGCGCTCACGGAGTCGCCGAGCGGGCCGGTACTCAGAGCGAGGGGGACATCGAACTCCGCTGGCGTCAGGCTGTATGCAATTCCGCTGTAGGCCCAGAACACCGCGCCATCAAAGCCACCTCGGTCGCGGCCGGGGCCCTCGTCGCCATATGCTGATGCGCGAGCATAGATGATCTGCGGATTGGCTGCGCGCAAGTCAGATACATCCACCCCGAGCTTGAGGCGTGCCGATGGAAGCAAGCTGGTAACGAACACATCAGCCGTCTTTGCGAGTTCCATCAGCAACGCATGGCCGTCCGGGGTAGATACGTCCAACCCGATACTGCGCTTGCCCCTGTTGCAGCCCTCGAACAGGGGATATATCGCCGGATCGGGAACATCTGCCCACCGAACCGTGCGATAGACGTCACCGCGGATTGGATGCTCAACCTTGATGACATCCGCGCCCCATTCCGCCAGCAGCCCGCATGCAGCCGGTGCAAACACATATTCCGCCAGCTCCAGTACTCGGACACCTTCCATCACACGAGTCATGCAGTATAACTCCGACTGTTCAGCGCATCTGCAATGCGTCACTATGAAGCGTTAGCGGTTCGGAGCGGAGCATAGGGGTTTGCAGGGCTGATCCGGCCGAGCCACCGTGGATAGGGGCCTGAAAACGGTACCAAGGAAATCCCCCAAATCGCGTCACCGTCACCTGCTGATAGGCACGCCGCGTTGCCTGGACGCCATTTGCCCGGATGTTCATGGGCCCCTTACGCGGAACCGACGCGGTCGCGACGCGGCGCTCCACGCCATTGTGCCAACCTGTCCTCGCCTCCCTCATCCGGCGCCGGAGCAACTCCCTGAATCGTGCCAGGAGTGCGCGAAAGTCGCGGCGCAGGAACAGGGTGTGGCACCCCGTCGATTGTCACGTGCGAGGAACGGGCCGCCATATGCGGATCAGCATGAGCCTCGTGCAGTTCCAGCACGGGGGACACACAGGCATCGGTCCCGACGAACAATTCGGCCCATTCGTCACGCGTGCGGGTGGCGAAGACCCGCTCGAGGCGGCCGGCCTCGTCTGCGGCCTCTTCCGAGGTGCAGGGAAGATCCTCGCCCAGTCCTAGCCGGCGTAGCAGTTCGCGGTGAAAATGGGGTTCAATCGCGCCCACGGCAACATAACGCTGATCGGCGCATCGATAGCAGCGGTAATTTGGCAGCACTCCGCCAAGCGGCATCCGCTCGCGCTCCATCACCCCGGGCATCGAAGCCGCTAATCCCTGAAACACTGCCATGAGCGAATTGGTCCCGTCCACGATGGCGGCATCGACAATCTGTCCTCGCCCGGACCGTTCGCGCTCATATAGCGCGGCCGCGATGCCGAACACGAGATACAACGCTCCGCCGCCGAAATCGCCAACAAGGTTCAAGGGCGGCCTTGGCGGTTGCCCGCTTTCGCCCATTGCCGCCAGCGCCCCGGTCATCGCGATATAGTTGATATCGTGACCGGCGTCCTTGGCGCGTGGCCCTTCCTGGCCCCAACCGGTCATCCGGCCATAGATCAGGCGAGGATTGTGCTGGAGTACGATCTCGGGGCCCAGCCCCAGCCGCTCCATTACTCCAGGCCGAAAGCCCTCGATCAGAACGTCGGCAAGTCTCAGAGCTTCAAGACAGCGCGCCAGATCACCTTCCCGCTTGAGATCGAGCGAGAGCGATACGCGCCCCCGTGCCGTGACATCGAATAGAAGCTGTGGATCGCGCTGGGGCGGTTCAATCCGGATGACCTCCGCTCCCATGTCGGACAGTAGCATCGCGGCCATGGGCCCGGGGCCGATTCCGGCGAATTCCACGACCCGAATTCCGGCCAGCGGCCCGCGAGGCAGTCCAACCACACTCATATCACACCGGCTCCGTACGGGGGTAAGCAAGGGAACAAGAACACATATCGGGGGCAAGCCGCTCTACAAAACCGGGTGCAGGACCAGGTCTGCAATAGTGACCTTGTCGCCCGCGACATTGGAGGCCCACAATGCAAGGCGAGCTTTGTCATCATGCGCCTCTTCGACAATGCCACCGCAGGTGATCAGGCCTGGGTAAAGAGGACGCAGATATCGTATGCGGTAGGAGTCGATGGTTGCGACGGTTGGTACGGCCCAGTTTGTTACGCAACGGCACATATGCGCGAAGCACAACCACCCATGGACCACCACGTCGTCGAATCCCGCTGCAAGCATCATCTGCTGGTCCCAATGCTGCGGGACGTAATCATCCGAGGCACCGGCATATCGAACAAGATCGGCGCGCGTGATTGTCACGTTGAGCGGAGGCAAGTCCATGCCCTGAGCGATCTGCGCGAAGTCATCCAGTGTTTGAACTTCAACCATTTTCACGTCCCATCGCATGCGTGCTGAAACTGCGCATCTCGACCTCCACCGTCGAAACCGTCCGCCCATGCTGATTGGTGAGAGTAACCATGCCGCGTTGGACCGTAGTCGGCCCGCGACTGCCAATCTTATGTTTGATATCGACCAATTCGGCTCTGGCCGTGATGGTATCTCCGGGACGGATCGGCTCGTAATTGACCACCGCATCCGCACTATGGAGGAACATGTTGTGTTCCGGGTGCGGCATGAAGACCCCAGCAAGCACTTCGCAGAAGGTCGCCACATATGTTGGGGGCGCGATCAGGTGCTCAGCGTCCCTGTCCGAGCCTTCGGTGCCGGTGAAAATCGGATCGGTCTCACCAGTAGCATGTGCAAATTTGAGGAGAGCTCCGGCCTCGATATACCGTGTCAGCACCGTTGGGGCGGCAATATTGTCAAGATCGCCATCCATCGGCATCACCGTGGGCGGTGATCTGCCCGACTGCGCATCTGAGATGGCAACATTGGGCGCATCATCTTTGTTCGTTCTATCGCGACCGATCATATAGCGAGACCTTTTCGAGCGGTAAGGCGAGGACCTCGTCCTCGCCGGACAGGTGATGAAAAGTGAATTGAGCTTCCATCCTCGAATTCCCCCGCCGCGGCGGCCGTTGGCGATCTTCATTGCGTGTCAGAGCGGGCCTCCCAATAGGGACGCCGCAACTCATGCTTGGCAAGCTTACCCGTGGGTAGCCGCGGCAGCTCACGAACGAAATCGACGCTTCGCGGGCAGCTTGTCCGGGAAATGAGGGCTCGGCAATGATCGATAAGCGCGCGCTCCAATTCTGGTGATGCCGCCGACCAGTCTTTCGGTTCCACGATCGCCTTGACCGCCTCTCCGAGATCATTGTCCGGCACCCCGATCACTGCAACGTCCGCCACGGCCGGGTGCTGAATCAGGGCGTCTTCCGTGATCCGGGGATAGATGTTCACACCGCCAGAAATGATGGTGAAATCCCTGCGGTCTGTCAGGAAGAGGTAGCCGTCGTCATCGATGCGGCCGATATCTCCGATCGTTGACCAAGTTGGGTGCCGCGGATGAAGCGCTGCGACGGTGCGCTCCCGGTCGTTCAGATACTCGAACGGGCGATCATTTTCGAAATATATCAGGCCTTCGCTGCCCGTGGGCAATTCGTCCCCGTCCTCGTTACAGACGTGAATTTTGCCGAAAATAGCACGCCCCACGGAGCCCGGCTTGCGGAGCCATTCTTCGGGGGAGATGAAGCATACCCCGTTGGCCTCCGTTCCGCTGTAATATTCATGAATGATCGGCCCGAACCAGTCGAGCATGCGCCGCTTGACCGATATCGGACAAGGCGCCGCGGCGTGATGCACCAATCTGAGGGAAGAGAGATCGAACGATTTGCGCACGGCATCGGGCAGCGCCAGCATCCGGACAAACATCGTCGGCACGAACTGGGCGAAGGTGACGCGCCACGTCTCGATCGCACGCAGCGCGGCAACCGCATCGAACTTCCGCAGGACAACTGCGGTCCCACCGCCGCGGAGCGTCGTGATCATCGAGACAAGTGGCGCTCCATGATATAGAGGCGCGGCATTGAATGTAACCAGCGGCTCCAGATTCCCGACGCTCAGGCGCGACGTTTCCTCGATGCTGGACTCCTGCTCGATCGGACCCGGCTGGTGCTGCAGGACTATGCCCTTGGGCCTGCCGGTCGTGCCGCTGGAATAGATCATGTAATATCCGGAGATCTGGTCCGAGATTGGTGTGACGGGGAACGCCGCGGCTTCTTCCCAGGAGATTGCCCCCGCCAACGGCTCTTGACCGACCGAAATGACATGCTCCAATTCTGCGACGAGTTCCTGATGGTCGCGGGCCAGAACCTGGGCCGTCTCTCCCACATCGGCGGATGTAATCAGCACCCTCGCCCGGCAATTTGCGAGGATGTAGCTCGCCTCTGAAGGCTTGAGGTGCGTTGACAGAAGGGTCACGATCAAACCGGCGCGCTGACCTGCCCAATATGCCACAGGAAATGCCGGTGAATTCTTGAGCAGAAGGCCAATTCGGTCGCCCGGCCTCAGACCCAGCTTGCGGAACAGATGGGCTCCCTGGTTTGTCAGTTCATCAAGTTGGCGATAGGTGAGCTTTTCACCGGTATCGGCAACGACAAAGGCAAGCCGGTCGGGGTGCGTCAATGCGTGCTGATAGGGATGCATGGTCGATTCCGAAGCTGAATTGACAAACAAAATGGACGGAGGCCGCCCAGTTCTGGCTGCGGGTGTTGAGCGCGCTCAAGAACCTCTGGGCTAGTATTGGCCGGTTCATTCCGCTTCACGGTCGTGATGAGGAATTGAATGGGCAGCCGGTTCCGAATCAGGTGAGCGTCCCGCCACATCGAGCTGCCGAAGCGCTTTCTTGTCGACCTTGCCCACGGCGGTGAGCGGTAACGAAGTTACGAACTCGACCGTTTTGGGGGCCTGCACCGGCCCCTTCCGCTCGCGCACGAGGGCGATCAGTTCGGGTTCGCTAGCCGGTGCATCGGCACGAAGCACGATATAGGCCTTCACTGCCTCGCCCCATTTCGGGTCAGGCACCCCGATTACTGCCACCTGCGCCACTGCTGGGTGGGTAGACAGGGCATCTTCGACCTCTCTCGGAAAGACATTGAAGCCACCGGAAACGATCATGTCCTTTTTCCGGTCCACGATCCGCAGGAAGCCGTCTGCGTCTCGAACGGCGATATCGCCGGTATGCAGCCAGCCTCCCTTGAACGCGGCCGCTGTCTCCTCCGGCCGGTTGAAATAGCCGTCCATGACGACCGGCCCCCGGACGCAGATTTCACCCGGCACCCCTTCCGCGACCGGCTCGCAGTCGTCGTCAAGGAGCGCCACAGAGGCCCAGGGGGTAGGGCGTCCGCACGAGGCGAGGCGATTGAGATCGTCGGGACGATGGTCCGCCCGGCGCATAAGCGTGACGACCATGGGCGCCTCGCCTTGGCCGTAGAACTGGGAGAATACCAAACCGAAACGTTCGATCGCTTCTTTCAGCCTGGTCGGAGACATCAGCGATGCTCCGTAGAAAATCGTCTCGACGCTCGTCAGATCAAACCGGTCTATATCGGGGTGATCGAGCAGGGCGTAGATCATCGTAGGCGCAAGCAGCAGGCAGTTGATCCTGTTGTCCTCTATCGCGCGCAAGACGTTGCCAGCGTCGAAGCCGCCCGACAAAACGAACAAAGTGCCTCCCTTGAGCAAGGTAGGCATGAACATCACCTGGCCCACATGGCTCAACGGTGCACAGACCAGCGCCCTGGGCGGCTGCGGCCATTCCCAATCGGACAGGAGACTGACGAGCATTTCGTTATAGCTGTCGAAATTGCTGACGATGCCTTTTGGCTGTCCCGTGGTTCCGCCGGTGTAGCTCAACCGATGAAGTTCCTTGCCGGCAACTTTGGCGCCCTCCAATCGCCCGGGTTGCTCCGCGTCCGCCATGGCACACAGATTTTCGCCAAGGGGACTTGGGCCAAGACTCAACAACCGGACCGGGTGGCGTGACAGCTGTCCAATTTGCCGTGCCGCTTCCAGCTTGTGGTCAGGGTCAAACAGCAAGATGGAGATGCCGGCGTCCTCTAGAACGTAGAGATAATCTCCCACCGCCCCCAAAGGATGGAGCGCGACCGACAATGCGCCGAGAATGCCGAGCGCGTTGATAAGATGGACGACCTCGAGCCGGTTCGACGAGAGCAGGGCGACACGAACACCCTTCGAAACACCCATCTTGGACAAAACCTGCACATAGCGGCTCGTCTGTTCGCGCACGGTCTTCACCGACAGCGGCGGATGCCCGACTGTCGCAAGTAAAGGCCGATCGTCATCCAGATTCAACGCCGTCGCGATGAGTTCCGGCGCATAAACCCGGCCGTGCAGCGCCGCGGGGCTATGAGGAACATGCATGATTCTGTCGGCTGTCGCGACCATGTTCTGACCTTCTCCTAACAGTCCCAACTTTTGTCCACACGGCAGAGTTGGTCGTTCCTAAGCTTCCCCAGCACGGCGGCGAGGCTCAAGGTCCGCGGCGCATCCGGACCTTCCTCCCCGAGGGCGGTCTCGCTCCCCGGTAACAAACGATCCCGCCGCCCGAGACTGGAAGTCCATGCTCCGGAAAATAGCCCGGTATCTTGTGTCAGAACTTAAACCGCGTTTCGATACCGTAAGAGATCGGGCGAACACGGCTGGCACGATCGGCGCCATTAGACTGCGCCACGGACACAAACCGGTGATTGTTCGTCAGGTTGCTTCCCCACAGCGCGACGCTGTAGTGGCTATCCGCACTCGTCCAGGCGAGGCGGCCATTCAGATCAACATACTCCCCTGTTTTCACGCGGCCGATGACGTCGAAGGCCCACCCTGAACTATAGACAACATTGCCGCTCAAGCGCAGATCTCCGCCAAAAATTTCCATGGGGATCACGTAACTGCTGTTAAACCCGGCGGTGAAAGTGGGCGCGCGTTGAACCCGGTTCCCCGCAACGTCCACGGTTATTCCCATATTGCCGAGGCCGTCCGGACGAGGAACCTGAATCGAGGCGTTGGGGAAGTTCTTGTAGCGAGCATGCAGCCACGAAAGTGCTAGGCCCATCGTCAGATCACGAGTTGGCACATAGGTAAAATCGGCCTCGACACCGTAAATTTCTTCCTTTGCTGCATTCTGCAGAAAACTGAAAATCGCTCCGGAAGGCAGATTACCTTGCCCTGTCACCTGTACGTTTTTGTAATCATAATAGAATGCCGCAAGATTGGCGCGAAATGTCGAGCTAAGGTCACCTTTGAAACCAACCTCGTACGACTTCAGCTTCTCGGGATCCACTATATTGACAAAATTAATGGAGCTCGTCGTTACTGGCTCGATGATAAGGCCGCTCTTGAATGCCTGGCTGTACGTGAAATAAATTCGCTGACCGTTGGCTATCTTGTAGTCAATAGTCAATCTAGGCGAAACATCATCCCAGTGCCGCTTGTCGATGACGCGCTTGCCGGCAAGAATGTCGAGAGTGTTCACCGAGCGAATGTCCTTTGAATATCGAAGGCCGGCTTTTACCGAGAGATTCGTGGTGAAATCATATTGCGCCTCGCCAAACAACGCGAAGGATTCGGTGGTACCGCGGTTCGTGACATTAAGTCCGGGCACGTTCACGAACGAGCCCTGTGGATTTTTGAGAATGTCATGGAGGTAAAAACCGCCGACCAGCCAGTGGAATGGCCCGTCGCCGTTTGATGCGGCGCGCAGCTCTTCGGTGATCGTATAATGCTGGTCAACACCGAGAAACCGGCTGTTGGCGGCAGGGCTGGCGGCGGTCGACGCGGTCGCATCGTTATCCGTCGCAAATTCGCTTCTGAAATAGGCGTAGCTACTCAGCGACGATATGGTCGCACTGCCTAGATCGTAGGTCAATTCGGCCGATGCGCCATAGGTCTTGGTGTCGGCATATGGTGAAAAGCTATTGGCCAGCGCGTAGTCCTTGCCGATGATGGCGGTTGCGTCGAACCGGCGAGCAGCGGTGTTGCCGTTGAGCGGGAAGCTTGCCACGCCTGCGGCATCTCCAGCGTCGAGATAGAAGCCGATTAGTTTTGCACTCAGCGCTTCGGTGGGCTTCCAGAGGAGCTTCGCACGCACCGAAGTTGTATGCGATGCCGCCTCATGAGTGCCTCGCAGAATGTCGCGCGAGAAACCATCATCTTCTTGGTGCATCACCGAGATATTGGCTGCCAGTTTTTCGGACAGGGGCGTGCTTCCGTAGAAGTCGACCTTCACGTCATCGAATCTGCCGTATCCCAGGCCGAGTTCCCCCGTCGGCCCGGCGAAGCTAGGATCCCTGGTTACGATATTGATGGCACCACCTACCGCGTTCCGGCCAAATAGCGTGCCTTGTGGGCCTCGAAGCACTTCAATGCGATCGATGCTGGTCAGTTTGAATATCCCGGCGGTCATACCGATCTGGTAGACGCCGTCCACGTAGATCGGAACGATCTGCTCATCGGCGGACGTGTTGCCACGGGACCCCACGCCACGAATGAACGGCTGGGCGAACGATGCAGCCTGGGTAAAGAGGAGGCTCGGGACTGCGACGCTCAGCGCCTTAGTATCTGTGATGTTCCCATCTTGCAGTGCCTGCCCGGCCAGTGCGGTCACCGCCACCGGAACGCTTTGCAAGCGTTCACTGCGTTTTTGTGCAGTGACAATGATGTCCGTCAATCCAGTGTCACTCGCGCCCGCTTCGCTCGATACTGGTGGCGGAGTTGTGCCTTGCGCCACCGCTGAAGTTGTTGGAATGCCGAATATAATTGAGGCGCTTGCCAGCAGTTTCAGGCGGCTCATCGTTGCATCTCCCTCTTCATTATTATGAACGTTTATTATGATTACTCACGGTATCTGGAACAAAATCACCAATCAGAATTGATATCGAGCCGGCGCGGGGTGATCATGATCATGTTTTCGTCGCCTGCGCCTGCGGCGCCGATCAAAGGCGCTTCCTGAGCCGCAGCGACGCTGGCAGCCAATGGCGCGGCGGCAATCAAAGCGCCAAAAAGCCCAACGAAGCGATCTGCCCCAACCGTCATCCTCTCAATTTCTTTGTTAGTTACTAGACTTTCGTCCACAATTGGGAATGTCAAGGAAAAACGCGGATTTCTTCGTGTGGTACGCGCCCTCGCAAGCATCCGTAGCTCCTCAGAGCCTTTGGTATGGATTTGTCGCTTGCCTATTGAACGAACATCGATCTACATCCAATCGGAACATTGACGATTATGTACGTCAAAATCCGCGCGCCGGCGTTGCGACCAGGACCTGGGCTGGGCTAATCCGGTAATGATGACGGGCGAGAACTTTCCAAAATGGGCCCGTGGCGACCTCTTCGGCATCGCCCTGCCTGCCAAGCCGGAAGCCCTGCTTGAACGCGGCCCTGAATTCCTGACCCGGGCCTTTCACGCCAGCGGCGTGCTGGCCACCGACAATCGGATCGTCGCGATCACCCGCTTCAACGGATGGCAGGTTGGCGGCACGGGAGAGAAAGCCATGCTTTCCGTGGCTTACGAGCGTGACGAACCGGGGCTCGTACACGACCTGTTTGCCAAGTTTTCCCGCAGTGCGGCCGACCGCACCCGCGACCGGGTGCGCTGGCACATGGAGCCCGAGGTAAAGCTGGCGAATCTCTCACGCGAGCCAGGCTTTCCCGTGCCGGTCCCCCGCTGCCTCTACGCCGACTTCGAGCAGGCCTCCGGCACCGGCGTGATCATCAGCGAGTGCCTCGCTTTCGGCAAAGGTGGGATTGAGCCACGCCACCTGAAAGGCATGGACGAGTGCCTGCCCGACCCGATCGGACACTATCGGGCACTGATCACCGCACTCGCCCACCTCTCGGGTAGGCACAAATCCGGGCGGCTTGGCCCCGCGGTCGAGAGGGACTTTCCTTTCGACATCGATGAGGCTGTCGCTTCACACCGCAATCCCTTCGATGCCGAAGGGCTGACCATGCGCGTGGACCGGTTGTCGGCCTTCGTCGCGCAATACCCTCACCTCTTCCCCCCGCACGTCGCCGACCCGGCATTCCTCGCGCAGTTCCGGTCCGATGCGCCGCGCGTCGTCGCCTCGCAGGATGCCATTCACCGCCCTCACCTCAGCAATCCCGACATGATCGCGCTGTGCCACTGGAACGGCAACGTCGACAATGCCTGGTTCTGGCGGGAAAGCGACGACGCGCTGCAGTGCGGTTTGCTGGACTGGGGCAGCGTCAGCCAGATGCACATAAGCCAGAGCATCTGGGGGGCGCTATCGGCAGCAGAACCGGACATGGTCGATCGTCACCTCACCGAACTGATAGACCTCTTTGTCACCGAATTCGCGCGCTCGGGTGGTCCGAAGCTCGACCGGGCCGAAGTCGAGCACGAGTTCGAAATCCATGTGACGACGAATGGCCTGAGCACGCTGATGATCGCGCCGCGAGCGATCCTCAGCGAAGTGCCCGACCTGGCGGGGGTGTCAGACCGCTACGACCCCATCTTTGCCACCAACGAAACCGCACGGGTGCTGCTCAAGGTCACGGTCAATTTCCTCAACCTGTGGGAGCGGCGGGATCTCGGCCGGCACCTGCGCTCTGGCCAGCTCGGCCGTGCCGCCATGTCCAGTTGGCCAGACTGCCGAGCAATAACGCCTGGTCAATCCACTTCAGCGGCGCGTCCGGATGCATCACGCTGACGCGCTTTTCACTCGACGTGGTCCGCGAGCGACAGTGTAATATCTAAGGAGCGTCGAGTTTCAGGCAAGGCTCGACTATATCGTGCGTGCCCAAAGACAAGAGGAGAGCGGGATGATGACAGCGATGGATCCGCTGTTCGACTTGACCGGCCTAACCGCCCTGGTAACGGGCGGTAGCCGGGGGTTAGGTCGCGAGATCGTACGGGCCTTTGCGTCGCACGGCGCCGACGTGGTCGTCGTCAGCCGCAAGATCGAGGCGTGCGAAGAGGCCTGCGAAGAGGTCCGTGCGATGGGCCGCCGGGCGCTCGCCTATTCGGCGCATGTCGGCCGCTGGGACCAGATCGACGCGCTGATCGAGCATGTCTATGCGGAGTTCGGCAAGATCGACATCCTCGTCAACAATGCCGGCATGAGCCCGCGCGCGCCGAGCCATGAAGTGACAGAAAAGCTCTTTGACAGCGTCCTCAACCTCAACTTCAAGGGCGCCTTCCGTCTTGCCGCCCAGATCGGCAAGCGCATGGCTGATGGCGATGGCGGCAGCATTATCAACGTGTCGTCCACCGCAGCGCTGTTTCCATCGCCGGAAATCGTGCCCTATGCGGCTGCCAAGGCGGCCCTGAACGCGATGAGCTCATGCCTTGCGCTTGAATATGGTCCGAAGGTTCGCGTGAACACCCTGTCAGCTGGACCGTTTCTGACCGACATCGCCAAAGCATGGCCGGAAGAACTGCGCCACACCGCGCCCGGCGCCCAAGGGCGGGTAGCTCAACCCGACGAGATCGCCAGTACGGCGCTGTTCCTCGCTTCACCCAGGTCCAGTTTCGTCACGGGCGCGCTTGTCCGCTGCGACGGGGGCGTAACGACAGGGTCGCCTGCCGCCACCTGAATCTCGCTGCTCGTGGTCGCTCATAACCACAGCATCGTCCCGTCTGATGCGCGCCGCTTTTCCGCAGTCTCGGGCGTTAATTGTGTCTTGCCCGAATAGGGGCGGTTGCGAATGCCACTTGGGAAAGGGGGTTTGAATGATCGTCGAAGAGAATTTGCAATTGCGCAGCGGCGCGCTGCGGAATGCGCGCGTGCTCGTGACGGGTGGAGGAACCGGCCTCGGCCGCATCATGGCGGAAGGATGTGCGGCGCTGGGCGCCACCGTCTATATCTGCGGTCGCCGCGGCGGCCTGCTCGATGCCACGGCGGCCGGGATCAACGAGGCGCATGGCGCGGGCAGCGCCCGCCCAATCCTCTGCGACCTGCGCTCGGCCGAATCGATCGACGGCATGTTGGCGACGATCTGGGAAGATGGCGGCGCCCTGACCGGCCTCATCAACAATGCGGCCGCCAATTTCATCGCGCGCACCGAGACGATCTCACCGAACGGCTTCGACGCGATCAACCAGACGGTCGCACGCGGCGCCTTCCTCGTCACCGCCGGCTGCGGCAAGCGCTGGATCAAGGAAGGAGTATGCGGGGCGGTGGTGTCGGTGCTCACGACCTGGGTGATCAACGGCGGCCCCTATGGCGTGCCGGCGGCGATGGCCAAGGCCGGCGTCTGGGCGATGACCCAGTCGCTTGCTGTCGAATGGGGTCGGCATGGCATTCGCCTCAACGCCATCTGTCCGGGGGCCTTTCCTCCGACCGAAGGCATGGCGTCCCGGCTGATGACGGCCGAGCAGGGAATGAACGAGCAGAACACCAATCCCATGCGGCGCAATGGCACGCCTGAGGAGTTGGCCAACCTCGCGACCTTCCTGATTTCGCCGGGCGCGGCGTTCATCAGTGGCCAGATGATCGCGATCGACGGCGCAGGTTACCAGGGAACGGGCGCTAACTTCGCCGGTCTGGCAAGCTGGACCGACGCAATGTGGGATGAAGCGCGCGAGAGGATACGAAGGGTCGATTCTGAGGACAGGGCACTGCGGACGACCCCGGCGAACGATTGATTTTCAAAACGACGTCCCGAAAGCTCCCCGATCGCACGCTGATCGTCGTCCGGGACGGAGCGCTCCGGCACCGCGCCGCCGCCCCGGCAACTAGCGGCCCCGACGGCTCGTCACGATCGAGGCGGCATCGAAGTCAGCGCGATTGAAGGCCTGATTCGCATCGCGCGAGCGGATGTGCTCATTGTCCACCGCCTCCCGATAGGTGCCGTCGTAATTCTCGTCGATCAGCCGGTTGTAGGACCGCAGATAGCCGGCTTCCACCGCCGCGATCTTGCGCGCGAGCGCGATTGCCGCGGGCATCAGTTCCTCGGGATCGACGACGCGGTTGACGAGGCCCCAGCGGTCGGCGGTGGCGGCATCGATGATCCGGGCGCTCAGGCACATCTCCTTTGCGCGGCCGAGGCCGATAAGGCGCGGCAGCATCGCCGTCATTCGGCCGCCCGGAATGACGCCGACGCGCGAATGGGTATCGGCGAAGCGCGCCAGCGTCGACGCGATCCGCATGTCGCAGCAGAGCGCAAGCTCCAGCCCTGCCGTGATCGCGACGCCGTTGATCGCCGCGATCACCGGTCGGTCGAAGGAGGCCATGCCGAAGCGCTTATGGCCGGTCCCAATGTCCTCATCCGGCGCCTGGAGCATGTTGTCGGACGAGGCGAGCTCGTCGAGGTCGGCGCCCGCGCAGAAGCCCTTGCCGGCCCCGGTGATGATCGCGACCTGGACGTCGACATTCTCCTGAAGCTGTGCGAACCGTTCTTCCAGCCGCTTCGCCATCCTGCCCGACATCGCGTTCAGCGACTTCGGCCGGTTGAGGGTCAGGATGGCGACCGGACCGTCGATCTCGAGCAATACGCTGTCTTCGGACATACCCTTCTCCATCATTCTCTTGGGTATGCGTTCAGCCGGTGACGTTGCAACCGATGAACCTTCCCCCGGCGAGCAGCTCTCAAGCATCGTCACGCTTCTCGCGCGCCTCGGCCGGCGAGACCAGAGGCTATGGCCCAACCAAGGCCATTATAGGGCCGATCACGGTCAACGTGACTGAGGATTATAACGCCGACACGCGGGCGAAGATTTTCGGGAAGCTTCGCCGGAAGGCCGTGAAGCTTGGCGCCGACGCGGTTGTGATGGTGACGAAAGGCATTGCACGCTGATTGCACGGCTGGTTCGTGACGTGGATCACTGAACGTACAGCTTAGGAAAAAGTCCGGGCGAGTTTGGTCTTCGACGTGAGCCGTTCAATAACCTGCCTGAAGGCGCTCCGGCTGAATGGTTTCTGGAGATAAGCGCCATTCTCGACGGCCTCAAATGACCGGTCGGCAGTCGTCCCGCCCGTTATGTAGAGCACGGGCACGTCGGAAAAGGTCTGGCGGGCGGCCCTGGCCAGCTGCCAGCCGCTGACGCCCGGCAGGCGAAGATCACTGATCACGCACGAGGGCGGATCGTCCAAACCGTGTATGCAGGCGACCGCCTCAAGGCTGTTTTCAAATGCCAACACTGAAAACCCTAGCTGCGTGAGCTGATCCTCCAGTGCGAGGCGGATTAGGGGCTCGTCTTCGACAACAACGATTGTGCGCATCTCTGAAACTCGAATCGCGCCCCGCGCACGCAACGTACACTCGTGCACTTTTCTGTCTATCTTGAGCGGCTCGACAGGCACCCGTTTGGCGCCCGGTTAAAACGTTCTGCCGTGAGCGAGGCTGCGCGGGCAGGAGGCAGACGACCGCCACCGCCCCCCTTCAACCGGCGCTTCGGAAAAAGTGCAGCGCCTGCCCGTTTAGGGACTTTGTCGGTAACGATCACCGAATCTTTTAATTAATCGTTGTTTTTCAATGATATCTGGCGGAGACGGAGGGATTCGAACCCTCGGTACCGATAGCTCGGTACGGCGGTTTAGCAAACCGCTGGTTTCAGCCACTCACCCACGTCTCCGGCGAGGCAGAAGCCGGGCTATAGCGAGCGCCTCTGCACCGATCAACCGCTTCGGCCGGCGCAATGCACCCGGCGGCGAGATAATGTCGGACGTTCATTGCAGCGACAGCGAAAAGGCGCTTTATCTGGCGGCGAGGCAAGGCAGCATCGGAGAGTGATGATGAAGATCGGGGCGATGTTGGGTTGGGGCGTGGCTTTGGGGATCGCCCTGTCGACGGCGGGCCATGCCCAGGGCCGGACGATCGACCCGGACCAGGCCAGCGATCTTGCGGCGGTACCCTCCAGCGAGGCGGAATATGGCACCCGCATGACGGCGCCGCCACAGCCCCCAGCCTCCCCGGAACCGGCACCGAGCGAAGCGGCGACCGATGAGGTCGTCACCCGTGGATCCATACCGAAAGCTGCGACCGCAACGGCACAGACCGGCGTGCCCGCCGAGCGCACCACCTACGCACAGGACGATGTACTGAGCGCCGCCGAAGGCGTCTTCGGCCGGGGAGCGCAGGGCCTCGCCAAGCTGATCGAGAAGATCTTCGCCGAACAGGGCCGCCCCAACGCCTATATTGCAGGCCGCGAGGCAGGAGCCGCAGTCGTCGTCGGTGTCCGTTACGGATCAGGTACGATGTTCCATAAGGTCGAAGGCGAGCTGCCGATATATTGGACCGGCCCGTCGCTCGGCTTCGATCTCGGCGCCAATGGCGCCAAGACCTTCGTGCTCGTCTATAATCTCTACGACACCGAGGATATTTACCGCCGCTTCCCCGCCGTCGAGGGGGCCGCCTATATCGTCGGCGGCTTCACCGCGACCTATTTGCGGCGTGGCGACGTCGTGCTGATCCCGATCCGCCTAGGGGTTGGCTGGCGGCTCGGCGTCAATGTCGGCTATATGAACCTCACGAAGAAATCCCGGATAGTACCCTTCTAACGGGCAAGCGATCGACAGGCGGGCCGCGCCAGGGCAAAGATCGTCACGCCAGCCCGATCAGCGAGATCTGTCGCCCATATCCGGGCTCGCCGCGGTGGGTGGCGCGACGGAAGCTGAAGAAGCGCGCCGGCTGGGAATAGGTATCCTCGCCCAGTGCGATCACCTGCTTCACGCCCGCCGCCGCCAGCCGGTGCGCGACATAGGATTCGATATCGAACTGAGCGTGGCCGGCCCGGCGTCCGGCCGCGAAAAAGCGTTCGTTGGCGGGATCGGCCTCGCCGAAGCGGCGCATGAATGCGTCGTCGACCTCATAGCTGGCCCGCGCAATGCACGGGCCGATCGCCGCCACCACGCGGGAGCGATCGGCGCCCAGCCGCTCCATCGCCGCGAGGGTGCTGTCGGTGATGCCGTGCAGCGCGCCCTTCCAGCCCGCATGCGCCGCGCCGACGACGCCCGCCGCCTCGTCGGCGAACAGCACGGGCAGGCAGTCGGCGGTGAGAATGCCTAGCAGAAGGCCGGCCCGATCGGTGACCAGCGCATCGGCCAGCGGACGCGCCTCGTCCGCGCATGGCGCGGTCACCGCAACGCAATCGGCCGAGTGGACCTGGTGGACGGTAACCAGCCGATAGCCGGGCGCGACCGCCTCGACCGCGCGGCGGCGATTTTCCCGGATCGCTTCACGGTCGTCCTCGGAACCCAGGCCGACATTGAGGCCGGCATGGATGCCCCGCGAAACGCCCCCTTCCCGCCCGAGAAAGCCATGCGGCAAGGCCGCCAGCGCATCGATACGGATCGGCTTTACGCTCACACCGTCGGCTTCTGCGTGAATCCGTCGGCGACGATACCGGCGGTCTCCTCGACGGTCACCCTGTCGACCCGCGAGGCGGGCGAGCCTTGCCGGCAGCGGGCGATGAAGTCCTCCACCTTGGCCGCCGGACCCACGGCGACAGCCTCGACCGCACCCTCGATCCGGTTACGCACCCAGCCGTCGAGGCCGAGATCGCGCGCCTGTTCGACCGCCCATGCGCGAAAATAGACGCCCTGGACCTTGCCCGTCACGAGAATCCGCCGGGCGACGCGGTCAGCGGCCTCGCTCATCCGACCTGGGCGCGATGGAGCAGCTTCTGATCGGCGAGGACCAGCGCCATCATCGCCTCCACCACCGGCGCGGCGCGAATGCCGACGCAGGGATCGTGGCGGCCCTTGGTGCGGATCTCGGCCTCGGCGCCGTCGCGCCCAATCGTCTCGACGGGAGTCAGGATCGAGGAGGTCGGTTTCAGCGCGACGCGCAGGACGACCGGCTGCCCGGTGGCGATACCGCCCGCTACCCCGCCGGCATGGTTGGCAAGGAAGACCGGCCGACCGTCTTCGCCGGGGCGCATCGGGTCGGCATTGGCTTCGCCGGTCAGCCGCGCCGCGGCGAAGCCATCGCCTATCTCGACGCCCTTGACGGCATTGATACTCATCATCGCCGCGGCCAACTCGCTGTCAAGCTTTGCATAAAGCGGCGCCCCCCAGCCCGCCGGCACGCCTTCGGCCACACATTCGACGATCGCGCCCACCGAGGAGCCGGACTTGCGCGCGCCGTCGACGATCGTCTCCCATCGCTCGACGGCGCCGCGGTCGGGGCAGAAGAACGGGTTTTGGTCGATCGCCGCATCGTCGAACGCCCCACGATCGATGGCGTCGCCGCCCAGTTCGACCAGATAGGCGCGGATCCGGACCTCGGGGATCACAAGGCGCGCCACCGCGCCCGCCGCCACGCGCGACGCCGTCTCGCGGGCCGATGATCTCCCGCCGCCACGATAGTCGCGGAAGCCATATTTGGCGTCATAGGCATAGTCGGCGTGTCCGGGCCGGTAGGCCACCGCGACCTCCGAATAGTCTTTCGACCGCTGGTCGACATTGTCGATCATCAAGCTGATCGGTGTGCCGGTGGTCCGCCCCTCGAAAACGCCCGACAGGATACGGACCTGGTCCGGCTCCTGTCGCTGCGTCGTGAAGCGCGAGGTGCCGGGTCGGCGCCTCTCGAGCCATGGCTGGATATCGGCCTCGCTGACGCTCAGCCCGGGCGGACAACCGTCCACCACCGCCCCGATCGCGGGACCATGGCTCTCGCCCCAGGTCGAAAAGCGGAAGACGCGACCGAAGGAGTTATAGGACATGTCACCCGTCTCCCATTCGAGAAGATGGAAGCGCCCTGGCCGAAGGCTGGGGGCGGTGAGGGCCACGGGCCGGCAGATCGATAAACGTCGTCACAATCAGGCCAGCGCGATGTCTGGCGCGTCCTCCGCCTTCATGCCGATGACGTTGTAGCCGGCATCGACATGATGGATCTCGCCCGTGACGCCAGCGGCCAGATCGGACAGAAGGTAAAGCCCGGCACCGCCGACATCGTCGATCGTGACGGTGCGGCGCAGCGGTGAATTCAACTCGTTCCATTTGAGGATATAGTTGAAATCGCCGATGCCGCGGGCCGCCAGCGTCTGGATCGGCCCGGCCGAAATCCCGTTGATGCGGATATTCTCCGGCCCGAGATCCACCGCCAGATATTTGACGCTCGTCTCCAGCGCGGCCTTGGCCACGCCCATGACGTTATAATGGGGAATGACCTTCTCGGCGCCATAATAGCTCAGGGTCAGGATCGCGCCGCCGCCGGGCATCATCTCGCGGGCGCGCTTGACGACAGCCACCAGCGAATAGGCGGAGATGTTCATCGTCATCAGAAAATTATCGAGTGTCGTATCGTAGAAGCGGCCGCGAAGTTGGCTCTTGTCCGAAAAGCCGATCGCATGGACGACGAAGTCGATGGTCGGCCACTTCGCCTTCAGCGTGGCGAACGCGCTGTCGAGTGCGTCCATGTCACCGACATCGCAGTCGATCAGGATATCCGAGCCCAGTTGCTCCGCGAGCGGCTGAACGCGCTTGAGCAGCGCCTCGCCCTGATAGCTGAAGGCAAGGTCCGCCCCGTGCTCGCTGAGCTTCTTCGCTATGCCCCAGGCCAGGCTCTTGTCATTGGCGAGGCCCATGATCAGCCCGCGTTTCCCCGTCATCAATCCCGCCACGACATCTCCCTCGATCCTCCGGCGCGCTCCCCTTTACAGGCTCATCCGGGGTTTCGGCTAGAGCCGCGTTGAGGTGCGCTCCGAAAACAAGACCGAGCCCGACAAACCAGAAGAAAAGCAGCGTGACGATGACACCGGCAAGGCTGCCATAGGTGCGGCCATAGCCGCCGAATAGCGAAACCGCGACCGGTAGCAGCATCGTGACGATCATCCACCACGCGGCGGTGAACAGGGCTCCGGGCCATTTCGGACAGGCTGCGATGCGATATTTGAGCGGGGTCAGGGACAGGAACAAGGCGTAGAGCGCGGCGACCAGCATCAATAATGGCGCGAACTTCGACAGGCTGATCAGCGACCGAACCTCGTCCGATAGGGGCAACAGCCGCCAGAGCAGTTGCTCGGCCCCGGTCAGGACGACCTGCGCGCTGAATGCCGCCATCGCCAGTATGACCGATATCAGGATGATCGCGATCGAGCCCATCCTGTAATGCCAGAAGCTCCGCGATGGCTTTGTGCCATAAGCGCGGTGAAGGATGTCACGGATCGTCTCGATGAAACTGCCGACGGTCCAGAGCCCGACCAGCGCGCCGAGCCAGAGAAGCGTTCCCTTCTCGTTGGCGGCCAGGACGTCGCTGATCGGCTGGCGAACGAGCTCGCGCACCGAAGGGGGCACGGTGCGCAAAAAGCCGTGGACCGCCTGCTGGACATCGGGCGCCCGGCCGAAAATCTGCGCCAGCGCCGCCATGACGATGAAGAAGGGAAACATCGTCAACAACGCCAGATAGGCGAGGTTGCCCGCGTGGATGAACCCTTCATTGTAAACGCCGAGCCCGGCGCGCCGGAGCACGGTGTAAATACGGCCACCCGGCTTCATCTGGCTCAGATGCTTTTCGAGCGGCCTTCTACGACGCGCTTCGGGAGATTGATCCTGCACCAAGCGCCGTCGCTCCCCTGTCGTTGCCCGGACCGCCAGGCGCCAATCTCCGCTAAACGTCGAGCGCGGCCCGCGGGTTGCGTTTGCCCTTGGCGCTCCACCGCTCGACGAAGCTCTCCAGTTCGGCATCGTCGGCGGGAATGTCGATGACGATCGTGACAAGCTGATCGCCACGCTCGCCATCCTTGCGGTGGAAGCCCTTTCCTTTCAGCCGCAACGTCTTGCCTGAATTGCTCCCCTTCGGAATGGCGAGCATGACTGCGCCGTCGACCGTGGGTACCTTGACCTTGGCGCCAAGCACCGCCTCGTCGAGGCTGATCGGCAGATCGAGACGCACGTCATCGCCTTCGCGTCGATAAAAACGGTGTGGCCGGACTTCGATCGTGATCAGGGCAGCACCCCTGCCGCCGGGGCCCTCCTCACCCTGACCGGCAAGCCGCATCTGAGTGCCGCTATCGACGCCGTTCGGCAATTTGACGTCGATCGTTTTTCCGTTCGCCAGCGTAATGCGCTGGGGCTTGAGCGCGGCTGCATCCTCGAACGGAACGGCGAGCCGATAGGAAACGTCCGCTCCCTTCGGCGGCGCCCCCCCACCTTGGGTCCCGAAGCCGCCGAAGCCGCCCCCAAAACCGCGCCGCCCACCCGCCGCGCCACGTGATCGGCCGAAAATGCCCTCGAAGATGTCGCCGAAGTCGGATGCCTCGAATTCCTGCGCGCCACCTGGTCCCGCGCCGGGATGAAAGCCGCCGCCGCCGCGCCCGCCGAAGCCGAACGGACCGCGCGGATTGCCCTGCTCGTCGATTTCGCCACGATCATATTGCGCCCGCTTGTCGCGATCGGACAACAGATCATAAGCGGCAGTCACTTCGCCGAAACGCTCCGCCGCCTTGGGATTGTCCTGATTGCGGTCGGGGTGCAGCTCCTTGGCGAGTTTGCGATAGGCTTTCTTGATCTCGGCCTCGTCGGCGCCGCGCTTTACCCCGAGCTTAGAATAGAGATCAGCCATGGTCGTCGTCGTCATCCCGGTCTCACCCTGTTGCAAATCTGCAACAGTTCAGATGTGTACCGCGCCGCGACTTCGCAAGCGAAAAATTCGCTCGGCGAAGGGCAACCCGGTTATATTGCCCAGCGTTCTGCGACCGAAATCCCTCCAGGACAAGCGAGTTACCTGCTCATGGCGCCATATCCGTGCCCCAATTGCCAACGCCTGCTCCATTTCGAGTGCCGCATCTGCCCGAGTTGCACATTCACGCTGGGCTATGATCCCGCGTCGGACGGCTTTCTCTTTCTCGGCGACGGCGCAACCGCATGGCGCGATGCGCACGGCGCATCGCATGATGTCGTGGTCTGCGCAAACAACAACGAATATGACGTCTGCAACTGGCTGGTCGCGAGCGGCGAGAGCACGCCTTATTGTCGGGCGTGTCGTCATAACCGCACGATCCCGGATTTGAGCGTGCCGACGGTTCCCGAGCGCTGGAGCAAGATCGAACAGGCCAAGCGGCGCATGTTCCATACCTTGATCAAGCTCGGCCTGCCGCTCGAGACGAAGGCCGAGGAGAAGGGGAAGATCCAAGGCCTCGCGTTCGATTTCCTATATGATCCTGCCGCTGAACAGCAGGGCCAGCCTCAGGTCTATACCGGGCATGACGGCGGCGTTGTAACGCTCAACTTGATCGAGGCGGACGACGCGGCGCGCGAACATATCCGCGCGAAGATGGGGGAGCCTTATCGCACCCTGCTCGGCCATTTCCGCCATGAGGTCGGTCACCATTACTGGTCCCGCCTCGTCGAGCCGGACCCGGCCGCGCTTGATGCGTTCCGACGCCTGTTCGGCGACGAAACCATCGATTATGCCGAGGCGCTCCAGAAGCATTATGGCCCTGCCGGCGACAAGATCTGGACCGAGGACTATGTGAGCTTCTACGCGACCGCCCACCCGTGGGAGGATTTCGCGGAGACGTTCGCGCATTATCTCCACATGGTCGATACCCTTGCCACGCTGCGGGGCTTTGCCGTCGAGATGGCGCCCTTCCCCGGCCCGAAAAACCATGCTGGACCGACCGTGGACTTCGATCCCTACACCGCGCCGACGGACGAGCTGGCCGATCGCATGGTCCCCTTCAGCTTCGCGCTGAACGCGATCAACCGCAGCATGGGCCAGCCTGATCTCTATCCGTTCCGTCTGTCGCCGGGAATGACCGCCAAGATCGACTATGTGAACAGGCTGGTGGCGAGAGCGGCCGGGAGGAGCGAGCCGATCAGCCCTCGACAGGCAGCTTGAGGATCACGTCGACGCGCTCGACGGGTCCCAGAGCGAGGATCGAATCCAACGTCAGCAGCGTGTAGAGATGGGGATAGGCTTGGCCGTTCGCCGCCTTCTCCCAGCGGATATCGCCCCGCACGCCATCGAGGCGGCCTCGATCCTAAGATATGCATATGCCCAGACCCCCTGACAGCCGCGCGGAGTACTGTTAGGATCGCGGCATGACGGGGGAAGAGGCACTGCGCGGCTCGCCGCGTTGGATGAGCAGCGGCGCGGCGATCATGTTCGCGCTTGTCACGATGACCCTCGCCGCCTCGGCATTGCTGACCGGGCCCTCTCTCGACGACTATTGGACGCTGTTCCTGGCCGATCCGCTTCGCTCGTTCGATCGGACCCTCGCCTTGTGGGGCGAGGACATTCGTCCGCCGATTTTCGATGCCTGGGCCACGCTGCTGTCAGCGATCGGGGTAACTTCGGTGCCGCTTGCGCGGCTGATCTCGAATCTTCCCGGCCTGGCCGTCCTTCTCTACGTCGGCCGCCGTTTTGCCGATCGCCTACCGAACCAAGCCGGCTTCTACGGCGTCTTCATAATCTTGCTTGTTTCGGCCCCGGCCAGTTTTCGGGCATTTGGTGTCTATCGCCCCGATTTCTGGCAGCTCGCCGCCTTCGCAATCCAGATCATGCTCGTCCGGCACATCATGTTCGCCGATCAGGATTATCGGAGTCGAGCCGACGGCATGCTCGCCGTCATCGGCCTGGTCGCGACCGTCAGTGCGATCGTCCTCGATTATGGAGGCGCCCTGTTCGGCGGGGTTGTCGCCATGGCCAGCGTGCTCGCCGCGATCGCGCGGGGCTTTCGCCGCTGGACACGCTCGCTGCTCATCACGCTGGGATTGTCGATCGGCGCCGTGGTCGGCTTCATCGCGTGGCAATCCGGGTCATGGTCGCGGCAGTTCGACCTGTACCAGAACTGGATCGAGATGGGGCCGACTTCGGCCAGCGCGATCATCGTCGGCCTGCTGGTCGGCACCGTCTTCCACAATCCGCTGGCACTGGCCGGCTTCTATATCGGCCGCCGTGATTGGCATCGCGGCGACATGGGCTTCCTGATCATGATCGGGGCTGCGCTGCTTGCGTCGCTGATCGCGATCATCCAAGTCGATGCGCAGCGCCGCCTCATCACAACGAGCAACACCGCCGATATCGCGGCGCTCGCGACCGCGTTGATGGCGGCAGCCGGCGCCAAGCTGGCCGGCAGGACAATATGGATCAACGCCTTGGCCGGGCTGGCATTATTATCCGGCCTTTGGTCGCTGGGCGCGATCAACACCGACGGCCGCTGGCAGGACGGCGCGAAGCGGATCGCGAGGATGGTCGCCGATTGCCCGCAGACCCGCGTCTATGCGATGTCCGGCTGGCGGCTCGATGACAGCAGCGCCTCGCGGGCGGCGCAGCGTGAAGAGCCGGTGTTCGCGCTGGGCTACAGAAAGCTCGGCGAGGCGCTAGGCTTCAATCCCATGATGATCGACGGGGCCCACGCCGTGGCGGTGCCCGCGGGCCCTTGTCCGACGCTGATCTGGATAGAGCAGGTGCCTGCCGATCGTAACCCATCCCCGCGATGGATCCTCACGAGCTCGCGGCTGGTCGGCCTCCAGGCGTCCAGGCTGAAGATGTTCCGGACCGATAGCGGCATCCTGATAGTGGCGGAGCATTGATCGCAGAAACATGACACGAAAAAAATCCACGCCGAAGCGCCGCATCGGCCGTATCCTCCTACGCTCACTGCTGCTCGTCATTGTCGGCTCGATCCTGTGGGTAGCGCTCTATCGTTTCGTTTCCCCACCGGTCACGGCGACGATGATCGGCGATGCGATTGCGGGGCGCGGCGTCGCCAAGGACTGGATGGGCATCGACGAAATGTCGCCCAACATGGCCCGCGCAGCGATCGCGGCCGAGGATGGAAATTTCTGCAGCCATTGGGGCTTCGACTTCAAGGCGCTGGGCAGTGCTTTCGAAAGCAACCTGCAGGGCAGGCGAAAGATAAGGGGTGGCTCGACGATCAGTCAGCAGACCGCCAAGAACGCGTTCCTTTGGCAGGGCGGCGGTTATTTCAGAAAAGGACTGGAGGCGTGGTTCACCGTCCTGGTCGAGTTGCTCTGGTCGAAACAGCGGATCATGGAGGTTTATCTGAACATCGCCGAGACGGGGATCGGCACCTATGGCGCAAATGCCGGCGCGATGCGGTATTTCCGGCACGACGCATCCCGGCTGACCGATGCCGAGGCCGCCCGGATCGCCGCCGTCCTACCGCTCCCGAAGAAGCGCGCGGCGGTCGCGCCGAGCGGGTTCACCCGGCGCTACGGCAATATGATCCAGCGGCGGATGGGCCAGGTCCGACGCTACGGGCTCGATAGCTGCCTGCGAGAATGAGCGAAGCGACATCCACCGTCCCCGGCCGATCGGAGCGCTGAAAGGGGCGGCCGATGCCCGAAACGGCAAGTCCGATATTCGGCGTCTCGCTCAGAATGGCAGCTTGAAACCCGGCGGCAGCGGCAGGCCCTGCGTCATCTTCGCCATCTCCGCGTTGGAGGCCGCGTCAGCCTTGGCGCGGCAATCGTTGATCGCGGCCGCGATCAGGTCTTCGAGCATCTGCTTCTCATCGGGCCGCAGCAGCGACTCATCGACCGAGACGCCAAGGATGCGCCCCTTGGCGGTGGCGCGAACCCTGACAAGCCCTCCGCCCGAGGCGCCCTCGATCTCGATCTTGTCCAGCCCGGCCTGCGCCTGTTCCATCTGCGCCTGGATCGTCTGGGCCGCATTCTGCGCCGCGGCGATCATTTCCTCGATACTCTTCATGATGCGAGACTCCGTGGTTCGGGGCCGCTGTAATCGATCAACTCGGCATCGGGAAAGGCCTGCATCGCCGCCTTGACCAAACCGGACTCCAGTATCGCAGTGCGGGCGGCGTCCTCCTCGGCCTGAACGCGCATCAGAAGCGACGGCTCCCCCGCTGCATCGCTGAAACCGATCGTCCAGGCCCTGCCCGTCAGCCGCTTGAGCAGCCCGCCGAGCTTGACGGGAAAATCCGATCCGAGACGGGGATGCCGGGTGATCTGAATATCCGCCCCGACCAGCCAGACGATCGAGGCATAATCGTGGAAGAGCTGCGCGAGTAGCGGATCATGTGGCTGGACCATCGCGTGGATCGCCGACGCGGTGGCCGGAAGGGCGAGAAGCGCCGACTGGCTTTCGGCCGGCGCGGGCTGAGCCGGGGCCGCCCCGGCACCGAGACCGACCTCACCGGCGATGAGCTTGCGGGCCAGTTCCCCCGGGTCCGGCAGCTGACTGGCATGCACCACACGAAGCAGCGCCATCTCGGCCGCCTCGATCGGCATCGACGCGCTATGGACCTCGCCATGGCCCCTGAGCAGCAATTGCCAGAGCCGATGCAGCGTGGCGAAGCCCAGCCCAGACGCCCATTCGGCATAGGCATCGCGCTCTTCGACCGACAGCGCCGCATCAGCGACGCCGCCTACCTTGGCACGCGTGACCCCATGGCAGGTTTCGAGGAGGCCGTGGAGGATCGCCAGCGGCTCGACGCCCAGCTCATGCTGATCGCGAACCCCCGCGAGAACAGCGGCAGCATCGCCTTTCAGCAGAGCGCCGAACAGTCGGCGGATCGCGCCCCGGTCGCTGAGACCGAGCATGTCGCGGACCTGGCGCGCCTCGACCTTGCCGGAGCCATGGGCAATCGCCTGGTCCAGGATCGACAGGCCGTCGCGCGCCGAACCCTCGGCCACGCGCGCGATCAGCGCCAGCGCCTCCGGATCGGCCTCGACACCCTCGGCCTTGACCACCGCCGCGAAATGCCCGGCGAGCTTCTCGGCAGGGATACGGCGCAGGTCGAAACGCTGACAACGCGACAGCACCGTGATCGGGACCTTGCCGACCTCGGTCGTCGCGAACAGAAACTTCACATGAGCCGGCGGTTCCTCGAGCGTTTTGAGCAGGCCGTTGAACGCTGCCTTCGACAACATGTGGACTTCGTCGATGATATATATCTTGTAGCGCGCCGACACCGACGCGTAGCGAACGGCCTCGATGATCTCGCGGATATCGTCGATGCCCGTGTGGCTGGCGGCGTCCATTTCGATCACGTCGATGTGCCGCCCTTCGGCAATCGCCACACAGGGCTCGCAGACCCCACATGGGTCGATCGTCGGCTCGCCCTGACCATCGGCACCGACGCAGTTAAGGGCCTTTGCGATCAGCCGTGCCGTGGACGTCTTACCCACTCCGCGAACGCCGGTCAGCAGAAAGGCATGAGCGAGTCGGCCGCGCCGTATAGCGTTGGCCAGCGTCGTCACCATCGCGTCCTGCCCGATCAGCTCACCGAAATTCTGCGGCCGATATTTGCGCGCGAGGACGCGATAGGGTGTCGGGGATTCGGACATGCGGCAAGCTTAAAGCGGTCGGCACGATTTGTCGTGATTCTTGTGACCCGCACGCCCTCCACCAAATACTCGCACGCTCCGGCGACGGCGAAGCACGACCTGCGGAGGTGGGAGCCGGAACGACCCGATGCGAAATCGTTGCGGCTGCTTCCTTCCGGATCTGACCGGGTTGGCGACGGCACCGTCCGCCCGACTCCCGCCGCGCATATGGGCGAAGGCGGGTAGGGATGCAAGGGACGGGATCCGATGCTGGTTCCCGGCGAACCTTGCGGACACCGTCGGGATGAGGAGGATGCCGTCGCGACCTTCGTGGCGATAGCGCCGACGGGATCGACGCGAACTACGGCCGGGCGTTCGTAACGTACCTTGAGCCATTTCGCGCCGTGAGCATAGAAAGCTGTACATCGCCTGCCCACGCCCGTAGCTTTCCCTTTCCTGCCCCGATGGCCGCCAAGATCCGGTCCACATAGATATAATGGTGAGAGGATAGATGGACTTACGTCGCGTATACGAACCCCTGATGATAAACGGGGTAGAAATACCAAATCGTATCAGCCGCTCCGCCCATGGCACCGGTCTCACGTCCGATCTGGCGAACACGGTCAGCGACCAATTGATAGAATATCACCTCGCTCGCGCCAAAGGAGGTGTCGGCCTCACCATATTGGAGGCGGGCACCACCCACAGAAGCTCGTTGATTGCGCTGAACGTCACGGATGATCGTGTGATCCCGGGCTATCAAAAGCTCATGGCCGCCGTCCGGCCTTATGGAATGCGCGTTTTCCAGCAGATCTGGCACGCCGGCAACCTCATGGCCCCTCTCCATACGATGCTGCCGCCCTGGGGCGTGTCGGCCCTCCCTCACCCTCACAGTGGCATCGTCTCCGTCCCCATGGACAAGGGGCAGATCGAGGAGGTCGTCGCCTCCTTCGCCCTGGCAGCCCGTCGCATCCGCGAGGGGGGCCTGGACGGCGTCCAGGTACATGCCGCGCACGGCTATCTGATCATGCAGTTCCTTTCGGCGATCACCAACCACCGCACCGACGAATATGGAGGCCCACTGGAAAACCGGATGCGCTTCCTGAGGGAAGTCATGACCGCGGTGCGCAAGGAAGTCGGCGACGATTTTCCCCTCGGTATCCGCTGTTCGGCCAGTCTTGCCGATGGCAGCGTGACCGAGGACGATCTGGGATTCGTCGCGCGGGCCCTGCGGTCAGAGGGTCTCCTGGACTTCATCGACGTCAGCTGGACCGACTATTTCAAACAGGAAATCGTAGGATCGATGGACCGCCCGGTTGGATATCAGTTGCCGTCGAGTTCGAAGGTGACCAGCTATATCCCCGACGTCCCTCGGTTCGTCATCGGACGGTTCCGAACCTTGGAAGATGCCGAGCAGGTTTTGAGAGACGGCATCGCCGACATGGTCCATATGACGCGGGCCCACATTGCGGACCCCGATCTGATCAAGAAAACGCGCGCCGGAACGCCCGAACTCGTTCGGCCGTGCATCGGCTGCAACCAGGCGTGCTGGCACGGAGTCAACAGCGGCGGTTCGATAAAATGCACGGTCAATCCGGCCACAGGATCGGAGGCTATGCTGAGCGAGTATCTGATCAGGCCCGCCGCCGCAGCTGCCAAGGTCCTGGTCGTCGGCGGCGGCCCCGCCGGAATGGAAGCAGCTCGCATCGCGTCGCTATGCGGTCATCGCGTCACGTTGGTCGAGGCGTCGGGCGATCTGGGCGGCCAGGCTGCAATCGCACGACGCGCGCCCGGCCTCCACACGCTGGGCGACATCGCGACCTGGCTCGAACAAGAGGTGTTCCGCCTGGGCGTCGATGTCCGCCTCGGCAGCTACTTCGACGCTGACGACGTATTGGCGGAAGATCCGGATTTCGTCGTGATCGCGACCGGAGCCATTCCCCGATATGATGGCGTGCGGGCGGCGAATCCTCTCAGACCGGTTCCCGGTTTCGACAAGCCGCACGTCTATACGCCTTACGACATGATCGCCAATCCGCCGACTGACCTGGGTTCGTCGGCGGTGCTGTTCGACGATGTCGGCCATTATGAAGCCCTCGCCGCGACCGAGTTCCTGCTCGATCGAGGAGTTTCGGTGACCTTCGTCACGAATTTTCCCGCGGTGGGTCGCCTCATCGACGGCCCTTCGAGAGTGGATACCGCGTTCGAGCGCTTCGCGAAGAAGGGCAATTTCACGCTCTTCACCCGGACCAGCCTCGAGTGGATCGGCGAGAAGGAGTGCGCGATCCTCCCGAAATATCTTAGCGAAGCCATCGTCATCCCGGCGGATACCGTCGTCTTCAACTCGGCCAAGACGCCTATCCGCGACCTTTTCGACGAGCTGCAGCAGCGCGGCTTCGACAAGCGACGGCAAATCAGCCTGGTCGGAGATGCCCACGCACCGCGTGATCTGCAATTTGCGATCGGCGAGGCGCACCGGACTGTCCGGGCATGGCATGAACGCGTGGCCGAGCAGGTTCACTAAATCGGTGTGTAGACTCAAGCTCGGTACGACGCCAGTTTCGCCGCAAGGATGATGCGGGACACGACCCGTCCCGCACTTACAACGCTTCATATAGAGGGGATAGCAAATGAGAGTCGTACCTAACGCCGTGACGCGGCTGACCGGCGTATCGATTGTGGCATTGGCGCTGGCGGGAACTGCCGCATTTGCTCAGGATGCGGCTGGGGGCCCGGGGACCGAGGCAGCGCCGGGCGGCGGCCTTGAGGAAATCGTCGTCACCGCCCGTAAGGTAGCCGAAAATCTGCAGGACGTTCCGATTGCGATCACCGTCCTCAGCGGCGAAGAGCTTCGCACACGCAGCGTGCGCGAATTTTCGGACCTGGCAAATTTCACGCCCGGTTTTTCGGCTCGTGCGTCCAACAGCGGCCTCACATCGATCTCCTTGACGATCCGCGGACAGGTGCAGGAAGACACTCTGGCAACGCTCGATCCCTCGGTCGGCACCTATGTCGATGGTATAAACTGGGCGCGGGCATACGGACTTAACGCGAGCTTGCTCGACGTCAGCTCGGCGCAGGTCCTCAAGGGACCGCAGGGAACATTGTTCGGACGCAACACCACGGGCGGCGCGCTCGTCATCAACACTAACGATCCCGTGATCGGCGATCTCAGCGGGCGTCTGTCCTTATCCTATGGCAGGTTCGACGAGCGCGAAGCGATCGGTGTCGTGAACGTTCCGCTTGGCGAGAAGGTCGCGGTGCGACTTGCCGGTCAGGTTTACAAGCGCGACGGTTACCTGCGCAACGTCGTTGGACCAAATGCCACGACGCAGTTCGGCCCGGCCGTGGCTTTCTTCTTCAAGAAGAGATATGTGGGTTCGTTGAACGGGGCTAAATTCGAGGATCGGGACAGGATCAATCTGCGCGGAAAGGTGCTGCTCAAGCCCGCCGATAATGTCGACCTGCTCTTTTCGGCCGAATATTTCGATGCCGATGACAGCGGCCCGGCCCGGCAGTTCACCGGAGCCTTCCCGGCATTCACATTCGTCCCGGGGTCGGTCTACAATGTCAGTTCGACCGCCGCTCTGTTCGTAGGTCTGGTATCCGGCGGCCCGGCTCCGACGACTCCGGCCAATGCCGCAACAACCACCGCGCTCGGTCTGGCAACGCTCAACAGCCTTGCTGCGGCGCGCACCCCCGGCGTCTACACCTCGAACGAATTGGCGAACAGCTTCGTACGGACGCAGACCTATAACTTCATAGGCTCGATCGATACGGATTGGGGGCAAGTCAAGCTTCTGACCAACTATCGCCATATCGCGGCGGCTACCCAGACCGACAATGATGGTTCACCTTTCGCGATCCACAGTTCCGGCTTCCGGCAACGTCTGAAACAAATGTCGGGCGAGCTTCAGTTCACCGGAAATGCGTTCAACGATGCAGTGAAATTCGCGGCCGGTGCATTCGTGTTCCACGAAAGCGGGTTTGACCAGTCGCTCTCGATCACAGTGCCGGCGCTCAATCCGAACAGCGGCCACAACCATGGCGTGATCGACAACGACAGCGTGGGAATCTATTCGCAGGCGACATGGCAATTCACCGATCAATTCTCCTTCACCGGAGGCTTGCGCTATTCGGTCGACGACAAGGGCGCCGATGTCCGCGCCAACAACTATAACCGAACGACCGGCCTGACGACGTGCCTCCTCGTCCCGGGGTCGTCGTTCAACTTTGGTTTCGAAGTGGTGGGGCCCACTCAATGCTCCAGACGCCGCCGGGACTCGTTCGGAGGCTGGTCATACACCGCCGGTTTCGAATGGAAGCCCAATAATGACACTCTGCTCTACGTGAAGACTGCCAAGGGCTTCAGATCGGGCGGCCAGAATCTCCGTGCCGCCAACCCTGCTGCCTTCATACCGTTCCAGCCCGAGACGGCCTATTCCTATGAAGTAGGCGCGAAAATCGAGCTTCTTGACCGCCGGCTGAGGGTGAACATGTCGGCCTATACGACGACGGTCAAGAACATCCAGAAGTCGACGGTAGTGCCGTTGGCCACCGCTCCCTTTATAACGACGGTGATCGGGAACGCGGGCAAAGCGCAGTTCCGGGGAGGAGAGATCGAGATCCAGGCGCTCCTGTTCGAGGGCTTTCGTGTAAGCGCGTCGGGGGCGCTGGTCGATCCCAAGTACAAACAGTTTGCGGACGCCCTGAACGATCGTTCCAATGAGCGGTTCCGCTTCGTTGCGAAACGGCAATTTACGCTTGCGGCCGATTATGAGACTGGGCTGACAGGAGACATCGGCGTAAAGCTGCACATCGACTATGCATGGCGTAGCAAGATGGCGACTGATCCCTATTTCTTCGCTGCTAATCCGAGTAATCAGGCGATCATCGATGCGACCACGGCGCCGGCTCTTGGCCTTCTTGGCGCGCGTGCAACGCTTTTGTTCGGCGATACATATGAACTGGCTGTCTATGGGCGCAATCTTACGAACGAGCGCCCGAACGTCAACGACCAGCTGATCGCCGGATTGGGCTATGTCGCCGGCCAGCGGCAGGAACCCCTTACTTATGGGGTCACCGGTACTTTCAAGTTCTGATGGCGTAACCGGTTCGCATCCCGGTCGAATGACCTACGCGCATTCGACCGGATGGTTGGTGTAACGTTGCGGGCGGCCATCAGGCATGGCCGCCCGCAGGCGTCAGTCCTGGTACGAAATGTAAAAGGCGCCTGTTAAAAGCCACGGATTTTCGGGGGTTTCGTACCTTCTCAACCACTTGGAGAAGGGTGGTGCGCCTACAGGACCAAGTAATTCGCCATAATATGCTGCTTCTATTGAGAAAAATTAATCCCCCATGCGAGAGATACCCCCAAAGGTACCCCACAACCCTTTGCCCGCACATGGATAAGCGGGTCATAAAAACTGACTGTCAGCGAGCCCTTGATCGTCCCCTGATCCGCGCCCCGCTTCGCCTGATATCGGAGAGCACGGTACAGGGGAGCGCGTCGCTGGCTGAGGTCTCCGGGACAGTAATCATTTCAACGGCATCTCAGCAATACCGCTCAATCTTTCCGCAGTGACGGAAAGATTGTGCAATCCGGCATTCTGACGGAGACTTGGGCGACGATCTCGCATGTGTTTGCGGCGACATCCCGAGACGGTACCTGATCGGGGAGGAGGAGCCCTACAAGCGCCTAGCGTTGCAGAATATCAGAGTCGCAAATGGGCGGCCGCTCACTGCTGAAGAGGGGCTACAAAAGGGCTGCGTGAGTAAACAGGCAGGTGATAGTGGTTGCCCCCCACTACCCTTCCGTGGCCGGGAATTCAAAGCCGACGGAATGGAGGCATAGAATAATCTAGTGAACAATTGACTGCTCAAAGCCGTAGGATCTGGATCGAAACGCTGGAGCGCACGATCGCGCTCGGCGCCTACTTCGATGACCCGATCCCGCTTGATCTTCTCTCCCGTTGGCTACCCCCGGTGGTTCCGGACGCGGACCTGGTGATCGCAGGAGAAGCTATCAGCCGCGCGATCGGCCAGCGCACCGACGCGAGCATAAATCAAGGCTCGCAGGGCGGCCCGGCCCCGGTACTTCTTCATGAAGCCCTGCTCGATATCGTTAGTGCGGCGACACGGCTCCATTCCGCTTTCTCAATCCTCATCAAAGCCTCTGAGCGCGCCGGTCAGACATCCTCGGAATATGGCGGGACAGCGGGCGCCATAGCCCACGATCTTAGCGCCGCGTTGCTTACGGGCATGCTGCCTGGTGACGCCGAACGAGCTCTCCACGATAATCCCGTGCTAAAGCGGATGCTTCTCACAGCCCGCACGACCTCGAACGGCCTCGTCATGACCGAGAAGTTCTTTCTCGCAGGCCTCTCCCGGTTGATTGAACGGGCGAAATATTATTCGAAAAAGCCGTTTCCGCAGCCTGAGCATTACAAGGATACGACCGAACGGCAATTCGTCTGCCAGTTGGCAAAGATCTGGGAGAACGCAACCGGACGGAAGGCTAGCGTATCCACGCGGGAAAATTACCTCAGCCCTTTCTACCGGTTTATGGTTGCGATCTACGCCCACAGAGCTGGGAGTCATATCGCCACTCTGCAGTTCGAACGGGACCAGACTATTATCGCGGAAGCTTCATTTGCGACCGACCCAAGTGAAGGCGCTTCCCGCGACCGCATGGTCGCAGCTGAGAAGGTATGCATCATCTCCAAATGCATCGAGACGGAAAGGAAGATGCGCGTACCGTCGACCTCGAGCGTCAGAAACTGGTTGAAGACGCCCCCCGGGTAAATTGCCTTCCCCGACCGGAAGCTGAATTACCCGGCTACATCTCCAAATACCTCTGCGAATTCCCACGATCATCGGCGCTCGTTTGCGGCCGAAGCTAGGGAGAACAGACATGGATCCAATATGTGTTTCGATTGCCGAAGCATGCAAGCTGCTCGGTATCGGCCGGACTAAGGCCTACCAACTCCTGCATAGCCAGTCGTTGGAGTCTATCTGTGTCGGACGACGACGCCTCGTGAAGCTCCGCAGCATTTACCGGCTGGTCGAACAGTCGCGATCTCCCACTGACAGTCAGGAGTGATCACGAACGCAACCGCCACCTCGGGGCAATTCAACCGTCTTCATTCGCAGGCTGATGTATGAGCAAGCACGATCGCAAGGGCCGCTCAACAGGTGTGCTTCACGTCCGCATGGACCACTCGGTTTTCTATTCACCAGCCTATCGTGCATTAAGCCACGCGGCGCGCGCGATGCTCCTCGAAGTGGTCGGACTGTATAACGGAAAGAACAATGGTGAGTTGTTTCTCGGCGCACGGGATGCCGCGAAACTTTTGGGAGTTGCCGATCCCCAGACGGCTCTGGACGCCCTGAAGGAACTGCGTGAGCATGGGCTATTAGCTGTATCAACCCCTGGCCATTTCCACATAAAGGAGCGACACGCTACGTCCTACAGGCTCACCTTTCTGCCAACTCCAGGAAGGGCCTCCACATTGGAATATCGGAGCTGGAAGGCCGAGCCAGGCAGCCGGCAAGCCAAGCGTCTTTTAGCTCTGCAACATTGCAAGTTGCGATCTGATTTTGCGACCATCGCTGTACGAAATACGCGTACAGAACGCCCAATATCAGATTCCCGCGGTTGCACGGCTGAACGGAATTTCCCTACCTCGGATCTGCAAGAGGGCCAACTTGCCGGAGAGCCGACTGTTCAGGAATTCCCCACACATGTAGATTACCATGGGGGCGTCGGTAATCGCGCTACGTCCTTGCAATGCGCCGCCACCGCCAGCAGGGCGCTCCAGCTTTGCGCTGCCAAAGGCATCGGCTCGCAGCGGCGCCTTGCAGTGTGGTCGGGTTTGACCGAAAGCCGCATATCTCGTTTCCTCCACAAAAACAGTGGCCGTCGCACTCTGACCGTTGCCGAACTTGATCGGCTCGATGCAGCCCTCGATCGCCTGAACCAGGAACGTGTAGTTGATCTGAAACTTCGACCGGCGAGCTACCGGCGATCGGAGATCGGCTGTGAAGGCGGCCATAATCCACTTAGTCGCGTGGCTCGACGGTAGCGGAACTGACCGGTCGCGCGCCCATCTCGAGCGCTATAGCGGCCGATCAGCTCCGCGGGTGCCAATCGGCACCGATCAGAACCCCAGCCTCGACAGATTCTTGTCGAGAGCCAGCCGGCAACATTCGCCTCGTACCTGACGCTCAATCTCGTCGAGTGCAATCGCCAATCCGTTCCGGCCGTCGACCAGCAGCACCCCATTGCCTTCCCATGCGGCAACAATCGTAAGCAGCAGCGCTTCGTGCTCAACAAGATCGGCTACGACGGACGCGACCTGAAGATCGAGAATTTGATCCCAAGCGATTTCCAGGGCAGCCGCGGGCCCATTCTGCTGGTCAAAGCAAAACTCGTCCCACAAGTTCTGTGGATTTCCGCCAAAAGCTCCGCTCGGAGTTATTCGCTGGATCCGGGAGCGCACGCGGCGAGCCAAAGCATAGAAGCGAGCCGCTCCGAAATCCCACAACACGCGCCGTACTAGTTTGCTCTCGTCCCCTTCGAATTCTTCGAGCTGGTCATCCCCAGTGCTGGACAAGCTTTCTCCCCTCGGTCTGCGATCATCGTCACACACTACAGTTGATAACGTGAAACGCCGTCGATTGCGATTGCTACCGGATGGACATGCGCCAGCTCGTCGGCAGAAATTTCGCACGCATTCGGCTCGAGCGAGGGTTGACGCAGGAGCAGCTGGCCGAGCTTTCCGGCTTTTCTCAGCAATATCTGAGTGGGCTGGAAAACGGCCGGCGAAACCCGACCGTTGTGACGCTGTACGAACTCGCACAGGCGTTGGGGGTAAGCTACCTGGATCTTCTGGCGCCTTGAGTTGCACTCGGGCGCTGCGTCGACCCAGAACGAATTGCCGCCCTCGATCACCACGATCGGTGCGATCTCATCTATTATCCTTTCGAGCAGCGCGAAATTATCAAATGCCCGGCCACCACAGACCAGGACCCGTGCCGGCCTGGGCATGGCTTTCTCATGATCATGGGTCGCCACAACTTCTTCCTCCTTCATCCGGATCCAGACGGTCTTGTTGGCGCTCCCGGCACGGCTCGAACGTGCAACCTGCCGATTAGAAATCGGCCGCTCTGTCCAGTTGAGCTACGGGAGCCCGCTCCTTAGCCCTTGACGTTGACCACCTGTCGCAGCCGGTGCCGGATGGTCACCAGGTCGCTCTGGGCGGCCATCACTGCGCCGATATCCTTGTAGGCCGCAGGGCTCTCATCCAGGACGTCGGCATCCAGCCGCGCCTCGATTCCGTGCATCGCCGCAGCGTGCTGCTCGAGGCTGATCGTCCGCTTCGCCTGGTTGCGTGACATCTTCCGGCCCGCCCCATGGCTGCACGAGCACAGGCTATCGGCATTGCCGAGCCCTTCGACGATGAAGCTACCCGTTCCCATCGAGCCCGGGATGATGCCGAGGTCACCCTTGCGCGCCCGCACCGCCCCCTTGCGGGTGACGAAGACATTCGCCCCGAAGTGATGCTCGCGCGCGACATAATTGTGATGGCAGTTCACCGCGACATCGCCATGCCCGAACGGCCGGACATGCCCGGCCAGCGCCCCGAGCACCGCCGCCATCATCAGCTGCCGGTTCGCCATCGCATAGTCCTGCGCCCAGCTGACCGCCTCGACATAATCGTCGAACAGCTCGCTATGCTCGACCAGATAGGCGAGATCCTTGTCGGGCAGCCTGTCGAGGATGAACCACCGCTCCATCTCGCGCTGCGCCCGCTCGATGAAATAGGTGCCGATCCGGTTGCCCGCGCCCCTCGAACCCGAATGGAGCATCGCCCACAGCCGGTCCTCCTCGTCGAGGCACAGCTCGATGAAGTGGTTGCCGGTGCCGAGCGTGCCCAGATGCCGGTCCAGCGCCTTGTGGGCGATCTTCGGGTGCTGCTCGACGATCCGGCGATACCGGTCGCCCAGTTCGCCAGCCGCGAGCGTCGCCGCCGCCTCAGGCGCCTCGCCCCAGGCGCCGCGGTCGTTCGGTCCGCCATGGTCGGTCCGCCCATGCGGCACCGCTGCTTCGATCGACGACCGGATCGCCGCCAGATCGTCGGGAAGGTCGTTCGCGGTCAGCGAGGTGCGCACCGCCATCATCCCGCAGCCGATGTCGACGCCGACCGCCGCCGGCACGATCGCCCCCCTGGTGGCGATCACCGATCCGACGGTGGCGCCGAGCCCCAGATGCACGTCGGGCATGCCGGCGACATGACCATGGACGAAGGGCAGGCTGGCGATGTTGCGCAGCTGCTGCATCGCCGCGTCCTCGAACGGGCCGGCGCTGTCCCACAGCTTGAGCGGAACGCCTTCGGTCTTGTGAAAACTGAACATGATGGGTCACTCCTGAAAGTCATTCAGGGTGCTTCCGCATCGGCTGGCCGGATGGGTACCATCAACCCGTTCCTCGACACCGTTGCACCCCGTCGGGGCGCAACGACGCACCCCGTCAATTCCGCGTGTTTGCGGCAGGTCTGCGTAGGCTGGTGGGGTACGTGGTCTTCATGATGAGCGCGCTGATAGCGGAAATCAGGGGATGATTCCAGAGCGGTTTGGAACGGGGTTCCCCGCCCTGACGACCAGCCCTTCGCCATGCCGCAACGGGGTTGGCAGGGCTCCGCGTGGCGCTGACCGATCAAACGTAACGGGCATCCTGTGCCCCACCCCTCGAAGAGCCAATCAAGTCATTGATATAGATGTGTTTTATGGACATAGAACCGGGCCTACCCGACTTCATCCGTCATGCAAGCGTCAAGCTCAGGAAGGGGTATCCCCCGTTACTTCCCTTCCCCAAAGCTTCATGGGCGCCGCCAGCGATATCCGCATGCCAGGTCCGTGTGCCAGAGCACTACATCACATAGCCAACTTCGCGGGCAGCCAATTCGAGGGTCCGCATGGCGGCGCGGATGTCGCCCTTCCGGAAGGCGGCCATGTGCAGGCGATCGAGCTGCTTCAACCGATAGGCCGCGTTCGCGATCGCGATGTCGCCGACGCTGTCGAGGAACCTCCGCCGTGTTTCGGCGTGGATCTGCCGCCAGCGGTCGGCAACCTTGTAACCGTTGCAGCCGTCGGGATCATAGAGCTGCACCTGCTGTCGCGAGATCGAGATCCCGAACGCCTCCTCCACGCGGCGTGATACCGCCGATGGTGACGAGAAACAGGCGAGTTCCTGCGTGATGAATAGCTTTATTGCCTCAGAGAGCCTCATGGCAGGGCCTCAGATTTTTAACTCGCAAGTCTTCTGCTCCTCAGACAGCGACGGAACGCAACCGCATAGGAGGGCAATCGATACAGAATTAGCAAAAGGGACCTGCGCTTCCTATCATTTCCTGATGAACCCACCCTCTTCGTAGGCGTTTGCGTTCAAAACCAAGCACCATAACGACCAAAAAATAATATATGTCGAGCGATCCCAACCTTCATTCTCGACGCCCTGCTGGATTTTGGCGACTGTCGGCCGGCGGGCCATGGCGCTTCGTCGCATTACTTTACCACGAGGAGCTGGCGACGCTTTACTGCCTATACCGGCGCGGAGGCTAAGCATTTCGAGCGGTATCGGGCCGCCTATGTAATCATCAGCCCGGAAGGAAGCGTCATAACCGCTGGGCGGCACTGACCGACCTCCCACTCGCGGTGGCGCCCGGAATCCCACGCTATCGGATCAATCTGGGATGGCCGCCGCCGTAACGAAAGGCTAATGTGGAGCGTGTGACAGGGGAGAACTCCAACTTTGGGATGCTCCAGAAGCGGGAACCCCAGCTCTTTCGGCTGGGCGCGCTTGCCGAACGCTACTTCACCGACGATCCCAACACGTGCCACATCAAGCTTCGCCAGTTCTCGGAGCTTGCGGCACAACTCATAGCCACACGGCTGAATGTCGAGATCGGCGCCAACGACAGCTTTTCCGACATACTGCGGAAACTCAAGTTCACGTCGGGCTTTCCCCGAGAGGTAGGAGATCTGTTCCACGCCCTTCGGGTCACCGGCAACAAGGCCGCGCATGAGCATGGCGGGGACCATCACAGTGCATTGCTGGCGCTGAAAGTCAGTCGCCAGGTTGCTGCCTGGTATGTTCGTACGTTCTTTGATGCTGCAGCAAGATTTGGCCCCTTCATTCCTCCCCAGCGGCCGGCTGCTGCCCAAGAGCAACTGCGGGCCGAGCTTGAGGAGTTGAAAGCCAGGCTGGCAGACTCGCAATCCGAGGCCGAGCGCGCCCGGTCAGCTCTTCGGGATCTGGAGTCTGAACACCTTTCAGCGGTGGAACGAGCAGCACGAGAAAGCGCGGACCGGGCAACATGGCAGGCCCTGGCCGACGAAGCTGAAAAGGAACGCGTCCGGCTCAGCGACCAGCTTGAGCGAGCACGCAATCAGGCTGATTCGGCCGGAGCGCCAACTCGGGAAGAAGTCGTTGAACGAGCTAATGACGCGGCCGAAAAGATCGATCTGGATGAACGAGACACCCGGTCGATTATCGATCAGCAATTGCGTGAAGCCGGATGGGAAGCCGACACCAGTGCACTGCGCCATTCAAAAGGCAGCCGACCGGTCAAGGGAACAAATCGCGCGATCGCCGAGTGGCCCACGAACTCGGGTCCCGCCGATTATGCCTTGTTTTGCGGCACAACCCTCGTCGGCACAATCGAAGCGAAGCGACGCAACAAGAATGTGATGGCAGTGCTGAGGCAAGCCGAACGCTACGCTGCCGGGATCACACTTACGGATGAGAGGCTGGTCGAAGGCGCTCCCTGGGGAGAGTTCAGGGCTCCTTTCGCCTTTTCCGCAAATGGCCGACCTTATCTGAAGCAGGTTGAGGCGCTTTCGGGCATCTGGCGAAAAGATCTTCGGCACCCTGATAACCCTGCCGCGGTACTCGCTGGCTGGCCATCGCCCCGTGGCATTCTGGAACGCCTGGCCGTCGACAAGACGGCGGCGGAGAGAGAGTTGTCGCAGCAGCCTTTCGATTTTGGTTTCCCGCTCCGCGAATATCAGAAGCGCGCGATCGAAAAGGTAGAAGCAGCGATCGCCGAAAACCGGCGGGCGATGCTCGTGGCAATGGCCACAGGAACCGGCAAGACAAAGCTGGCGATCGCTATGCTGTATCGGCTCATCGCCGCGAAGCGGTTCAGGCAAGTCTGCTTCGTTGTCGATCGTAGCGCCTTGGGTCGGCAGACCAGCGATGAGTTCACGACAACGAAGGTAGTGAACAACAAGGCCTTCTCCGACATATTCGGGCTAAAGGGATTGTCGGATGTCGTGCCCGACGAGGATACCCGGATCCACATTTGCACGATCCAGGGTCTCGTGAAGCGAGTGCTCTACAACGACAAGGCGGAAGACGTCCCTGCCATTGATCAATATGACCTGATCGTGGTCGATGAATGCCACCGCGGATATCTGCTTGATCGGGAGATGTCCGAAAGCGACCTGAGCTTCCGCGATCAGGCCGATTATGTTTCCAAATACCGGCGCGTGCTTGAATATTTCGACGCCGTGAAGATTGGGCTGACGGCAACGCCTGCGCTGCATACAACCGACATTTTTGGAAAGCCGATCTTCACCTACTCTTATCGCGAGGCTGTCGTGGATGGCTTCCTGGTCGATCACGAGCCCCCCATCCGGATCGCCACCAAGCTGACAGAAAGCGGGATCGCTTTCGCCAAGGAAGATAAGGTCGATTTCATCCATCCACCGAGCGGAGAGATCGAAACCTTTACCCTACCCGATGAGATCGGTTTCGATGTCGAGCAGTTCAACAAGGGCGTGATAACGGTCCCGTTCAATCGCGCCGTTGCCAACGAGCTGGTCAAATATATCGATCCCGGAGACCCCGACAAAACCCTCATCTTTGCCGTATCGAAGGCACACGCCGATATCATCGTGAAAGAGCTGCGGGACGCCTTCCGACAGGCTTACGGGCCCATGCGCGATGAAACGGTGCAGCGGTTGACGGGCGACGTGGACAAGATCGCCAGTCTTATCCTGGCTTTCCGGAACGACCCGTTGCCGAAGGTAGCCGTAACCGTCGATCTGCTGACCACCGGCATCGATATACCCAGGATAACCAACCTTGTTTTCATGCGCCGCGTGAACAGCCGCATTCTTTATGAGCAAATGCTCGGCCGCGCGACGCGCCTTTGTCCGGAAATCGGCAAGGAAGCTTTCCGTATCTTCGACCCGGTGGACCTGTACTCGCAGCTCAAGAATCTGACCGACATGAAGCCGGTGGCCGCCGATCCCAGCTTCTCACTGACACAATTGTTCGACGAGTTGGCCAGCCGGGGCGATCATGACCACAAGAACCGCGTCCGCGAACAGATCATCGTTCGCCTTCGCCGGCGGCTCAAGAAACTGGGTGAAGAAGCCCGGGCACGGTTCGAAAAGGAAGCAGGGGAATCGCCGGAGAGCTCCCTTGATCGGCTCATAAAGGGCGATCCCATCGATCTGGCGCAATGGGCTTCCGAGCGGCCCAACCTCGGCCCGATCCTCGACTGGACCAGTGACGGCGGCACGCCGCGCTATATCCCGATTTCGGAGCATGAGGACGAAGTTGTCAGCGTCACACGGGGCTATGGTGCCGCCGAAAAGCCAGAAGACTTCCTCGACGCCTTCGGGCGCTTTGTTCGCGACAATGTCAACCGGATCGCCGCGCTCAAGCTGGTTGTGCAACGGCCGCAGGAATTGACCCGTAAGGAGCTTCGCCAGTTGCGGCTCGAGCTCGATGCTGCGGGCTTTACCGACACCAAGATCAAGCGCGCATGGTCCGAAGCGAAGAATGCGGATATCGCGGCCTCGATTGTCGGATATGTGCGCCAGGCAGCGGTGGGAGATCCGCTGATCCCCTACGCTGACAGGGTCCACAATGCGGTCCAAACCATATTGCAACAGCGCGCCTGGACCGACGTACAGCGCAAATGGATCGAACGGATCGGAAAGCAGCTTGAGATCGAGATCATTGTTGACCGGGACGCGTTCGATGCGGAGCCATTCGCCGCGCAAGGCGGCTGGTCGAGGATCGACAAGGTCTTTAACGGCGAACTAGCATCGGTCATCAGCGAGCTGAATGGAAATATCTGGAAAAGGGCGGGATAATGAACGGACCAGGGGCGCGGGACACCGTTCAGAAGCTCTGGAACGCGAGCAAGAGCCTCCAGGGCGGCGGCGTCAGCTATTATGAATATGTCACCGAGCTGACCTACCTGCTGCTCCTCAAGATGCTGGCGGAGGTGAAACGCGACGGAAAGTTGCTCGAGGAGCGGTTGCCGGTGGATTGCCGCTGGGCTGCGCTCAGGAAGAAGGAAGGCGAAGAAAGGCTCATCTTCTACCGGAACCTGCTGGTCAAACTGGGGGACCGCAGCAAGGTCAAGTTCGAGCTGGTCAACCAGGTGTTTACGGACGCCAAGACGTCGCTGACGAAGGCTGCCGCGCTCACCTCGCTGATCACTACGATTGATGGTGTGGACTGGTACGCCGCGGAGGAGGATGGCTTGGGCGACCTCTACGAAGGCCTGCTGGAGCGAACCACATCCGAACGGAAATCGAAGGCCGGTCAATATTTCACACCGCGCCCTCTCATCGCGACGATCATCGAACTTGTAAAACCCGTGGCCGGGGAAACCATTCAAGATCCAGCCGCGGGAACCGGGGGCTTCCTGATCGCGGCCCATCGCGAGATATGCCGGCAGACCGACAGCCTGATCGACCTCTCGTCTGAGGCGGCGTTCTTCCAGCGCAATAATGCCTACAAGGGCGCTGAGCTGATTACCGGTACCCATCGCCTCAATACGATGAATCTGCTTCTGCATGGGATCGACCAACCGATCGAACTGGCCGACGCGCTGACCAGCGAGGGGCAGGACCTCGGCAAAGCCAGACTGATCCTCACCAATCCGCCTTTCAACAAGTTTCCCGAACGCGTCACGCGCAGCGACTTCTCGATCACCGCGGGCGCCGCCAAAGGCCCCCTGCCCTTCATGGAACATATCGTCCGTGCGCTGGAAGACGGTGGGCGGGCCGCGGTTGTCGTGCCGGACAATGTGCTGTTCGAGGACAATATGGGCCGCGAGCTGCGCACCTGGCTGATGCACCAATGCGATCTGCATACCATCCTGCGCCTGCCAACCGGCATCTTTTACGCCCAAGGCGTGAAAACCAACGTGATGTTTTTCAATAAGATCTCGGAAACGGCGGAGAACGCGACGAAGGCGGTCTGGATCTACGATCTGCGCGCCCAGATGCCCAATTTCGGCAAGACCCGGACACTGACCGCCGCGGACTTTGCCGAGTTCGTCCAGGTTTTCGGCGATGACCCCCTTGGTGGCGCGAAGCGTCGCGATCAGGGTGAAACAGGCCGGTTCCGCAAGTTCACGCGGGAAGATATCGCCAAGCGGAATGACAACCTCGACATAAGCTGGCTGCGCGATGACGAGGAAGAGGTCGAGGAGGGGCTGACCGAACCCGATGACATCGCGGCCGCCATCCTCGGTCACCTGCGCGCGGCGCTCGAGGAGGTCGAGGCGGTTGCGGACGAGTTGGCCGAAACCGCGGAAGACGTGGGATGAGTGAGGCTCGCAAGGTCTATTTGACCTCAATGGGCTTGTCCGCCGCGAACAAGAAGCAGGCGAGACAAGCCGCGCTGGAGCGCGCGCATGAGATCAGGCAGTTTGAGATCGACCTATATTGGAAACGGGCCAACTATTTCTGGCTTTTTCAGGCGGCCGTATTTGCAGCAATCGGCCTATCCTGGAGAGCACAAGGGACACCATTCCCTGCGATCCTGCCTGTTGGGCTCGCCGCGTTGGGAACCGTGACCGCGTGGGCGGGACTCCTCGCAGCACACAGCTCAAAATTCTGGCAGCGAAACTGGGAGCACCAGATCGATATGCTAGAAGCCGAGTTTGAGGGAAATCTCTACAAAACGGTGTACGTCAGCCGCGCCGGCACAAAATGGTCGCTGTCCGGGCTGAGCGAAGGGCTATCCAGTTGCTACATCATATTCTGGATCCTAACTCTTCTCATTCTGTCTTTTGCCGTCAACCCCAGCTGGACGTTCAATATCTGCGAACTGTCGTGGCCCAACAGCCTGGAGCAGCAGACATTGGGATGTTGGCTGCTAACCATTGCCGGAGCAAAATATCTCTATTCCCTCGACACGAGCCTACAGGGCGAGCGGCGGGAATATTCCGACGATTTGATAGAAGGGCTCGAGAAAAGCGGTTCGCCCCAGCTCCGTCGCGATCCCAAGGCCAAGCCTTATCTGGTACGCCGGATTCCAAAGATATGACCCCCGAGATATTTGGCCGCACAATCCAGCTGTTTCTCGTCGATGGCACGCCCACAGGTCTGCGCAAGGCGACGATCCATGGCTGGACGGGGCTGACCTTCGTCGCCACCGGCACAACCTTTGCGGCCCTCACTGCCAGACAGGAACTCGACCGGACCGGTATCTACATCCTTTCCGGTCCGGATGCGGAGGCCGTGGGGGCCACGCGCACCTATATCGGATCGGCGAACAGCGTGCGGGAACGGATCAAGCAGAGCGCGGCCCAGCGCGATTTCTGGGAGACCGCGATTGCCGTCATCACCAGCGATGATGATCTGTCAAAGGGACACGTCGAATACCTGGAGGCGCGGCTGATCGAGCTGGCGCAGGCCGCTAATCGGGTCACCCTCGACAACGGTACCAGCCCGGCCGGGCAGCGACGCCGCCTGCCGGAAGCGGATCAGGCCAACATGGAACAGTTCCTCGCCAATCTGAAAATCATCCTGCCGGTGGTTGGGCTGGATCTGTTGAAGCCACAGCCCCGCGCAGTGGCGCAATTGAGCACACCACTTGAACAACGCACCGCCAGCGATGTGAAATTCGAAATCCGGCACAAGTCGGGCATCTACGCCAATGCCGTGGAAGAGGACGGGGAATTCATTGTCCTCGAAGGTTCGCGCGCGCTGACCAATCAGGGCTATGTGATGCAGAGCTATGCCGCGCTGAAGCAGAATCTGATCAACACCGGCGTTCTTGTACCCGCGCAGGACGACCGGCTGACCTTCGCCAAGCCCTACAGCTTTTCTAGCCCTTCCGCCGCCGCTGCCGTCGTGCTGGACCGCAACAGCAATGGTCGGACCGAATGGAAGGTCAAAGGATCGAAGCAGAGTTATCATGACTGGCAACAGGCGCGGGCCACGACCGAAGGGTTGGCAGCATGAGCGACTTGCCCGATAATTGGATTGAGCCTCCCATCCGCGAGGTTGCAGAAGTGAACCCGCGCAAGGATGTCGATCTCTCGAGCTCCGACCTGGTGTCGTTCGTGCCTATGGCAGCGGTTGACGAGGTTTCCGGAACGATCCTATCGCCTGTAGATCGGCCCTATGGTGAGGTTTCAAAAGGCTTCACCCACTTCCGTGACGACGATGTGATTTTTGCCAAGATCACGCCATCGATGGAAAATGGCAAATCGGCAGTTGCTCGTGGGCTCACCAACGGGACAGGCATGGGTTCTACCGAATTCCATGTGTTCCGCAGCAACGGAGCGATTGAGCCAGAATATCTCTGGCGCTTCGTCCGCCAAAAGTCATTCCGCGAAAATGCTCAGGCGGTGATGTCTGGAGCCGTTGGCCAACAACGTGTTCCTGCCGACTACCTCAAGGATCATCTGATCCCTCTTCCGCCACTCCCTGAACAGAGGCAGATTGTGGCGAAAGTGGATGGATTGACCGCGCGTACCGCCCGCGCCCGCAAAGAGCTGGACCGCATCCCCACCCTCATCGCTCGCTACAAACAACGCCTTCTTGCGCTTCTCTATTCCGATTTCGGCTCGAATGCGAAAATTGATCATCTGCTATTTTCCGAGGTTGTCAGCTCAGCACAAAACGGAATCAGCAAGCGGCGTGGCGATATTGGACGCATGATCAACGTTTTGCGTCTTGCCGATCTAACTGACGGGCATTTCGTAGGCGACGACCCTCGAGAAATCATGCTGACGGCTGCCGAAGAAGAAAAATATGGCCTCGAAACTGACGACCTGATTTGCATTCGGGTGAACGGAAGCGAAAAGCTTGTTGGCAGAATGTTGGTTTGGGACGCTCAGTCAAATTGGGCCTTCTGCGATCATTTTATTCGTTTCAAAACCAAACCCAAAGTCTGTCTATCCAGATACGTATCGTACTTTTTTGCATCAGATGTGGTGCGCGCGCAAATTGAGTCTTCATTCGTTTCAAGCGCGGGCCAGAAGACCATCAGCCAAGGAACACTTGGTAGGATTCTCGTTCCTGTTCCGCCAATCAACGAACAAACCGAAATCGTCCGGCGCATCGAGTCCGCCTTCGTCTGGCTCGACCGCATGGCCGCCGACCACGCTGCAGCCGCCCGCCTCCTCCCCAAACTAGACGCTGCAATCCTTGCCAAAGCCTTCCGCGGCGAATTGGTCCCTCAGGATCCCAATGAAGAACCCGCAAGCGCGCTATTCGCCCGCATCCGGGCAGAGCAAGTGTCCACTTCGCCGACCACTCGTCGACATGGCCGACAAGTAATTGTTCCCATTCCAACAGCGCACAGCAGCCATCGGTCGGAAATCATAAAGAGGTCAAACATGCGCAAAAGCCGCAAGGATGATGATGTGAGGGGGAGGCCGTATCTGAGAAACTTGGTCCGAGATTTAGGCGGCCAGGCCTCCCCTAATGCGCTCTACGCCGTCGCGAATCTAGAGTTGGTGGACTTCTATCAGCAATTATCGTTGGAGTATGACAGCGGTTGGCTGCAAGACGACAACTCGATGGTGAAAGCCGTCTGATGCTACGCCTGACGCGCCTGTGGGTCGACGGTTACCACAATCTCAAGGACGTAACGGTCGAGTTTGATCGCAGTAGCCTGACCACCGTAATCCTTGGGCAAAATGGTACAGGGAAGTCCTACCTACTTGAAGCGATTGCAGAGATTTTCCGCAATTCCGACCTTGATATGAGCCCGCCTGATTTCCAGTTTTCGCTTAGCTATGTGATCGGCAATCACAACGTCAAAATCGCCAATCCATTGGGCAAATGGGAGTATGCGGTTGACGAGGAGAAAATCACTCCGCGTGCATTTGCAGCGGCCAAATCTGACGTGTTCCCCGACACGGTGTTCGCCTATTATTCTGGTACTAACGATCGCATGGAATCTCATTTCGATGAACACCAGAAGCGATATTATCGCAAGTTGATCGAAGACGTTTCCGACAGCGCTTTCAAGGTCGCCAATATCGACGACCGGCGGCTATTCTATGCACGCCCAATTCATGGCGTGCTCGCATTGATGTGCCTGTTAACGACCGACGATATCGAAATTCGCGCTCTGCTCCGCGACATGCTGGGCGTGACCGGATTTCATTCCGCCATGTTGCTGATGCGCAAGCCTTGGTTCGCAAAAGGCAAAACTGGCACAGACGCCGAGCAGTTTTGGGGCGCAAGCGGCAGGCCCGGACGGGCTGCAAGATTGGTGCGGCGGCAGGCGTTCTTTCCCATGGTGGTGAACCAGCGCGCTAGCGATGATTATCGAAGTAAGGGGAGAGAGGAATCCCAGTATGCGATCTATTTGAGAAACGAGGAGGCTCTGCGCGCCTTTGCCAAGAATTTTGCGGACGACCTGGAGCTATTTGAAGAACTCGAGAGCATCGATATCTCCGACCTTTATCGATGGGTGCAGGTTTGGGTGCAACGCATTGGTAGCGAAGATGGCGATGTCAGTTACGGCGAAATGTCAGAGGGAGAGCGCCAGTTACTGACCGTCTTGGGCCTGATTCGGCTTTCACGGACCAAGCGGACGTTATTCCTTCTGGACGAGCCGGATACCCATCTCAACCCCCGTTGGCAGTATGACTATCTTGAGCTCATCCAAAAATGGGCCGGCAATAGTGGCGACCGCTGTCAAATACTGCTGACAACACACAATCCCTTGATGATCGGCTCGCTGCGTAAAGAACAGGTGCGCGCACTAGAGAAGCGCCGAGATGGCAGGGTTGAAGCCTGCGAACCCAATAACGATCCAATTGGGATAGGTGTTGAAGGGCTACTCAAGTCCGAACTTTTTGGTCTCCGTTCGACGCTCGCCCCTGAGGTCCTTGCCAAAATCGATGAGCACTACCGCCTACTTGGAAAGCAGGATCGCAGCCCTGAGGAGGACGAGGATGTAAGGCGGCTAGCGATCGAACTGAACTCACTTGGCATCAGTCAAACGCACCCTAATCCCTATTTTGAAGAGTTCGCCAAGGCCATGGCGCGAAAGGTCCAGTCGCCCGAAACTGGTCTGAGCAAAAGGGAAATCGACGAACAGACGGTACTCGCTGATGAGGTTCTCGAGGAGCTTCAGCGAGAAGATAGAGACGCCCGGGTACAGGATGCTGTTGAGGCCTCGCAGCCGGATGCTGCATCCAACGTCGAGCACAGCGACACCCAGTCTTCTGAGGACGACGACAATTTCGAGGCAGGTGCCCACTGATGCGACATATCCCTTTTGCACGAAGGGAGCCCAGCGACGCTTGGAAGGTGAAAGCCGGAGAGCTCTTGGCCCGGCTGAATCAGGCGCCGGATCGTGACACGCGAAATGCGATCATCGACGCGAACAGCTCGGTTTGGGGCGAGCTAAAGGATTGGCTCCTGGAGATCTCGCACCAAAAGTGCTGGTTTTCGGAAGCTAAGGATTGTTTCAGCCATTGGCATGTTGAACATTTTCGACCCAAAAAGTCCGCGAAGGATGCCGATGGCACTGAACACGATGGCTACTGGTGGCTAGCGTTCGATTGGACCAATT
>Ga0207703_10000350_pt1 | contig 49593 bp, 35 predicted proteins | sample KBSSwiS12_FD_184304 | JGI IMG/M metagenome (GOLD analysis project Ga0207703, IMG submission 184304) | Switchgrass rhizosphere microbial communities from Kellogg Biological Station, Michigan, USA - KBS Switchgrass S1-2 (SPAdes) (version 2) | ecosystem: Host-associated > Plants > Roots >... | reverse complement strand
TTCCAGAGATCGCGAAGGCGATGAGCTGACATGGCGAAAACCTCATCCCGATCTGGAGCTGCAGACACCATGGAAGATTCCGCGTTGGATCTACGCTTCAGCCATGCGTTCGACATTCGCATCAACTTCGACAAACGCTGGCTGATTGGACCGATCTCTGGTGGCGCCAATGTCGGCTACACCTCGGTCGGCGCCGGCAGCACGGTGAGCGGGCCCCGTCTCAACGGGCGTCTCGTGGACTACAGCGGCGCGGATTGGCCGATGGTGCGCCAGGATGGCGTGGTAGAGCTCAACGCTCACTACATGATCGAAGCTGACGACGGAGCGCGGATCTACATCCGCAATCGGGGATATGTTCACGGTCCGCTGCGCGTGCCGGGACAGGCACAGGGCGAGTCGCCGACCGTCCCCGCATACTTCCGTTGCACTCCCTACTTCCGCGCACCGCTGGGTCCGCATGAGTGGTTGAATCGGACCGTCATCGTTGGTGTTGGTCAGCGGCGGCCGCAAATGAAGCCCGAAGACGATCCGGACCACTCGCTGTTCCGGTATTACGCCATCCTCTGAGCCGTGCGTCGGAACCCGGTTAGCGCGCTTCGGGCGGCGGAACTGCTCGCTCTTCGAGCGCGCGTCTCAGCAAGTAGCGTCGCATTGCGACAGACGGTGCATCGCTGGCGATCGACATCTCGTAGAACGGTGTGCCCGGATTGGCGAGCACCTCTTCGAGGCGCGTCAGTGCCACGACATCTTCATCGAAGGCACGAAACAGTTCGTCGTGCATGAACTGCGTAACACCGGCGTCTCCCAACACGAAGTCGCGACTGTGCACAATGAAGTAATGAGTTGAGTGGTGCGTCTCGGGTGTCGGCACATGACAGGTTCGGATTCGAAACTCGCAACGATGCTCTGGAGGCAGACGGCTATCATAGAAGTTGGCGGCCACTACATGAAGGCCTGGCGAGACGAATTCAGACGTCGCAATACGCGCGGCCGCGTCATGCTCGAGGCCTGTTGGCTTTGCCCACACCGGCGGCAGCCTGGTCGGCACGACTGTCCGCGTGATTCGATACCGACCCTCTTCGAGACTCGATTCGTACGGCGCGCCAGCATAATCCGGAGTACCGAAACTGCGAGCATGCACGAAGGACAGATGCGTGAGATCCAAAAGGTTCTCATGGAGGCTCACGTAGTTCGCTGGCAGGTGAAAGTAACCTTGCGAGGAAGTCCATTCCGTGCCATCCAACCACGGTGTGCCCGGAATGCGTGATAGATCCGGTGTGGACTCGCCGAGCCACGCCCACACGAACGGACCGCGTTCGGCGAGCGGAAAGGCGCGAACCCCCAGTCCTTTGGGGCATGTCTTCTGCGAAGGAACCTGGATGCAATCGCCCGCGACATCATAACGCAGACCATGGTATCCGCAGACGACCGTGTCGCCGTCGAGTGTGCCGGCCGATAGCGGAAACGACCGATGGGCGCACCGATCATTCAGCGCGACCGGGACTCCTGCCTGCGTCCTGAAGAGCACGAGCCGCTGTCCCAGTACCGTACGCTTCAGCAACGACCGCTGCAGCTCGTCGGCAAAGGCAACCACGTACCATTCGTTCCTCACAAAGTCCGTATTTCCGTCCGCCATCTGGCGCATCGCAGCCGTCGAAGCGCGGATCAAACCGGGTGGCGGAAGGCTCATCCCTCTACCCTACCCCGAAGACCCTTTCTGCGTCTGTCATCTGCGAAGTGGACAAGCGAGATTGATAAACTAGCGCTTGCGTGAGAGACCAATCACTCATCGATCTGATTGCGAGCATAGGCGACGCGGATTTTCTCGCGCGGATGCTCGCGTTCATCAACTTGCAGACGGTTGTGGACCACCTCTCGCTTTTTGAATTCGACCCGGCGCTCGTGCCCCGATTCGTCGGTGCGGCGAGCCGGAACTCTGCGCAGACCGCCATTCTGGCGGGCCGGATCTATGAACGCGAGATGTTCTATCGCTTCGATCCGACCTCCGAGCGCGTGCGCACCGGAGAGGGGAAAGACCACGTAGTGCTGCTTACACTTTCCGAATCGGAGATTCGCGACCCCTCATACCGCTCCAGCATTTATGGCCGATTCGGCATCGTCGAGCGGGTTTCGCTCATCCGCCGTGTGCAAGGTCGCTGGTTGCTGCTCAACGTATATCGGGACCGCGGGTCCGGGCGCTTCGATTCCTCAGCACTGACAAACCTGACCGATCTCTCAGCGTTGCTCATGGCCTGCACAGGCAAGCACATCGCGATGGTCTCGAAACGCGCCGTACCCCGCGGTCGAATGGATGCTGTTGCCTCGTTCGAATCCATGCTTCAGTCGCTCAACTCGGGGCTCACGCGCCGCGAACTGCAGGTGTGTGCTCATGCGCTTGCAGGGATCACGGTTGCCGGCATCGCCGCCACGCTCGGAGTCAAGGACTCGACGGTGGCGACGCTGCGCCGTCGGGCGTACGCGAAGCTCGGCGTCGTCAGTCTGAGCGCGCTGTTCGCAAGGTGTGTCGCGCACATTACCGACACCAAACGATAGCGGACTCCACCCGGTCGATAGACCAAGCCCGACAGTTCGCGCAGCAAGAAGGCGCGGCACCTGCGTTGAAAACCAAACACGGCGTCGATTTCAGTGCGAGGCCGCATTGGGTGACCAACGCGACGCAGCCGCCATGAACGCCAACGTTTCCTGTTCTCTTGCGGCCGCTGCTGGTCCAACCGGATTGTGACTCATCTTGACTATGACTGTCTTTGTTTGTGGATCAACGTAAATGAATTGCCCCTCTCCCCCGAGCGCCGTGAATGCCTGCGCGCCCAACACCGGCCACCAGAAGTACGCATATCCCAACCCCTTTTCTCCAGTCAGCGCATCATCCGTCGTGCTGGCCATTGTGGACGAAGCAACATACTGCTGCGGCAGAATCTGGTGGCCATTCAGCCGGCCGCCATCCTGCATCAGCAGCCCCAGACGCCCGTAGTCACGCAAGACCGCGTTGAAACCGCCGCCGGAAAACTCTCTCCCTACCCCCGGCGGGCCGTCGATGATGTAAAACCCATACGCCTCCATGCCGCCGGGTTGCCAGAGCCGCTCACTCAGGTAGCGGCTGATCGGCTTACCCACCGCTCGTTCCACCACGAGGCCAATCACTCCAGCGTCCATGGTGTTGTAGTTGAAGACGCTGCCGGGGGGATGCGCCCGGCGGGTGCCGGCCGCCGCATCGGCATAACGCTTCTTTTCCTCAACCCATGACGCCACATGGGCCGCGTGCGATGGAGTATTGTTCGCGAAAAAGTTATCGTCCCAGTCCACCCCGGAGCGCATCTCGAGCAGGTTCTCAATCGTTGTCCCGTCATACCCGGAGCCCTTCAATTCCGGCACGTACTTCAGAATCGGCTCTCCAACTGATTTAATAGAGCCGTCCGCGAGCGCGAGCCCCACCAGGATCGAATTGATGGACTTGGCCATGGAGTACGAATTGAAATGCGTCCGCGCATCCGAGCGGTTGAGATACTTCTCGAAGACGATCCGTCGGTCCTTGAGAATCAACATCGCATCAGTGTCCGTGTTTTCGAGAATGTCCAACGCCCGATGCCGCACACCTGCAAACTCATAAGTAAAATCGAGTGTGCCGGCGGCCTCCGGCAGCCGGAAGAGCGCGTTTCCTGAGGCTACACGCGCGGTATTGAACATCAACTCCATAGTCCGATTGGCCAGACTACGCACCGGCTCATCGAACATATGAATCCGGTATTCCTTCACAGTCGCTGACGGCTCATCAGCGTGAGCGCCGACCCCCATCACCCCCGCCGGCACCGCGCACAAAACCAACTTCATCCACCGCATTCTCATCCCTCTGTCAGCGTTTCGCCAAAAGCGCATCGAGCGCCCGACGATCGACCCCGTCGGGATCATCGACCACATGGCACCGGGTATCAAACACCAGGGTCGTGCGCCCGCCGTCGGGTTCATATTTCGGCCAATGGGGCAGCGCGCGGATATTCGGATCCCCGTGGCGGGCAAATGCAAGCCACGCCTCGCTCATCCGTCCCGCCATCTGACTCGGGGCGCGTCCCCCGCTATCAAAGCTCGCAGTGTAAGGCGTATCATCCAGTACAAAACCAATGTCGATTGCATGCGGCGACATGAGCTTGCCCCCGCCCACCGGGGTCCGCCAGTCAGTCCGATACATGAACACCGGCGCACGCCGCAGACGCGCCTTGCGCTCCGCAATCCAGATCGAATACAGCCGCGTTGGCCAGTCACTGGAGATCAACGCGTACAACTCCCAGGGCGAGCCCCCCGGATGCGAGGTCCGATAGGCATCGACCACCCGCTTCGCGTCCGGACCGAACAGATCCGACACATGCGCGAGCAAGGTAGCCTCGTCCATCCGGTCCGCGGTGGGATCCTTGAGCAATGTGTTGAGAGTCATCTCCGTTCGGGTGGTGCCGATGAGCAACGGCACGTCAGCGGAAACCTGTGGCGCCTCACGATGAAACGGATGCTGTGGCAAGAGCTGTCCATCCACAACCGGCGCAAATCCCTGGAGAATGCCCAATACGCCGAACCCACCGGTTTCCCGGAACACGGCGAAATAAGCACGCAGGATCTGATCGAGCGGAACCTGCTGCAGCCGCTCGAGCTCGGGGGTCCCGATCGCCAGTTTCCCCAGGAAACGCTGCGCCAGGTCAGTCGCATAATCGGGCTCGAGCGCCTTGGGTGCCGGACCACTCTGTACAATCGCCTTGTGAAACAACCCCATCGCGGCCGGCATGGCCAACAGCATCGAGACCTTCTGACCGCCTCCCGACTGCCCGAAAATCGTGACATTCCCCGGATCGCCTCCGAAGCGGGCAATGTGGTCCCTGACCCAACTCAACGCCAATACCAGATCCAGCAGTCCGGCATTTCCCGCGCCGGCAAAGGCCGCGCTCAACCGGTCCAAAAACAAATGACCCAACACGTTGAGGCGATGATTGACGCTCACAACGACCACATTGCCCCGGCGGCACAGCCGCCCGCCGTCCTGCCACCGTCCCGCCGCCGAACCGGCGACAAAGCCGCCGCCATGGAACCAAACCATGACCGGACGCTTCGCGCCCTCCAACCCTGGCGTCCAGACATTTAATTTCAGACAGTCTTCACTCTCCGGGACCCGCGTCCAATCAGGCTCGATCCCATCGTAAGGCGAGCCGCCGCGTGGGCCCGCCGGCGACCCGGGATCGTGTTGGGGCGCCTGGGGCGGATCTTCAACCACCGCGAGAACACCGCTCCAAGGATCCGGTTTTCGAGGCGGCCGAAAACGCCCGGCACCCGTGGTGCTCGCGCCGTAGGGAATCCCCTTGAACACAGCGACACCGTCCGCCCAACGCCCTGCCACATTGCCCGCGGTCGTGGTTACAACCGGAGCATTCCCTGTTGCGGGCGCCTGAGATCGACCGAGACCGGTGACCGCCGCGGCCGCCGCCGCGCCTGCCAACATCCTGCGTCGACTAATCAAAATCGATAGCTCACGGTTGCACCCGCAGTGAGCGGCCGGAACGTGAGATCGTAGTACAGGGGCGAGCCCGGTATGTCGTGCGTGCGTTGCAACAGCGGCTGGCTGTTCAACACATTATTGACGAACACCGACACATCGGCGCCGCCCATTGAAGTACCCAGACGGACATTCAGCAGGTTGGTCGCCGGATCGAACGGAATGTCCGGATCGTACCCGAGCGCCGTCGGGTCGTTGCGATTGGCCGACTGTCCCGACTGATGACTGCGGTATGTATCATCCACGCGAACATAAAAATCACGGCTGCCGATGCCGAAGTCATATTGCGCGGACGCATCGAAGACCCACGGAGTGGTGCCGAGCGGTGGACTGCCCACGGTATCGCCCTCGTTCACAATGGTTGTCCCGTTGGAGCCGATCGTCTTCGAGTATTTCGCATCCGTGTAGCCGACCGACCCCGACAGCAACAGCCCCGCCACCGGCCGGGCGCTCAATTGCAGATCAAACCCGTTGCTCACGGCCGTACCCAGATTCGCCGTGAAGCCGATGCCGCCGCAATCCGGCAGGCCGACATACTGTTGGATATTCTTCCAGTCGATGTGAAACGCGCTGGCCTGCACTTCCAGGTGATCGTCGAGCCCGCGCCCCTTGAACCCGACCTCATAACTCCAGGTCTTGTCCGACTGATATTCGAGCGGCGAGGCCGTCAGTCCCAGCTTCCCGAGGTCGGCCCGGCACGCCGGATTCAACGGCACGGGCGAATTGGCCCCGCCGATCCGATACCCCTCACCGGCTGAAAAGTACACCATGTTCCGATCGGTCAGCTGATACGACAACCCCACCTTCGGTGTAACGGGCGTTTCGCTCTGTCCACCCACGACCGTATGGGCGTCGGGCCCGCTGCCGCTGTAATTGACCGGCCCGGCATAGCCCTGAACGAAGTCAAAACGGGTGTGCGCGACCCGCAATCCAACAGTCAGGGTGAGGCCCTTCACGATGTGATAGTCGACCTGTCCAAATGCCGCGGTTTGCTCGTCGTGGGATACGGTCGTTCCCACGAACGTATATTTCCCATCCGTCAGCGGAATTCCGAACAGCTGCCCGGCGTTGAGCCCGGTCGCGTTCTGAATCAGCGCATCGAAATACAAATCCTGCACGTAGTTATAGTCCCGCTCGTGCGCATCCGAATAGAACGCACCGACGGTCCATGTCAGCATCGCATCAGGATCATGGGACTGGGCCCGCAATTCCTGCGAGAAAATATCCTGCGAAGTACCCACGAAGGCCGGCGCATTCTGCCCGGGGAAAATCGGATACGGGATCCCCGTCCAGATCACGGACTCGAAGTTCGTATCATCCGCGAGATTGCGCTCGTGGCGCGAAAAGTAAGACGTCACGCTCGTCAGATCGACCGCACCGAGCTCCCAACGTGCTTTGAGCGCCGGCAGGTAGAACTGATCGCGGGTCGGCTCCTGCAGGACATGGCCGTTGCGCAGCACGCCCTGGTCGACATTCGACAGTGACTCCCAGATAGAGCTCGTGTCATTCAGCCGCAGGTTCTGAAAGAAAATCGAAGGCGTCAACTGCAGATGGTCCGTCGCATTCCACGCCAGGGCCCCTCTGACCACGTAGGAATCCTGGTAGTTGGTATTGTTGTCCGTGGCATCGGTTTCCTGGTTCACCCGATCGACATAACCGCCATCGCGGCGATACCACGCGCTCACCCTGAATCCGAGCTGATCCTGCAGGATAGGCCCGCCCACCGCAGCACCCGCCTCATAGCTCGGATCACCGTGTTCGGTACTGGCAACTTCAGCTCGCGCATATCCGCTATAGGTCTTCAGACCCGGATCGGGTGTGATGAACCGGATGGCACCGCCCTCGGCGCCCGCGCCCCAGAGCGTACCCTGAGGCCCGCGCAACACCTCGACCCTCTCCAGGTCGAATACTTGCGGGAAGGTCGCGCCAATGAAGTTCTCCTGGTTGGCCCGCGACTGAATCGGTATGTCATCAATGTACACACCGGTCGTTGATGCGCCGGTGGTGGAGAGAATGCCCCGGACGGCGATGTTGCTTCCCAGCCCGCCGCCAAAGGGACTGCGGCTGAAATCGATGCCAGGCGTCTGCCGCACGACATCATCGACGGTACGGATTCCCTTGCTGTCCATCTGCGCCTGAGTCAGCGCGGTGAGACTGATGGGCACCTTGTCAATCGACTCAGTCTGCTTGGTTGCGGTCACGACGACCTCTTCCAGTCCCGAATTCTTTTGCAGTGCCTCTGACTTCCCATCCGCCAATACGATCCTTGGCAGCGCAAGCACTCCCACAGCCAACCACTTGCCCAGACCCTCAACGTTCACTCATACCCCCCAATGTGCCACCCACAATCGGTCGTTGCTTGCATGGCAGCCTCAGTCAATAGTCCGATTCCCTGCCCCAGGCCCGCATCAACCAAAAGGCTGATAATGCGACGCGGAAACCGCATGACGCCTGCCTCTAGAGCCCGGAGAGCCGCTGACGGTCCGTCAGCTTGCGGATGGAATTCGCCGCCACCAACAACAAGACAGCGGCGATCGCTGCGGGAACGGCGGCCCACATCAGAACTCGCTGTGGAGGTACGTGCAGCAACAACAACCAGCCGGTAATCGTGGGTCCCAGGATCGAGCCAATACGACCGATCGTCAGATTCGAGCCCAATGCCTTACCCCGCGAAACTGTCGGATACAGGCTGGCGACCATCGCGTTGTTACAGCTTTGCGCCCCGACGACCATGAAGCCCGCGCCCAATGCCGCTAAAGCCATGATAGAGGGCCTCTGCGCGAAAGCGATCGCGACGATGATGGCTGCGGCGGCCAGGTAGGCCGCCACCACGACCCGAATGGAATCCAGGCGATCCGCGAGCAGTCCGAGACTGATGGCGCCCAGAATTCCACCGAGTTGGAAACCGGCAGTCGACCAGGACGCCTGGCTGATTTCAAAGCCCATTGCGTGAATCAACGTGGGCAGCCAGTTGTTCAGCAGGTAGAGTGTCAACAGGGTAAAGAACGCCAGGCAACCGTAGGTGACGGTGGCCACCGCGCGTCCGTCACTCAACAGGCTTCCCCATCCTTGCGCCTTCGCAGCCTCCGGCTCCGGGACGAGTTCGATCTGGCCGCCGAGCGGCATGCCCATGAGCTGCCGCAAGGTTCTCAAAGTCGCCGTGCTTTTCCGGTCTCGCATCACCAGAAAACGCAATGACTCCGGCAGTCTCCATTGCAACACCGGACAAAGCAGCAGCGTGGCGGCGCCTCCCATCGCAAAAACCGACCGCCACCCGAGCCGCGGCACGCACTGGGCAGCTACGATACCTCCCAGAGCGGCCCCAACCGCCAGGCCGGAGAAGGTGATCGACACGATGCTCGTCCGCTTTCTTTCGGGCGCATATTCCGAGATCAGTGCCAGCGCGTTAGGGAGTGCGGCGCCGAGTCCGAGACCCGTGCAAAAACGCAACAGCTCGAGAGCGTGTAGCGATTGCGCCGTCATACAAAGCAACGTCAGTGTGCCGACGGCCACTGCCGATGCCACCATGACTCGCTTACGCCCGACTCGATCCGCCAACGGGGCCAACGCAATACTGCCGAGCGCCGAGCCGATCAAGCCGGCAGCGAAGACCGGTCCAAACGCTCCCATCGGCAGTGACCAGTCCTTCGACACGGTGGGCGCTATATAGGCGACCGCCTGAGTGTCGTAACCCTCAACCACCAGCGAGAGTGCCGAAAGCACGAACGCACGGTACTGCAATCCTCCTACGGCCCGACGGTCAATCAAGCTCGCCACGGTCACCGGCGATCTAACCAAGATGCGATCTCCGCCCAGCGTGTCGAATCCACCCCGGAATCATCTCTGGGGCCGGCGCGCAGGGCATCAACCGATCGGTTGACCGCGGCTCACAGCGACTTCGGTATCGTGGTCCCTTCTGCCAACTCGTTTTGAACGCGCCAAAGCGCAAGGTGGACCCGCGCATGTTGAATCCAGCCGCCCCCGCCCTGGAACACGCCTTTACGATCTCGCTGGAGTTGACCGGATTGCGATGGGTCACTCCGACCCCGATGGGTGCCAAGCGAGGAGCCGTTTATGTCGCCTCCGGTACCATTGAGGGGCCGCGCCTCTCAGGGAGAGTGGTGCCGATGTCGGGCGGAGACTTTCCCCTGGTGCGGCCGGATGGGGTCATCGATTTCGATGCTCGCTACCTGTTGGAAACAGACGATGGGGCGATTATCTACATGCAGAACCGCGGCTACCGGTGGGGCAGCGCGGAGGTAATGGAGCGCCTGCGGCACAACGAACCCGTCGGGTCTCATGAGTATTACATGAGAGTCGTGCCCAAGTTCGACGCCCCGGAGGGACCGCATGAGTGGCTGGGCCGGCACGTCTTCATCGGCACGGCCGAGAAGGTCCCGGGTGGCAATCGGATCCACTACTTCGTCGTTGTATGACGCGTCATTGCAGCGCCCTGCGCACGAGCGCAGCGCGATTGGACACCTGCAGTTTCGCAAACACATGTAACAGATGGGTCTTCACGGTCGCGAGTGAAATATTCAACCCCTCGGCCACTTCGTGATTGCTGCGCCCGGCGCAAACGCCTTCGACCACCTCGACCTCCCGCGCAGTCAATCCGAATTCACGCACCAGGCTTTTGCGCCAACCGATTGCGTGATTGCGCACCGTGGAATCAAAGTTGAGCTGGATGTAGCGGTGCAGATGGGTGAGCAACTCCTGGTCTCGCGACAATGAGCCGCCCGAAGGACCGGTCCACAACACACTCATGCCGCCGATGGGCTCCCCGTCGTGCACAAAGACCAGCTCGGCGGCATCCGTCACTCCAAAGGAGTGCAGAAAAGCCCGATAGGCTTGCACCTGCGGCTGCGAGCACCGGCTCTCCTGCGCCTGCAATCCGGTCAACGACCGCCCGCTCCCGCAAGAGCGGGTTGTTGCGAGCGGATCGATGCGCCACATCTGCCCTTCGTAATACATTGTCCGAAAGGCCGTGGGAAAGCCGCGGGACCCCAGCCAGACCCGGCGGGCAGTCTCGTCAAAGAGATGCATGGTGACCCAGCTCACGGGCGACAACTCGGTCAGGAACCGCATTGTCTCGCTCGCAAAACCTTCCAGTCCGGTCTGCCGCCGGATACCTGATTGCCACTGCGCTTCGACCTGGAGCATGGACACCCCCTTTCGGAAACCCCCGAACCGACATTACCTCGGTTCCGACCGAAAGGCGACTGATCACGGCTCGCCTCCATCCGACGCCCCCTGCGCGGCACGCTCCTCCCCGTCAAAGCCCGAAAACACGCTCGGCGTTGGTTTGATACAACTTGCGGAGGTCCGCGGCGCTTATGTTCAAACCGTCCGTCACCGCGACTTCGTCCGGAACGAATTGATAGGGATAGTCCATGGCATACATCACCCGATCCGCACCCAGCACCGACAGCACAAACTCAATCGCCGGCGCCCAGGCCATGCCGCTCGTGGTCACATGGACGTTGTGGCGCAGGTATTCGCTCGGCGCTCGCTGCAGCTTGCGCAGCGCAGCATACCGATTGGCGGCCACCGCCCGCCGGTGCATGAAATCAATCCGGAACAACCAGAATGGCAATGCCTCGCCGAGATGCCCAACCACGATCTGCAGGCGCGGAAACCGATCAAACACACCGGCCGTGATGATCCGCAGCAGGTGCAGGCCCGTCTCCACACCAAAACCAAAGATGGCGCCGTCGAGCCCGGCTTCCAGGAACGGTTGGATCATCTGTCGTGGCGGCGTGCTCGGGTGCAGATACAGCGGTACCCCGAGACTCTCCGCCGCGGCGAAGATCTCCCAGAATTTCGGTTGATCGAGATATTCGCCCTGCGTGTGCGAATTGATGATGCCGCCTTTGAGTCCGAGCTCGCGAACCCCGCGCGACAATTCGAGAGCGGCGGCCGCGGGATCCTGCGGCGCGATCGCCGCAAGCCCGGCGAACCGCGTCGGATGCCGGCGAATGGCCTCTGCGAGCTGGTCATTACTCGAGCGCGCCAATGCCGTCGCGGTGGGCGCATCGAAGATCTGCACCCCCGGACAGCTCAGCGACAGAATCTGCATGTCGATGCCGGTTGCGTCCATGTCGCTGATCCGCGCTTCACCCAGATCCTGAATCCGCTGCAGCACTCCCGTCTTACGGGCGCCTTCCTCACCTCCATAGAATCCCCACAAACTCAAAAAACCTGGATCGTCAGCGGTTCCGTCCGCGATCATTCGCAGATAGCGCTGCACGAGGTCCGAGGGCAGAAAAGCTTCTTCGACGGCAATGCGCCGGTACGGGGTGTTGGATTCCATAGTCACACTGTATCCGCTCACCCTCCCCTCTCCCAGCATGCGCAATGAGAACGGGTGTTCCACGGCTGGAACCGCAACTCACTGGCAACCAACGCCTCAGGTATACTCAATGAAACGATATCCCCGCCGCAGCTCCCAATCAGCCGCCACAGCGGAGCCGCCGTCGGCCCCCATCGACGCGAACTCGATGCTCCTGTACTACGAAGTCGTCAACTTCGGCAGCATCAATCGGGCTGCGGTCCAACTGGACATTCCGAAAGCGACCATCAGCCGCCGGCTGCGCGGCCTCGAGCAACACGTCGGCGCGGTCCTGCTCAAACGGGGGGCCCGAAAGCTGTCCATGACGAGCAGCGGCGAGGCCCTGTACCAGCATTGTGAGAAACTACTCGCCGCAGCCGAGGGCGCGCGCGCCGCCGTCACCGATCTGCAGGCGGAATCGTCCGGCAAGTTGCAGATTGCCACCGCAATGGGCCTCAGATCCTGGGTCAACCGCGCCCTGGCGAGCTTCGCACTGCGCTATCCACAAGTTGAGTTGGTTGTGGAGGAAACGCACCGCTGGATTGACGTCAGCGAAGAACCCTATGACATCAGCATTCATCTCGGGCCCATCCGCAATGAGCGACTCCCGGTCCGCAGGCTCGCGCAGTTGGAACGCGGCCTGTATGCCAGCCCAGGTTACCTGCGTGGACGTATTGCGCTGCGTACGGCCGCCGATCTCGCAGCTCATTCATGCATCGTCCTGCCCCAACAACTCGATGACGGGCTGTGGCGCTTACCGACGTCCGGCGAGTTCATCAAACCCCGGGCCCGCGTCAGCGATATTGTCCTCGCTCGTGAGTTGTCACTCTCCGGGGTAGGCCTCGCGATCCTGCCACGGGCGCTTTGCGCCAGTGACGTAACGCAGGGAAAGCTCGTGCGAGTGTTGGCCGACACCTGGCCCATACCACCCCTGGTTGCCTCCGCCACCTATCTCGAGCGCCGCTACCTTCCCCTGCGCATTCGAGCCCTTCTCGAGGTGATCGCCGCTGAATTCAACAGCGATGGCAACCGCCCTATGCCTGGTGAATCGTGCGAGCGGGCGTCAGATCTCGATCACATCTGATGCCCGCCAATCAACTCACTCTGTCACAACTTTACGGGGTGACCAACAGGTAGAGCGAGTTGCGGGTGTAGACCGGCATCGCGCGATAGCCATCGACCGTAATGCTCGCGAACCGTCCGCGAATGCCGGCCGGAGTATCCATGACATTGACGATCGCACCCGGGTGCGGCCTGAAGCCGGACTTCAACTTAACGTGCAGTTTGCCGCCGGCCAGAGTGACGTAGCCGCCAACCCGCACTCGACCTGCGCAGCGAGCGTCAGTGTTGAGTTCCAGCGTCGTGTTCGAGAGCTGCGTATATTTGCCGAACACGTGGAGTGTGTCCGACACGTTACTGGAGAGGGTTCCACCGCTCACGTACACATCGCCCGTACCGAGGGCCGTCTCGGTGCATTGAAGCCCCCCGCGCTGGCGTCCATCGAAACCGTGACGTCCCCGTTGAATGCACCGTATCCGTCGGCCGCGGCGAAGAGGTTCAGGCGGCCCCAGCCTTCGGCGTCGTCCGTAACAGGAAAGCCCGAATCGATCGCCGTGGTCTTCAAGACCACCCGACGTTGATCGGCACCCAAATACGGAAGCCGAGTCTCGAGCAGGACTTCCGCGCCCTTGGGCACGTTAACCGGCTGGTTCTTCGCGCCGATCTGGGTGAAGCCGTAAGTCATGTAATGCAGATAGTTGGCTTTGTTCCGGGCGTGATCGGCAAAGCGATCGCTGTGCACACCTTGCGAATGCGCCAACGCCTGCAAGCCGGCGGCGTCGCTGACTCCGGTGGCCGCAATCAGCGTACTCTGCGCTTGTGCATAAGCTGCTGCCTTTCGACTGCTGTTGCCACCAGTACTCAGGCTTGCAGCGGCCACCGCCTCACCGAGCAGACGACCTCCGATGACATCCAGCGGCGAGTGCATCCCCGCGAGGATGCGGTTCTCACCCAGCTCACCGGCGCGAGTCAGCATTTCCTGGAAACGCTGGGGCACAGCGTACGCCATGGAGATGGCGTCACGCATCGCCTCTGCCTCGTGGCCGCTGATGTAGCCGCCGTCGGTGCCGGGAGTCGCGCTCTCGGCCGGCACCAATGCGGGCACAACCTTCACGCCCGTGCTCCAGCGCCAGGGACGAGCGTACTTATAGAACCGTTTGGCGGGCTCCGTCGAACCGTTCTCTGCGATGTTGGAAACCAGATCGACGACGGTGCCGAAGTTGTGCGTATTGGCGCTGCTTCCTACGCCGACGTTATTTCCTCCATCGTTATAGAGAACAGTCATCGCGTCGGACGCGATCGACGTGATCGTGGTCGTCTGCTCGGCAAGCGTCCGATAGACTTCGGTTAATGGGCCCATGCCGTCGGAAACGCTGTAACCTTTACCGCGCCGGTCATCCAGGTAAGCCGCCAGCTCCTGCGCACTGGTGCGATTGTTGGTAACCGTAATCGCATATTGAATATTCATGTGGTGCACGTTTTGATTGAGCACCGTGCCGTCGGTGAAATCACCGGGAATGCCCGTCCACGTAGAAGGAATGACAGCCGGGCAGCTATTCTGCGCCGGGGCCGAAACACCGGCGTCGACCAGCATCGTGCTGGGCTGCCAGATAGCCAGGAACCCCGAGACCACCCGCACGCCCGCGTTGCCGTCCAATGTGGCGTAACAGGCAACGCCACGTTGATTGGTGTACGCGTAATCAACGAACGGCAGCAGGGTCGCCTCGTCGGCCACCGGCGCGCTATCGGCATATCCAACGCCGCTCGGCGGAGCCGGCACGGACCAATCATTGCTCCCGCCGATTCCGGAGTTGGCGCTTAGCGGAGCAAAACGCTCGGCTGCGACGGTCGGAGTGCTGTACGCGCCAACAGAAAGTAGAGCGAGTGACACGGCCATGCCGACCCGCGATTGGCCGCGGGCAAATATTGAATACATCGTTCCCACCTGAATATGTCGTTGGATTCGTCGGCGCCAATGCCCTCTCGAGCGCTCGGCACCACACTGCAGGTATGGTAGGAACGAATTGGGGCGGCTAGGTGAAGCTTATGTTGCAATGCGCCGCGGCATCTGCCGTCGCCGTCATTCACCAACTCCGGCTGAAGGTGGCACGAACGCCGAGTCCGGGGCGGCACTCTCGAACAGGCTCACGATGCTCTGATACTTTTCGATGTACCACCGGTTCTCGTTGTTGTATCTCGGGATCCTCACCGGACGGGCATCCGTGCCTTCCGCTCTCCAGACGCAGGGACAAGTCACCGAAGCTCCTGCGAGCTGCACTCCCGGCCGGCTCAGTACGTCGAGCTTGACGTTCATTCTCGTCAGGACACGGTAGAGCTTCATGACGTTGCGGGATCCGCCGTTGTACGCGGCGACCGGAAAGATGCCCAGCACTTCCGGGTTGGCACGATACGCGCGACGGATATCCGGCCGCATTGCCGCCAGATTGAAATCCAGAAGGCAGGCCGCCGCTTTCATGGCGTTCAGCAGGTTCGTCGCGCCGCTCTCGAAGCTCGGGTCGAGCTTTGCTCCGCGGCAGCGTCGGACCAAGTACGAGTAGGTCCCCTTGCCCTTGCGGTTGGTGAATTGCATGGGCCCTAACGCGTTTGCGTCAGAGACGCTATATCGATAGGCCTCCTCCCGCTTCAACCCGTACTGGCTCAACACCTCGTCGAAGGCGAGCGCCCGCTTCTGTATGTAGTCCTTGTCATCGGTTTGCTCGATAACCGCCAGCGTCGTAATGACCTGTGGAGGAATGACATCGGCGAGCAACTCTCCGCGAAACGCCGCACTCGGCACCTTCGCGAGACGCAGCTCCCCGATCGCCTGACGCGCCGTGGTGAGCAGAAATTCCTTCCCGCTGCTGACGAAACCCGGGTCGAAGGTGTCTTCGGTGAAGGGCAGATAGACGATTGGCTTCGCGGTCTGGACGACGGCGCTCCACTGCCTGCGCTTGATGAGGGTGTTGTCGAATACGGGGTACTTGCGTCCATAGACCTTCAACGGATCCCCGCCCCGGGAGAAGGCGAACATCAGCCGCTCGGCACCGGTGCCTTTTACGTGCCGCGCCTCGATCCCCGGCGTGAGAATGCGAAAGGCCAGCGGCCTCCCATTATTGGGGTTCCACTTGATCGGCGGACGCGGGAGTTCGATTTGCGCGACGGACCACTCGTGCTTCGTTTCGCTCCACAGCGCAAAGGCGACGGGGCGCCCGCGGAGCACCTGATCCTTCCCTTCTCCAGTGAAGACGTATTGGAGCTCGACGTCACTGAGAAGTGCCTGCGCTTCAGCGACGAGATCGTGGATGGCCTCACGACGACTGCCATCGACGACGGCCTTCTTCGAAGCCTGATCGTGTCGCTCCGATTGAGCAACGGCAAGTGGCACCTCGCCTTCTTCTTGCTTCGAACCTCCGTCCGCGATGGGAGCTGTCTCCTCGATCGAAGCAGCCGCCTCGCTCGAAGTGGCGCGGCCTATCATCGTACGTCCAGCGAAGAGCAGGGACGCCAGTATGAGCAGAATCAGCCCAGCCAAGCGTCTGGCAGATGTGTTCATGGCACCGATGGTACTCACGACCGGCGCGGCACACGCGTACTCGCATCAAGGAATTCGATCCCGTTCAGGAAAATCCGCTAACTATCGGTTCCGACATCAACTGTTGTTGCTATTTGTTGTTGCCATTCGAATACATGTGATTTTTCCACCCCTCGGCATTTGCCATATCATCGGCGCCACGCGGAATTTTCGCGGCAGGGTGTATCGAGCCCATTCGAAGCCAGGACGTCAGCGAGCCGTTGGTCTCGTCTGCAAAAATCTGCCGCGCGCATCTGCGCGAGAAACGCGGAATCCGGAGTTCGCTGACACACGGGAGTATCTCTGGCACCTGATATTTAGCTGTGCTCTCTGATCTGGGCCTCAACAAACCGTTGGATCGCCTCGCGACTCGGTAATTCGAGCTGGTACTTCGAGACGAAGAGCTGGTTGTCCATGTCGGAAAGTCTCGGCGCCAGCCTTCCCGCGCAGCCAGTTTCACCTTGTCTTTCGAGAGGCCAGAACGCTCGAAGTACAGACTACCGATTTGTCGCTTGAGCTCGCGCACCGACCAGTTGCCCCGAATGCACTCGACCTCGTAAAACGCGCGCTGGAGCGGATCGTCGATTGCGATGAGTTCCTTCAAGTGGGTGAACGAGAGGGAGGTGATCAGGGTCGCCCCTGCCAGGGCGAATTCGGGACTCACTGAGTCCCGAATCTCGGGAACCGGCCAGCGACTCCCAGAATCGCGAATAGACCACGTAGAACTGACGATAGCGGCGCAATTCTCGCGGCTCCACTCGGCTCATGCCGACATGCCGCAGCCGATCCGAGAGGCTTTCGAGCAAGCGTTCTCCATAGTCCGCCCGATCCGCGCCGCGCTGCTCGTACTCGAGTATGTAGCAACCGATTACCCAATTCCTCAGAGTCAGACTGACGTTGATCGCTTTGCCTGCCTGGGAGGCGCAATGCTCGTGAACCTGTTTGATTGCTTCAACGAGACCGGAGAAGTTCAGGCGCCCGCCGTTGCCTGTCATTTCTGAATTCCTTCTAAAGGGCGCAATCATCTAGAGTCCCGAGTGGCATCCCCAAGTGCATAGGTCAACTCGATGATACGAGAACAACACTAACATACAGAATCATCTCCACGGCGTCGAGATAGAAAACAGACTCTGCCGCGACGGAATGGACTTCGGGTGACGAAATTTCCGAGTGGGCAGCGAGCGAACCCGTAGCGATTTTTGCGCGACAACATAGCGTGCGCAGATCGGGGGCGATGTCAGCATCCGTAGTACGCGCGGTACACAAGGCGTAGCGAACATACGATGAGGACGACTGCATTTCGCGACCGCTCACGTTTGCGAACTGAGGGCTTCTGACGTCCTCTCTTGCGGTCGCCGAGGCCGCGAGAGCGGTCCCAACTCAGAGGCGGCGCTTGCTCATTCTCTGCGTACGGCCTTCCGTATCAACGCCCTGTCTCGCCAGGCAACAATCTCCGCAACACGAGGCTCTCGTGCGGCGGCAATGGAATGGCTCTCGAATGCAAGGCGAGCCGTACCGGGTTCGAGGTTGGACCAATCAAAGTAGTGTGTCACCACGCCCCGGCGCTCCGCTCCAAACCGAGAGCGTTAGCTGGGTTGCGCGCGGCGGAACCTTTGCAACTGAGCATCGTTGAACATGTCCTTCGCTCACGCGGCAAGAAATCGAGTTATGACGACTAACGCGAACGCAGTCGTTGCCGGAGTTACAATTACTCACCCCGATCGCGCCTTATGGCCGGACGGCGGCTTGACCAAACTCGAGCTCGCGCGCTACTACGCCGCCATCGCACCCAAACTCTTGAAGTACAGTGGCGATCGCCCCATCAGCCTGGTTCGTTGCCCCAGGGGGCAAGGCAAGCAATGCTTCTTCCAGCGCCACGCCGGCGAAAATCTCGGCCACCATGTCCGGTCGGTCAAAGTAGCCGGACGCGGCGACGGTAAACCGTTCATCTTCATAGATGATATCGAAGGCCTCATTTCCCTCGTGCAAATGGGAACGATCGAGCTCCATGCCTGGAATGCACCCGTGTCCAGCGTCAAAAAGCCGGATCGACTGATCTTCGATCTCGACCCTTCCGAGACTATTGAGTGGGCCACCATTCAGAGCGCCGCCCGCTGCCTGCGCAGCGAGCTGAAGAAGCTCGGGCTCGTGTCGTTCCTCAAAACCACGGGCGGCAAAGGCCTGCACGTTGTAGTGCCCTTCGCGCCAGGTCCCAGCTGGAAAGAGGCCAAGGCATTTGCACGAGCTTTTTCGGACTTCATAGTCCACGCCCAGCCCGATCGCTACACCATCAACAACCGCCTGGAGGCACGCAAAGGGCTGATCTTCATCGACTACCTGCGCAATGATGAAACCGCGAGCGCCGTGGCCGCCTATTCAGTTCGCGCACGCCCCGGTGCGCCGGTGTCGATGCCAATCGAATGGGCGGAACTTTCGCGACTGCGTGGCGGCAATGCATTTACCGTCCGGGAGGCTTTGAAACGTCGCAAGGACCCGTGGGCGGATATGAGCAAAACAGGTCGCCAACGTCTGCCTCCGGTCGACACTCTGACCGTACTTTAAAAGAAGTCGAGCAAGCTGGGAGGCGGCACCTGCGGCGCACGGGGATCAATGATCGCCTTCACTTTCGTTGGCAGCTGTAGTCGGATATCGGCGGATGAAGAGCCGACGTAGAGACGGAAATTTCCAGGAGTGCTCACCCAGTTGTTGTGGCGCGCATCGTAATAACTCAGATCCCGGGGACCGAGGGTTATCTTGACGGTCGCATGCTCGCCGGGCGCGAGGTTGAGTTTGCGGAAGGCCCTGAGCTCCTTCACCGCTCGTACTACCTCGGTTGTCGACTCGTCGCCCACATACACCTGCACGACTTCCTTTCCGGGCCGCTGACCCGTATTTTTGACGTCGAAAGAGATCGGGATCGGTTGACCTGGGGATACTTCCGCGGGGACGCGCAGGTTACTGTATTCGAATCTTGTGTAGGAAAGGCCGTGTCCGAATGGAAACAGGGGCACGATCTTGCGTTTGTCATAGTAGCGGTATCCCACGAAAACGCCTTCGCCGTAGTTGGCATCGGCGCCGCTCGAGTAGTACAGGTAGGCCGGGTTGTCTTCCAATCGTTGCGGCAGGGTGAACGGCAGCTTTCCGGACGGATTGATCTCTCCGAACAATATCTTCGCCAGTGCATGCGGGCCCTCTTCTCCCGCCAACCATCCTTGCAGGAGCGCCGGCGCTTTTCCTGCCCAAGGTAATAACAGCGGGGAGCCACTGTTCAGCACGATCACTGTGTGCGGATTTACGGCGAGGATCGCCTCCACCAGCTCATTCTGCCTGCCGAGGTCCATGTTCTCGCGATCACGTCCTTCCGTCTCCGATGACCGGGATGAACCCACAAACACCACGGCAGCATCTGCATTGCGTGCGAGCTCAATTGCATCTTTGATCGCAGGCGCAGGTAGCCTGATGCCGAACTGGAGTGATCGAAACGGAAATGTCGGGGACGTATATTCGATCTTGACCTGATGCGGCGAGCCGGACTGGAGCGGTACGCTGGCTGTTCGAATCGGCATGCCGAAGTCGAGCGCCGGTGGATGGACGGTTCCCAGCTCTGCGCTCAGCACCTGTTGATTGTCAATGAACAGTGTGGCCTCCCCCGCCTGGCTGAGACTGAATTCGTAAGTTCCGGTCACGGGCGCCCATAGAAGTCCTTCGAACCGGGCCGACACGCGCGGTGCGTCGAAGGGCAGAGTCAGCCGCCCGAAGTAGGTTTCAACCTCCGTGCGGGCGGGAGGACCTTCAAACTTCGGGTTGCTGAAGTAGGACACGCGCAACCCTTGCTCAGCGCGCGCTTCCGTCGGGCTCAGTAAGCGGGCGTCTGCCGGTGGTGGGAGCACGTCATTGTCGACTCCTCTTGCGTATTCGATGCGCATCTGCGAGCCGCCAACGGCGCGAATGTTCTGTAGCGGTGTTTCGATCCGAGACGGGATGACACTTGCGCTGCCGCCGCCCTGGTAAAGCGGAACGTCCGCGTTGGGCCCAATGACGGCGAGGGTGCGAAGCTTCGCTTTGTCGAGCGGCAGAAAGCTGCCATCGTTTTTGAGCAGTGTGATTGCTTCGGATGCGGCTGAGAACGCAGCTTGGCGGTTGGACGTGCTGCGCAGCTCTCCGCCCGATCGCTTGCCATCCATTACGCCGGAGCGAAAGATCAGACGCAACATGCGGCGCGTGGCGTCATCCACCACGCTCTCCGACACCTGCCAGTTGTGTGTCGCCTGATATAGCTGTGATCCAAAGTGCCGCGGGGGCCCTGGCATCTCCAGATCCATACCCGCTGTTGCTGCCTCAACCGTCGAATGTACTGCGCCCCAGTCGGACATCAGCACCCCGTCATAGGCCCATTCCTTTTTGAGGATGTCGCGGATGGTATGTGGGTTTTCGCTTGCGTAGATGCCGTTGATGCGATTGTAGGAGGCCATCAATGTCCAGGGGTGCGCCTCCTCCACGACCATTTCGAATGGCAGTAGATAGATTTCCCTCAGCGTGCGCTCGTCGAGATTTGAGCTGCTACGCATGCGCTCGGTCTCTTGCTCGTTGGCAACATAGTGTTTGACCGACGTGCCCACTCCCTGGCTCTGCACACCGTTGACGAAGCCGATGCCGATTTTTCCAGCCAGAAACGGATCTTCGGAGTAAGCCTCGAAGTTGCGGCCGGCCAGCGGCGAGCGCTGTATGTTGACATTGGGTCCGAGCAACACCTGGATATTCAATGCAAGCGCTTCCCGCCCGATCGCCTGACCGACCGACTGGACAACATCAGGATTCCAGGTCGCAGCAAGCGCCGATCCCGTTGGAAAAACAGTCGTGGGTTCTCCCTCGTTGGAGCGCACGCCATTCGGCCCGTCGGAAAAACGCAGCGCCGGAATATGGAGGCGATCAATGGCCTGCGTGGCGAAGAATGATCCCCCAGCCATCAGCGACACCTTCTCCCGGAGCGTCATGCGCACGAGAAGATCTTCTACACGCTGATCGAGTGTTGCTTTCGGATTCTGGTACATCGGCGGCGGATTGACAGGCTCCGCCGCCAGGATGCACGCAGGAAGAAACACGGCTGTAAGCGCCAGCAGACGCGTCCACTGTTTCAAGGCGGTATCTCCAATCCGGTTAGTTTGCAGCGGACGACTGCTTTGACTCGGTGAAACGGGCGACGAGGTCCAGTCGAGGCTTCCAGGGATCGGGTCCCACGACAGGGCCATTGGCCGTAAAGTCCATCAGCGTGTCTCGAGCGGCATCGTAGGCTGGCCACGCCGGCAAGCCGGAAACCTCCGGTTTGCCGCTCTTGGAGAATGCGGCCCAGTAAGCGTGCATCGCTTTTGCAGCCTTGGCATCCTCCGCAGTCAGATCCTTACCGTACTTCGCAGCGACAGTGTCAAAAGCAAATGGGATGTCGGACGCATGGGGAGCGCCCGGCCACTGCTTGCGCATCGATTCGGCGACGTACGAAAAACGAAACTCATAGACTGGTTGGCCTCGCGCGGAGAGCACCCGCGCTACATAGCGAGCTGGTTCTATCATCATCTGGTCACCGCCAACTCGAAAAGCCGTTGCCTGCACGTTGTCGCCGTCATGAATCCCGTAGACCGCCCTGACGCTCTGAGCGTCCGAGCCGAACTGACTGACGATCTCCTCGATAGTCTTCGAACGCATGAACGCGAACCCGATGTCCATGCTCGTCGCCCCCACCATCATCGGCACGTTGGCACCCTTGCCTCGGGCGTAAAGCTGGCCAGGGTCTCCCGTGAGCAGGGTTCCATCGAGGACCGGACCTCCAACGTAGGTGGGGTCGGAACCCATGCTCGCGAGATTCAGGTTCTTCGCGAGCTCCTCGGCGGGAATGGCCCGCAGTTTTGCCAATGCGTCGGCTCCCTTCCCCTGAATGCCATGTGCTGATGCAAAGGCGAGGCCGAGCGCCTCGGCGGAAGTCTCGCCCCCTGTCAGATGACGCATTCCGATCGCACCTCCGGGTCGGCCGGCTCCGGATTGGACGATCGCCTTCTGGAACAGGCCAGCAGCCGCAGGCGAGGTCATCATGTAGTGGACGGAGATTCCTCCTGCTGACTCACCACAGATCGTCACATTGCGAGGATCGCCTCCAAAGGCTGCGATGTTCCTCTGAATCCACTTCAGAGCCGCTACCTGGTCCATGATTCCATAGTTGGCCAGCGGGCCCTTCTGCTCCGCCGTCAGCGCCGGATGGGCGAAGAAGCCGAAACGCTGCAGACGATAGTTGAAGCTGACGAAGAGGACTCCATCCCTGGCGAACGCGCTGCCGTCATAGACGGCCGGAGAGCTTCCGCCATTCACAAAGCCGCCTCCATAAATCCATACAAACACCGGAAGCTTCTCGCCAGAGGTTTGCTTCGCGGGCCGCCAGACATTCAGATAGAGACAGTCCTCAGCCGGCACGACGCCCAAAGGGGCCGCGTCGCTTGGAAATGGCACTTGCATACAGTCGGCGCCGTAACGCGCCGCCTGGCGCACGGCGCTCCATTTCACGACGGGTTGAGGCGCTCGCCAGCGCAGCTCTCCCACCGGCGGCGCCGCGAACGGAATTCCCTTGAAAAACTCGACCTCGTCCTGAATGGCTCCCTGCACGGGGCCCGCGTCTGTTTTAATCACTGTCGAAGGGCCATTCGTGGCGAATGCGCAGCTCGCGCCGCCGAGCACGGCACTCAGGCTCCACAGCGCGCGCCAGAGTTTGATTTTTCCCATCTTTCGCTCTCTCCCTCAGAATCGCTTCGTGATATTCAACTGTATGATCCGGCCATAGACGTTCGCGTTGTTGGCATCGAACTGACTGCCATTCGCAGTGCGGACGATCGGCGGGTCCCGGGCAAAGACATTCTGAGCGCTGACTGAAATGGCACTGTCTGCAAGTGTGCCCGCCTGTGTCAGCCGACCCAGGTCGATCCCCAGAGTCACATCGAAAGTCGTCCAGGATGGAACGTCCTGGTTTTCCCGGCCGGGGACCGGCGTGTTGTTCAGGTATGGGCCTGTATAATTCAGGAAAACCATGGCGCTGAACGCACCTCGGCGCCAACCCGCACTCCCCCGTCCACGCCAGGGAACGAGGTTGTTTATCTGGCCCAATACACTTCGCGCCGGTGCCGATGCGACGGTCGCGACATCTTCCTGGAGGACTCGCACGGCGTTCACATTGAGCGACCAGCGCCCGAGCGGGGAATCCAGCTCGTAGCTGAAATTCAAATCCAGGCCGCCTTCCCGCAGCGATCCGATGTTGGTCACCCGGCCGTCAACCCACGCCTGCACCTGGCAGAGTTGGGCGGCGGTGATGCTGCCATAGACGCCGACTGCATTGACGAGAGGTAACAGAGCAGGATCGTAAGTCGATGGATTGCCCGGAGTGCAGTTGGCCGGATTGTGAACCGGGTGCACGTACGGCTGGTAGAGCTGATAGAGCGCTGGGTTCGTCAGCGCTCCTGGAAACACGGGGGGTCCAAAGATCTCGCCACTGTAGCGGATGTTGTAGTAAGTAGTGCTCACTGTGAGCCCGTCCACCCGGTGAGGGGTGAGATCGAGTCCTACGGACCAATTGTGCGCTCGCTCGGGTTGGATGCCCGTCTGATCCCCCAGCACGAACGCCACGTTACTCAGCTTCCCTCCGGGTATCGGAATACCCTCGATAGCCGGATTGCCCGTGTAGTTCGGAAAACCCGCAGCATAGGACTTCACGGAAAACACGAACGGATTGAGATCGGTCAAGGAGGGTGCGCGAAACGAGCTTCCCCAGGAGCCCCGGATCGAGACATCGGGGTTGAGCCTCCAGGTCAGGCCGAGCTTGGGATTAGTGGTGCCCCCAAAGTCCGAATAGTCATCAAAGCGGACCGCCGCATCGAGACTCAGCGACTGCACCAGGGGTAGGGTGTTTTCCGGCCCGATGATGGGTACGTACACTTCCGCGAATGCCGAGGAAATGTGCCGGCTCGAGCCGTTGATGTTATCCCACGCATACTGATTCGGTTGTGTCCGCGGCGGACACGGCAACGGGGCGTAGCAACCCACTCCGTTGAATCCCTGCGGCGGTGGCAGGGACTCTTCATTGATTCCCTCGCCCGGTATTTCGGTTCTGTTCGCGCCGTTCTGGATGTATTCAGTGTTGTGTTGAAACTCGCCGCCCACCGCGGCCCTGACTCGCCCCCCGGGCAGACTGAACAGCGGTCCGTCCAGCTTCAACACATAGTCTTCCATTCCCATCTGGCTCTGCTGGACGTTACTACCCATGAACGTGGCCAGCTGCGCTGCCGTCAGGGGATCACTGCTCAGCGGGTTGATGGCTCCTATGTTGACTTCGTGCTGCAGAGCGCCGATGTCCACGTGATCATTGAAATTGCACACGCCGCAGGTGCGATCACGGCCAACACTGATCGACAGGGAGCCATTCCACTCGTGCCAGAGGGAGGCTCTCAAACCCGTGATCGCCGTCCAGTTGGTATCGGGATTGTCGGTGTACCAGAGCGGAGCCCCGTGGGCGGTGAAACTGTAGTTCACTCTCATGGGACCTCCGGCCGGTCCCGGGGGCGTGATATAAAACGGACTGTCGGGATTGATGGTGAGTGGGGCCATGGCAGCATCCTGATATTGCGAACCCGCGGTTCGCACATCGCGCTTGCTCCAGAATCCCTCGAAAAAGGCACTCAGTGCCGAGGTGAGCTCCTGGTTGTAGAAGGCCGCGAGCTGGTAGCGGGAGCGACGCCCGAGATAGTCAGCCTCGTCGGCGCGATCACCGAGACTGGGACGGGCTGACGTCTGTGCAAAAGACGGCACTCCATTGCCTGAGGGCAAGCCTCGATAGAGGTAGGTTCCGCTCAGACATCCGCCTGCGGCTGCATTGTAATTGTCGCACCAATTGATATTGCTGCTGTCCAGGGGCGTGGACGTTGTGCCCGGTTGCCCAGGTCCCACGCCGCCATTGACCGCTCCGGCCGCTGCAGCGTTGTTGCCATTGCGGATTCGATTGTCGAAGCCGCTGAGCTGACCCGTATCACTGAGGAAAGGGCTCGAAGAGGCCGACATGGCGCTGCGCTGGTCGTAATCGAGACTGACAATGAAGTTGCCCTTCCCCAGCCCGCCCACGCTGGCCCAGGTGTGACCGGCGGTCACCGCAGCTCCGTACTCGTGGTACCCATCTACCAGGGTGCCACGACCCGTCACCTCGACGCCGTTCAGATCACGGCGAATGACATAATTGACAACTCCACCGACCGCGTCCGAGCCATAGATGGCGGAGTTGCCATCATCAATGATCTCGATCTGTCCCAGGGCCGCAATCGGCACCTGATCCGCGTCTGTAAAGACTCCCTGTGACCCTGTGGGAGTGACACGATGACCGTCAACCAACACGAGGGTCGCCTGCGGACCGAGACCGCGCAGATTAATTGCACTTCCCTGGGTTACATTGCCGCCATAGGCCGTCGTCCCGCCTTGCCGGTAATTGGAGACTCCCGACGGAGCAACGTCCACGACCTGTGGTAAGGCGCGCAACACGTCGTGCAGATCGGCGATGCCCGTATCGAGTATGTCGCTTCGAGACAAACTGAGGGCCTCCGATCCCACGGGCCGGATACCTGAAATGTTGGTGCCCGTTGCGGTGACGACAACTTCCTCCAGTTTCGGTGGGTCCGATGAGCTGCTCGTCTGCTTCGGGCCAATGGGCTCCTGGCCGAATGACCACTGCGGCGCCCCCGCGGGCAGGATCATCAGCAGAACGATGAGTGTTTTTTCCCTGAATGACAGGCACCGAGCACTTCCCACACGTTCCATGTTCCCCCTCTCCTGAGACGTGGCAGCCGTTACGGTGAAGCGACGAGGCTGCGGTGCCGATTCTAAGGGGCTGGCGCACGGCGGGAATATTTGCCATTCCGAATGAATCCATAGAGTTTCATTATCAGCACCGCTGCCCGTATCAACCGAACGGTTGATACCCCAGTGACAGCGGAGCACCGATGCTCCCACCTGACGCAACTTCCTCGAGGGGGGACGGGGTTGTGTGGTCTCTCGTTCACGGGGGCTCTCATCCGCACTTCCGGCGAGGTCATAATATGTATACGAAGTCCCGTAGTTCGGTTTGCCTCTGCCGACCTGCTGCAATTGTCATCCTGGCTACCAGCCTGGACGGCGCCCGCGTGTTCGCTGCCGACGAAACGCAGCCGGAGACGCTCCAGGAAATCGTCGTGACCGCGACGCGACGCGAGGAGTCGCTGTCCCGGGTCCCGATCAGTGTTGCGGCCTTCACTCAACAGCAAATGGACGCACAGGGACTGAAACAGATCGATGACCTGCAGCGCTTCACGCCTGGCCTGGTGCTCACCCGTATAGGCAACAGCGGCAACCAGATCTCCATTCGCGGTATTTCCTCCGGGGCGGGCGCTGGTACCACGGGTGTGTACATCGACGACACGCCCATCCAGGTGCGAAATCTCGGCTACAGCTCAGGTACCGCATTCCCCGCCCTCTTTGACCTGGAGCGCGTCGAAGTGCTGCGCGGCCCGCAGGGGACCTTGTTCGGAGCCGGATCGGAGGGCGGCACGATACGCTTCATCCAGACGAAGCCCAATCTGACCAAGCCTTCCGATTACACCCGTGCCGAGGTTTCCTTCACCGACGGGGGCGATCCCAGCTATGAGATCGGTGAAGCCTTCGGCGCCCCGATTGTTCAAGATCGGCTCGGTTTCCGAATCAGCGCCTTCTACCGGCGCGATGGCGGCTACATCGATGGAGTGAGCGGCACTCCCGTGATCTCCGACCCGGCCGGGGATGCGGGACCTGCGTCCCTGACGTTCTCGAACGTGCATGTCACGCGCAGGAACACCAACTGGGTATCCACCGTCGGCGCACGGGCTGCACTGACATTCGCTCCGACCGACGGGCTGCAGATCACGCCCTCGGTCAGTTATCAACAGATCAAACACAATGATGGCTTCGACGTTTTCTACCCGTCGCTGTCTTCCGGCGGCGAGTACGCCCGGCCGGTGTTCGATGCGGGAAACCCCGCCACGAATCCGCAACTGACCGGATTGCAGGACCCCAACACCGACTTCGGCAAGGAGACGCTGTATCTGCCGGCACTGGCGGTGGAGTGGGCGCCAGGCCCGGTAAAATTGGTATCCAATACCTCCTACTTCGATCGCAAATCAGACCAGTACTTCGACTTCACCCAGTACTATCTGTGGTTCTATGACATCACCGCGGACGCCTTTCCACGACCCGGCGACAAAGCCTCATCGCTCTATCACAACTCACAATACAACTTCGTCCAGGAACTGCGCGTGCAGTCGAATGATGCCTCCTCCCGCTTCAACTGGGTGGCCGGTGCCTTCTTTTCCGACAGCACGCAGGTCGCGATGCAGGACATCAGCGTGAACTTCCTGGCCAACGCACCGACGGTCGGTTGGTTCTTCCTGCCGGACTTCCTGCGCGCGGTAACGGACGGCCCACCATTCGGTCCCGGACACAGCGCATTCGAGAACTGGTTCGGTGTCACCATGGATCCGGCTTCGGACATGTGGAGTATCAACTTCCGCACCCGCGATCGGCAGCTCGCCGGATTCGCCCAAGGGGACTACAACGTGACCGAAAAACTCAGGCTCACCGCGGGGCTGCGGGTTTCGAACAACAAGCTGGATTTCGCGGCGAACTACGCCAGCCCGGAGAACAACCAGAACTCACCCGTCGGGACCCCGGGTCCGGTGCTATCGCCGTCCTACTCCTCGAACGTACTGAGCTCGAGCGAGCACTCGGTCACGCCGAAGTTCGGTATTTCCTACCAGCTCGACAACAACAACCTGTTCTACACGACGGCAGCCAAGGGCTTTCGCCCGGGAGGGGCATCCCAGAAGGTGCCGATCACCTGCAACCAGGACCTGATCGATTTCGGCTACGTAGATGCCGCCGGCAATCCCAAGGAGCCCGCGAGCTACAAATCCGATAACGTCTGGAGCTTCGAGCTCGGCTCGAAGAACAGGCTGTTCGAGGAGCGCCTGGTCGTCGATGCGAGCGTCTACCACATCAAGTGGAGCAACATCCAGACGCCGGTCATGCTGACCAATTGCGCCGAGCAGTTCGTGGCGAACTTCTCCAACGCAACCTCCCAGGGGTTTGACGCGAGCTTCCAGGTGAGCCCGATGCGCGGCTTGTCAGTCATGACGACATGGGGCTACAACCGATCCCGATTCGGCGCTGACGGCGTCTCCCCCGGGGGCGTCATGGTGGTGAAAAAGGACGGAGTCGTCCCGAACTCACCCCCGTCCTGGGTTTACTCGGTCTCCGGCCAGTATGACTTCCGCGTCATGGGCGACACGAGGATGTATCTCCGTGCGGACTGGTCCGGCAACTCCCGACAGAACCGGGTCGGGCAAACAGATCCGAACGCGCCCAACTACAATCCCGACCTGTCTCCGGTCGCCTCCTATTCCCAGCTCAATGCCCGGTTCGGCATAGACCTGTTCGGAGCGGACGTCTCGCTGTTCGCCAACAACCTCACCAATGCCCACCCGGACCTGGCGCTGGCCAACAACAACGCATTGACCGGCTTGAAGCGCTGGTTGTGGAACGACCAGACGCTGCGCCCGCGCACCATTGGGCTGCTTGCGACTTACCGCTACTGAGACGGCTCATCCGGATAAGCAGCGGCTGACCAGCTCCGCACGGGTGCGCACGCCCAGCTTCTCGAATACATGGAGCAAGTGGGTCTTGACGGTCGCCAAGCCGATATGCAGGCGCTGCGCGACCTGGGCGTTGGTCAACCCGTGACACACGAGTTGCACAATCTCCTGCTCCCGCTCGGTGAGTGCGATCTCGGGGGCTACTTCGGGAAAGAGGACTGCGGGAAGCGGGCCATAGTGCGTGGCGAGATTGAGCTCGATATAGGAATGTACGGCCTCCCCGAGCTGTCGCTCCGATCGCGACTCCGAGCGGCCGACCCAGAGCAGGCTCATTCCTGCAACCGCACGCCCGCGCACACGAAAGATCATCTCCGCGGCGTCCCGCGTGCCGAACGAAGACAAGAAGCTCCAGTAACTTCGGCGTGATTCCAAGGTACAGCTCAAACGTGGATCAAACACCGAGACAAATTGCAGGTTCTGTGCGGCGAGACTCGCGGGGTGAGTTGGATCGGTGTGCGCCATTTTGTATCTCAGATACGACTCGCGCAGCGCCCAGGGCGTGCGATGGACCTGGAATCCGTACGGCTCGCCTTCGCCGTCGAGATAGAAGAAGCAGGTCCATTCGGCCCCGAGCACCTGGCTCGTGAACAGGGCCGTGTGCGCACCGAATTGCGCCAGGGACGGGCTGATCGGGCGCATCGGTGAATAGGCGATCACCTCGGCGTCAGGCGCCGTTGCGTTCGTTTCGAAAGTTGCCGACGCGACGGCGCTCGTTCGACGGGTCATGGGGGCCACCGTTTTTGCTACGGAGTTGTCCTGCGATGGCAGTGGAAAGCAGCAGGTCACATCCGGCGGTTCGCCCCGTCCCCCAAGGGCTTTTACTGCTGCGATCCGTGATCGCACTCAACAGACTGTAGCAACAAGCCCCGGGGAGAGCAATTCAGCGAGCAACCCCCTATCGAGTCTATTTCTTCAGCTCCCCGCTGTCATACACCACGCGGCCGCCCACGACAGTGCGCAACACCTTCGTACCGGAAATTTGTTCCGGCGCAATGGTTGCGACATCCCGGTCGACCACGATCAGGTCCGCGAGCTTGCCAACCTCGAGCGAGCCGACGTAGCGATCTTCATGCAGCTCGTAGGCCGCATTGCGGGTAATGGCCTGGAGAACAGCCGCCTGCGACAACCCGGGATCCTTGCCGAGCCGCCCGGAGTATTTCGGCGGTGCGCCCGGGCGTTCTTTGCGCGTGACGCCGACCTGGAGCGCGAACCACTCGTCCAAGGGGTCCACGGGCCAATCACTGCCGTAGGCGATCCGCGCGCCCTTCTCTGCCAGCCAGCCCGCCGGCTCCACGAGCGCCGCTCGTCGCGCTCCCAGCGAATCAACCACGCCGTCAACAGTGTCGCTTGCCGGCTTCTCCCACTGGAAAGACAGCACGGGAATGACATTCAACTGCGCGAAGCGCGGATAATCCGCCGGATCCACCAGCTCGCAATGGGCGAACGCCGGTCGCACGTCGCGTCCGGGAAGCGCGGCGCGCATCACCTTCACCGCATCCAGACCCGCCCGGACGGCCCAGTCACCATCCGTGTGGAGGTGCGGATCGATATTGTTCCGGCCCAGAGCGATCAGAATCTCTTTCAGGACCGGCACTGGAAAATAAACATCCGGCTCGCGGCGGGCCGCCGGCTCGAATTTCGGGGCCTGCGCGGTTCCACGATTAACCAGATACGGCTCCAACAAGGCCCCGGTGTTGGCCGGCGCGTTGATCACACCGTCCATAAAGAGCTTGGCCTGGTGGACCGAGATCGATGGAGCGGAGCGAATTGTTCCCTGATCGTATTTCTTCGCGGTGGCAACCAGCCGGGCGACGGCCTCGCGCCCCGCATCGGAAGTCTGCGCGTCAGCCGGTCGAATCAACGGTGCAAAATGCGCGCGGGCGCTCAGGCCTCCCTCTCTCTCAACGGCCGTGAAAGCCTCGATGTCGTCGTCCGTGCCAACTGCATCCAGGAAGGCAGTCACTCCTTGTTGCCGCAGCGCGCGCAGAGCGGCACGCGCACCGGCCACATGATCGGCCGCGCTCGGCTTGGGAAGTAATTCGCCAACCGACTCCTGCGCCGCATCCTCCAGAATCCCTGTGGGCTCCCCTGCCGCATTCCGGGCAATGCGGCCGCCGACCGGATCCTGCGTTTGTTTCGTCAACCTGGCCAACACCAATGCTCTGGAGTTGACCAGGCTCGAGTGGCCGAAGGAATCGTGCACGATGATCGGGCGCTGCGTTTTGAGTGAGTCGAGCACCTTGCGATCCACCCCGGCGGCCTCCGCTCCCATGCCATAACGGAACCAGTTGACCACCTCGAGCCAGGAATCGGGTCCTTCGGTCTTGCGGCTCTCGTCCAGACAACTCTGGATACGAGCGCGGAACTGCGCCAGGCTCAGCGAGGCGTAGCTCAAATTGCACTTGAGCAGATCCATACCCGCTGCCACCGGATGCATGTGCCCGTCGATCAGACCCGGCATGACCGTGCGGCCCTCGAGATCGATGACCTTGGTGTTCTTGCCGATCAGGGACTGGGCACCGGCATTGCTCCCAACGTAGGCGATCTTGCCTGCGGTGATGGCAAGCGCCTGCGCCACCGTGCCGGTCTGATCGACGGTATGAACGGTGCCGTTTTGATAAACGACCTCCGCCGAAGGATCCGCCGCCATGGCGGACGAACCGACTCCCGCCAGCAGACTGAATAATGTCACTCCCGCGCGCGGTACCGCCCCCGCCTTTCGCGCACTCCCATAACGCGCCTTCGGATCGCTGCATGCACCCATTCGAGCTGTCTCCTGTTATAACTTGCGAATCTATTCGGGGAGCACTCGCCCCTGAATCAACCGAATGGTGGATACAGGCTCCTCATGTCAGGCGACTCGCGCTCAAACGCGACGCGCCAAAGGCAAGAAGTGCGGCGGCCAGAAAGAGCCCCGCAGTGACATGAATGAGGTCCTCCCACCCGTAGCCAGCGACGAGGCCTGCGCCGAGCAGCGGCCCGAGGATGAGACCCAGGTAGATCGCCAGCATGGCGAGGAGGACCCGGCTGTCTCCGCCGTCCTCGGCCGCCAGCTTCGTCAGGTAAAGGGGCGTGACGAGGGCGAGCGCACCATTGAATCCGGAAAGCGCCGCCAGGTAGGCGGCCGGGGCCGCGGCCTCGAGCAACAAGCCGGTGCTGATGGCCATGATTGCGGCCCCACCCATCACAAACCGGTCGGTATTGTGAGCTCGAATCAACAACATCGTGGCTCCACAGGAACCCAGGGCGCTCGCGATCATCCCGATCGACAGCCCCAGGGTGATGATCTCGCCGGCCAACCGGGCTGCGACGCCGATTCTTTCCAGATGTATCCACACGGCCGTACTGGTCAAATAGGTCGCAAACAGTGAGGCCAGTAGCAAAGCCCCTCGCGGGGTAACAGACAGTGACGACTGCAGGGTAGAATCGTGGATAGGCGCACGCGTGACACGGCCGGCCGAAGCGATGGCGCACCCAAGCGAGCTCAGGCCCAAGACGACGAACACGGCGGGCAGCCCGATTGCGCTGATCAGGGCTGGCATTCCTATGAACCCGACAATCCCAAACACCGTCTGCACGATCGAGATCGCGGCGAACAGGTGACCCGGTTTCCGGGCGTGCGCGGCGGCGGCGTTGACAATCGCGAACGAGATGCCTCCCCCGACACCCGCGACAACCCTGAAGACAGTGATAGTGGAAAAATGGTGGCTCATCGCCGTGGCCAGGTTGGCAACTCCGGCAAGGACGAGACAGAACGTCAGGGTGGCACGCGCCGGAAACCGGCGGCCGTACAGCAATACCAGAGTGCTTCCCAGAGCGGAACCGGCCAGCTCGGCGGATGTGATCCCGCCGACCTCGCGGACGGTCAGCTGCATGTGGTCGATGAGAGCCCCGACCAGTACAGGCGCGAGGGTAAAGAAGGAGGTTCCAACAACGGCGGCCCACAGCAGGATGGCGATTTCCGCGGCTTCCATGCTTCTGATTCCCACCGAACTGGATTGATTCATTGCACCTCGAAACCTCCCCCGCTCGAGGGCAGTGAATGCCAATCCATCACAGTCCCAACCGTGCTTTGAACTCGCGAACCCGGTCCCGTGCAATGGTCAGATCGCTGCCCTGTACGTCTTTCAGCCGCGCGTTGAGTCCGCCGCCGGGAAGCAGTGACAGCTCCTTGATCCAGGACACATTCACCAGCGTCTTGCGATGGATGCGAACAAACACTTGCGGGTCCAACTTCTGCTCGAGCTCCGCGATGGTGTGATCAACACCATACGCCTTGCCCTCCGATACGGCGAACGTCATTTTTTCCTCGGCGTAGAAGTGCGTAACCCGCGCCAACTCGAGAAAGCGCAACCGGTCTCCCAACCGTGAAGCGATGCGATCGGGATACCGCGGGTACTGCTGACGAAAAGAATCGGTTAATGTCCGCAGCAGCGCCTCGAGATATTGTTGTGACGGGACCGCGCATTCACGCAGCGTCTCAACTTTGGTGAGCGCTCTATCCAGGTGAGCCGCCTCAATCGGCTCGAGCAGGTAGTCAACCGAGTTCACGGCAAAGGCATCGAACGCATATCGATCGTAAGCCGTGGTGAATACCACCATCGGTTGCCTGGGCAGGCGGGCCAGGACTTCGAAGCCATGACAGCCTGGCATCTGGATATCGAGAAAGCACACGTCCGGAAGATTGGATGTCAGGGCCGTGACGGCTTCCTCCGGCTCGGTGGTCTGGCCGATGATCTCGACCCGGCCGCTCGAGCTGAGCATTCGGGCGAGGCGATCCAGTGCCAAGGGCTCATCGTCGACCAGATAGACGCGCAGCTTCATGAGCAGGGCAAGCTCATCTGCACCACGCACCAACCATCGCGGTTCAATACATTGAGCCTGGCCGCGTCACCGTACAAGGCGTCGAGCCGGCTGATGAGATTTTCGAGTCCATGTCCCGCAAGAATCGCCCCCAGGTCGAAGCCAGGTCCCGTGTCACACACTTCGATGCACAGACACGCGTTCGCGCGCGACGCAGTGATGACCAATGCCCCACCCGCGCGTCGGGGCGTGATGCCGTGTTTCACCGCATTCTCAGCCAGTGATTGGATTGACAGGGGTGGCACCTGGAAAGAGTGTAGCTCCTCTGGGACCTCGATGCGCCGGCGCAATTTGCCAGCGAATCGGACTCGTTCGATTTCGAGGTAATCCTCGGTTATAGCAAGCTCGCGAGCCAGCGTGACCGTCGGTTGAGTCGTGTTATCCAGTGAGGAACGCAGCAAGCCAGCGAGTCGGCCCACGACGTGTTCGGCCTTCGCGGGGTCCGTTGGGATGAGCGAGCTGATGCAATTGAGCGTATTAAAAAGGAAATGAGGGTGCAGGCGCGACTCGAGTGACCGCAATCGCGCCTCGGCAGCCAGTTTCCGGGTGCGCTCTGCCGCGATTTCCTCCGCCTGCAATTTCCCTTCTGCCGCTTGCAGCCGGCTTCGCTGTGACGCGTAAAGAAAGGCTCCGAGAGCAAATGCACCGGCAAGGGGCATCGCCGCCTGCAAGGTACGCAGGTAGTCGGCCCAGAAGTGCTGTGGCACGGCGATGCGAGTCCAAAAGAGAAGAGTCTCAGCGGCGAGTGGTCCCACCGCCGCGAACGCCAGAGAACCGAGAACCACTGCAAATATCTGCCGGCGCTCCGAGACGCTCTTGACCCATCGCGGCAACGCCAGAATTGCGGGCAATGCCGTCACGTTGGCATACACCAGGGAATACGTCCACGTGCGCAGCAAATCGCGCGCGCCCCAAGTGCCGGTGCCTGCCGTTTGGACCAGAACGACCAACAACACCGACACATTCACCCACAGTAGCGAAACCATCCAGGCGTGCCTGATTCTGCGCATTACGCTGACACTCCTCCTATCTCGTGACGATAGGCTCGAAGATGCCGCTGCGAAATACGCTCACGACCTGCGGCGTGTTCTGACCTTTGAGTTTCATTTCGCCGAGCACATCTTCGTAGAGCGTGGCGTACTCAATCTGCCTGGTTGCCAGAGCCACCCAGATCTCGCCCCAATAATGGCTCCGACCTTAGAGTCTCACCGGAGACTAAATGATAGGGCTCATTCAATCGCAGATGCCCGAACTGGGATTGTCCGAAGAGCTCGAGCATCTGCGTATCCCAAACCAGGTTGCGTTCAAACACAGCCATCGGCGGAAAACCCTTGAAGAAGTCCGGCGCGATACTCGCCGATGCATCGTGATAGCGGAACCCCTCCATGAACTCCCGCTTCTGTATCGGACCGGATGGCTCCCCCGGGCCGTCAGAATCAATCTGGGAAACGCCCGTCCAGACGGAATCGCCTCCAGGCAGGCCCCGTGTGTAATTTCCCCAAATGCGCTGCCGTCGAACCACCTGACCCGTTGTATCCGAGGTCGAGTAATCAACAGTAAATCGGTACGTGCGGGGACCATCGTCCTTCACGGCGGCGGCGCGCGGTGGCGACCAGGAGCCTGCCAGAACGAGATTGCTGCTCAAAAACAGAAATGCACAGATTGACGCTGAGCCGCGCGCTATCAAAGACGTTCTCATTCGCATGTCCTCCCGAAGAATCCAGGCTCCAGTATTCGCGCCAACTGGAGACAACAACACGCACTACCGGACGAAGCGCGGCAGGTCCGGACGAGGGGCGGTAGAACGGGGATAGGCCGCTGCGCTGATCGAGCCCTCGCAAATGCGAGTGGCTTGCACGCTCCACTCAAAATGGCCCTAGCGCAGCGTCGGGCTGCCGCTAACATAAAAAGCAATATCAGCCGCGGAGCATCGAACTTCATGCGCAAGCGAGCCGACAATCACGTGATCTGGTCACGCCGTACGCTGCTGGCGGCGGCGGCGATCGCACCCGCGCTGGGAACAAGGGTCGCTGCAGCCGTCACGAGCGGCTCAAAAAGCGCAGGCCTGCCTCCTGATGCAGCCAAAGCCAGGCAGGATGGTCAACATGATTTCGATTTCGAGATCGGCACATGGAAGACGCACCTGAGGCGCCTCGTACACCCATTGTCCGGCTCCACGAGTTGGGTCGAGTACGAAGGCACTACAGTCGTGCGAAGTGTCTGGAACGGTCGCGCCAATCTGGTAGAGCTCGAAGTCGACGGGCCGGCCGGTCACATCGAGGCCCTCTCCCTGCGCTTATACAACCCTGAAACCCGGCAATGGAGCCTCAATTTCTCCAACAGCGCGGGCGGTACTCTGGGCGTACCCGCGATCGGTCAATTCGAGAACGGCCGCGGCGAGTTCTTCAACCCGGAAACGCTCAATGGTAAAGCGATCCTGGTGCGCTTCGTGATCTCCAACATCACTGCGGCATCGTGCCATTTCGAGCAAGCTTTCTCGGATGATGGCGGCAAGAGCTGGGAAGTGAACTGGATCGCAACCGATACCCGGAATGCGTGAGCGAGCGGTCAGCGCTTCAAAGCCACTGGCAATGCATCGGCCACAGATCCTGATAACATGGACGGCAGAGCAACCGGGAGCGTCACAATGTCCTCCGGAGATCCGAACGAGCCCCGATTCTGGCGGGATGCCACACTGCCTTTTGTAGAAGCGCGATCCATTCGCGACGGGCGTCATGTCTGTTATGGTAAACACGCTCACGAAACGTTTTCCATCGGTTTCGTCACCCATGGTCGTTGTACGTATCTGAACGGTCAGACGCGCCAACATATCCGAGCCGGAACCGTGGTTCTAATGAATCCCGGAGACGTGCACGCCTGCAATCCGAGCCACGATGAGCCGTGGAGCTATTGCATGTTCTACTTTGACGTCGCCTGGTTGACAGGCATTCAACAGGAGCTCGGCGTCAGTCCGAATGGCTGTTTCAGACCGTTCTCGGCAACCGCGAGCACGCAATCCGAGCTGTACTCGAGGATGCGGCACCTTCACCGCGTCCTCATCGATCAGCATGCGGACTCTTTGACAAAACACAGCGCAGTGCTAACGACCATGACCGTGGTACAACAAACGCTGGGGTCCCCTTTGCCACCGCTGCAGCTCCGCAATCCTCGGCTCGAACGCGCCGCGCAGTTCATCAGGGAGAATTGCGCGCACCCCCTGAAGATGGACGACATCTGTTCGGCGGCCGACCTGTCACCTTCCTACTTGATTCGGGCGTTCAAGGATCGATACGGATTGACGCCGCATGCCTATCTGACCAATTGCCGTGTTGAGTTCAGCCGGTCTGAACTGCGTCGCGGCCGGCCAATTGCGGAAGTAGCCAATGCGGCGGGGTTCTGCGATCAGGCACATATGCAACGAAGCTTCAAGAAGCTCGTCGCGGCCACGCCCGGCCAGTATCGAACCTGAGTTGATCCGTTCACCCCTGTCGGAAGGGTAATTTTCTTCAATACCGGCCATCGAGGACTGAATAGGCTCGTTCCAACGATGTAACTGCGGAAGGCCGGCATGAAGTATGCGCTTGCTGAAATCAATATCGCGAGATTCCGCGCACCCATCGCTGATCCCGTGAATGCCGACTTCATTGCCAATCTGGATCGCATCAACACGATGGCGGAGCTCGCGCCGGGCTTCGTATGGCGCCTGGTCGGTACTGGGAATAGTGCCCTGGACATCCGGGCATTCGACGATCCAAACATCGCTGTCAACATGTCTGTCTGGACGGGCCTGGATGCCCTGGCAGACTTCGTCTATCGCAACGAGGGACATCGGCAGATCATGCGTCGCCGCCGGGAGTGGTTTGACAGAATGGAGTTCCACATGGCTCTGTGGTGGGTGGCAGCGGGACACCATCCAACCGTTGCGGAAGGCAAAACGCGGCTCGAGACCCTGTCTCGGATGGGCCCCTCTCCCGAGGCATTCCTTTTCAACAGGCCCTTCCCGGCGCCCAACGATACTCCGATAGCGCCGCGGCTCGACAAATGCGCCTGATGAGGGTCGATATCCCGCCGTGATTCCCGCCGGTTGTGTCCGAGTATTGCGTTTCGACTTTGGCTGCCTTAGATTGATAGCGCTACCAAGCCAGACCGACAGTTGGGGGGACAATGCGGCTGCTATCCGTGCTCGTCTCGTTGCTATTGGCCCTACCCTGTTGGGCTCAAATTTCCGACGACTTCCAACCGGCTACGACCAACGTATGGGGCGCGAACTATCCCCGCGTGGACCATCAGGGCCGGGTGCAGGTTCGAATCAAGGCTCCCGAGGCGGCCAAGGTTAGATTGAACTTCTGGAGCGGCCCGAAAATCGACATGGAGAAGCAGCCGGATGGATTCTGGACTGCCACAACCTCTCCTCTGGCACCCGGCCTTCACTACTACACCGTGATTGTCGACGGAGCTGATGTCAGCGATCCCGCCAGCACCGCCTACTTCGGGGGTACCCGGTATGCGAGCGCCGTGGAAGTTCCGGAACCGGGCGAAACATATTACGCGATCAACACGGTACCCCACGGCCAGGTCAGAGAGATCTGGTACCCCTCCAAGGTGACAGGCGGATGGCGCCATGCGTTGGTGTATCTACCTCCCAACTACGACACTCAAACGAAGACCCGCTATCCCGTTCTGTATCTTCAGCATGGTGGTGGTGAGGATGAAACGGGCTGGATACGCCAGGGCCGAGCGAATTTCATCCTGGACAACCTCGAAGCCAGTGGTCGATCCAAACCGATGATCGTGGTGATGGCCTACGGTTATGCCCAGCGCGCCGGGCAGCCTCCTCAGGACCTGAACGGCAAGCCCTTCGGCTCGCCGGAGATGCTGGCCGCCGTCCATGACATGATCTCCGTGTTCGAAGAGGACGTGACGCGAGCGCTCATTCCGTTCGTTGATGCAACCTTCCGGACGATACCGGACCGCGATCATCGCGCGATGGCCGGACTGTCCTTAGGTGGGATGGAAACCTTCCAGATCACCGTGAATCACCTCGATCTGTTTTCCTACATCGGCGGCTTCAGCGGCGGCGGTTCGTTCCTGACGGGTCGGAACCAATTCGATCCGAAGGTCGACTACAACGGGGTCTTCAGTGATTCCGCGGCGTTCGCTCGCAAAGTCCATCTGCTTTGGTTGGGTGTAGGTACGCAGGAGCCGGAGCGAATGCGTGCTGGCCTGCTGTCGCTGCACACGGCGCTCGAGCAAGCTCACATCAATCATGTCTGGTACGAATCGCCGGGCACCGACCATGAATGGCAGACCTGGCGGCGGGATCTACGCGACTTCGCCCCGAGACTGTTCCACTGAAATCGACTGGAGCCCACGCTAGCTGAACGTTCCGTGAATGAGCACCCGCATCGGTCCTGGAAATAACACCTGACACGGCGTACAAAGACGATGTCGCCAGCGACCGACATCGACACGTATGCCCGCGCGCCCATTTCTGTGAAATGCGCGGTTTGAAAAACAAATCCGAATGGGTACTTTGGAATCGTGAATTTTTGCACGATCGGGAGACGCCCCTTGAACAGGTACTTGGCTGTCGGATTGATGTTGGGTGCACTTACCGCAACGGGCGCAGGCGCCGTCGCTGGTTATCGAGTAATGGCTGCGCCAGCCGGGGCGCGAGTCATCAGCGCAACCGCAACCACCAGGACGATCAAAACACCTCGTCAGGAATGTCATGACGAGCAGGTGACTCATCAGAAAGAGCCCAAGGATGAGCATCGACTGGTCGGTACCGGCGTTGGCGCGGTTGTAGGCGGATTACTGGGTAGCCGCATTGGCGGAGGCAATACACGGATCGTCACCGGCCTTGCGGGCGCCGCCGCTGGAGGATATGCGGGAAACAAGATCGAACAGAAAATGCAGAAAGGCAACACATACACGACGACGCAAAAGCGTTGTGTTACCGCATATGACCGTCGCGAGGAACCCGCAGGCTACGAAGTCGTCTACGAGCTCAACGGCAGCCGCCATCAGATTCACATGGATCACGATCCAGGGCAGAGCATCCCGGTTCGCGATGGTCAGGTGATCGTGGACGCCGCGGCACCGGAATCGAAGTCTTGAGTCGGCCGGGTGGCGCGCCGGCCCATGCCGGCGCGCTCATAGACTCGGCGCCAGCAGGATCTCGCTCTGCTCATCGTCTACCTGCGTATACAGAAGCCAGCGTCCGTCCGGGGAAACCGCGATTCCGGCTGCACCAAACAGTACCGGAGTTTGCTTCAGGACCATCACCCGGCGTGTCGAATGACGTGCGAACTCGTAGAAGTTGATGACGACCGGTGTCGATGAGGAATCGGTGAAATAGATCCCGGTCGTTGTCGCCGTCCATGAATCGTCATACCGGAGTATCGGCATGTCCTCGAGACGCACCTCCGGCCCGCCGCTCACCGGTCTGGTCCAAAGGACGATCCCCCTCATGTCAGAGACGCCGAAAATCAGCCGGTCTGAAACCACGCTCACGCTCGAATAAGGTGATGACCGGTTGGTCACGCGTTCAGCAGGTCCTCCGGCTGATGCAACTTTATACAGGGTAGTGTATCCGTCGTACGCAAACAGCCACTGACAGTCTTGCGACCAGACCGGGAAGGACAAGTTGACTCCCGATGTAGCGACTTTGCGCGGCACTCTCTCGCGGATGTCTTCAACATACACGGCCGGGCTTCCGGAGGCACGGGAGTCGAAAGCAATGCGGCGGCCATCGGAACACCAACTGGGCGAACCGGTGACCGGCCCGTTGAATGCAGTCAACTGATCCGGATCGGCGCCTTGCGCATCCGTCATCCAGATTTCTGTGCTCCCCGAGCGATTGGACTGAAATGCGATGTGCGCGTCAGGTGAGTAGCGGGCGGCCATCTGGGACCGTGTGGAACCAATCAGCCTGACTGCGGTTTCCTCCGGATGCGACGCAGTGAGATCGACACGCCAGATATCAACAGTCTTCCGGTCGCGGACGTAAGCCAGTCGTCCAGTCCGCGCCGCGATCGTAGGCGCAGAAACTTGTTCGCCGAATGGAAGCTGGCTCATCTGCCCAGACAAAGTGAGCTCCCATAACTCACCGCCATCGCCCGGATCGCTCGAACCCACCAGTCGAGTGCCATCCGGTGCCCAGGCAAGCCCCTGCGGATTGCCGGTGATGGCGCCCAGTTTCCGCACGGGTCCGTGCGGCAATCCCACCAGGTCAATGGAATAAACCGCCGAGCTCGAACTGCAAGCCACTGCGAGCTGCTTGCCGTCCGGCGAGAAAATGGCTTCGGCCGCATCCAGACAATCCGGCGCCGGCGAGAGGGGCTGCGCGCTCAACGAGTCCAGCGAAAGCAGATACACCTGGGGCAGTCCACTGGGTCCGTAGCCTAAATAAGCAAGCCGCCGACCATCCGGCGACCAACTGATCTGTGGGTATGTACCAAAAGCCACCCCGGTGCTCACGAGCTGTCGTTCGGAACCGCCGAGGGCGGGTATGACGAAGATGCCCGCTCCACTAGCCAGGGTGCGGTCCAGTCTGAGGAACGCAATCATGCTGCCGTCTGGCGACCACGCCGGGCTGATCCAATCGGAAGGTTGGCGGGTCAGCCGCAACAGCCGCTCCGATCCTACGGACTTAACATACAGATCAAACTGGTGCGGATCACCCGCTTCTCCGTTCCACGCGAAGGCGACCTGATTACCGTCAGGCGAGAACGTTGGTGCGATCACGTGTCCGCGCAAGCTGGTGAACGGAACAACCCGATTCCCGGTTGGCGGTCGCACGGTCGCAGGATGCTTGAGCACCAACCACACGCCAGCGATGAGCAGCACCAGAACAGCGCCGAGTAGCATCGTTAGACGCGATGGGATGATACCGGGGCTCGGGGATGAGCCCACAACCCCCAGGGGCTCCGCGGGTCTGAGCACCCGTTGCTCCACAGTGGCATCTTCGAGGGGAGACGTGGGCGATTCTTCAACACCGGCCGAGGCGCTCGGCCCATCAGTGGCAGGTGGGACACTCGACTCACTACGTTCGATCGCTGCGATGAATCGGTAGCCGCGCTTGGGCAGAGTCTCGATGAAGCGCGGTGCCGCCGCCGAATCTCTCAGGGCTTCCCTGAGGCGCTTGACCGCCGTATTCACCGCCTGGTCATACTCGACCAGTACGCCCGTCGGCCACAATCGGGCACGCAGCTCTTCGCGGGTGACGAGTTCCCCTGCCCGCTCCACCAGCATTGCCAGTACGCGAAACGACTGCTGGGGTAAGCGGACTCGCCGGCCTGACCTGTACAACTCCTCGGTGCGCAGATCGGCTTCAAATCCCCCAAACCGGATGCGACCCGAAGCGGGTTTCTGCGAAGTCATTCAAATTCGTCGCTGATGGGAGCGCGTTGAGTGGCTCAAAAGTGCCTTATTTTCAATGAGGTGGGCTGACAGATAAATGTAATTCACGTGCCGCCCCGAATCAATTGCAATGCGGGCGGCTCTCCCCTTCCATTGAACGAAGCAGCGACTCCCGTCAGTGGCTGCCCCGAAATCGCGCCACAGCAACCAAAGAGCCATCGCCAGCGCTTTACTCCACCTGAGCCATGCAGTTTTACCTGTTGCAAAAAATGTCCCAACATCGATCGGCATCAGCCCAGGCATGTCTGCCAACATGAACCCGCTTCATAGGCGCGAGTTGCTGGGTTTGGGCGGCGCGCTGCTGGCGACGGGCGCGTTCGCTCTGGATGGACAAAGGGGCGAAAAACGTTCCCGCCCAGCTGCGACCGCCGCTCTGCCGGCCATCTGGATCAAGGCTCCAACGGTTCCGCTGTGGCCGGGCGAACCACCGGGCGCCGCAGGTTTCTCGCCGCAGCCACTGCCATCGGACTGGGCTCCCGTATTCCTGCGCAACGTCGCGAAACCCGAGCTGCGCGTGTTTCGCCCCGCCCGCCCCAATGGCCACGGATTGCTCGTGATACCGGGTGGCTCGTACTGGTTCGTATCCGTCGCCAACGAAGGGGCCGAGGTTGCGGCCCGGATGACCGCGCTCGGTATAACCGTATTCGTGCTGACGTACCGACTTCCAGGTGAAGGTTGGCAGAATCGCTCGGACGTCCCCCTGCAGGACGCGCAACGAGCGATGCGTCTGATCCGTTCCAACGCGGCGCGCTTTGCAATCGAGCCGAACAAAGTCAGCGTTATCGGCTTCTCCGCGGGCGGCCACCTCGCCGCCACTCTGGCAACGCAGCATGCGGAGCCCACGTATGCGGGAGTCGATCGAGCGGACGAAAGGAGCGCTCGGCCTTTTGCGGCGGGCCTGTTGTATCCCGTGGTCACAATGGAAAGACCGTGGACACACGAAATGTCACGGAATCTGTTGTTCGGTGAGCGACCCACCGACCTGGAGATTGAGCGTCGGTCGGCCGAACGGCATGTCAGCCCGACGACTCCGCCAATCTTCACTGTACACGCGATCGACGATGGGGCTGTCCCCGTGGAGAACAGTGTGAACCTGATGAACGCAATGCGTGAAGCGAAGCGGCCCGTAGAGGCGCATCTGCTGCAGGAAGGAGGTCACGCGTTCGGCGTTGGCCGTCCAGGAACTCCGTCAGTGCACTGGATACCCCTGTTCTGTAGCTGGCTCGGTCGGGTCGCCTCGCTTGGCTCAGATGTGCCTGCGAAGCGCGGTGTAGCCGGTTGACCTCAGCGCAGTGGGTCTCACGATGCTGGAAGGCTTACTGACTGTGGCGAAACCGTATCGCAAGTTGGTCGGCCATCCGCAACTGAAGATGCGCCAGCTCGCTTTGGTCGTTCATCTCGACGAGCAGGGGACGTTGACGGGCGCCGCTGCCGCTACCGGTCTGACGCAGTCGGGCGCCTGCAAGTTGCTCCAACAAGTCGAAAGCACCCTCGAAGTAAAATTGTTTGAACGCCGGGCGCGCAAAATGGCGCCGACCTGCTATGGCGAAATCCTCCTGCGGCATGCCCGCATGGCGCTCTCGGGTCTCGGGCGCGCGCGCGAGGAAATCAGCGCGCTCAAATCGGGTCTCACCGGCAAAGCCACAGTCGGCACCGTACTGAATCCCGGCACGCACATCGTGCCATTGGCGGTCGCGCGAGTGAAGCAGCAGTACCCGAGTCTGCTTCTGGGCATAGAGATCCATCCCAACACGCAGCTCGTGCAGAGACTCCTGCAAGGCCATCTCGACATCGTCGTTGGACGGGTGCTGGAGACCCGACGCGCAGGAGAGCTCGTGTATGAGCCGCTCGCAACCGATGAGCCGCACGCGATCATTGCGAGCGCCGAACATCCGCTCGCGCGGCGCGGGGGCGTGGACCTGGAGGATCTGGTCGACCAGCGCTGGATCCTACCCCCAGACGGCGATCTGGTGCGCGATCGGTTGTTTTCCATGTTCCTCCGGCGCCACCTGGCGCCGCCGACCAACATCGTGGAGACGCAGTCGCTGCCCGTCATGACCAGCCTCTTGCAGCAGGGTGATTACGTCGCGGCCCTGCCGGAGCAAGCCGTGCAGTCGTGCTGTAAGGCGGGGACGGTCGAGGTGCTTGTGCGGAATCTGCCCTTGGCGATCGGCGGTTTCGGTCTCGTCACACGCCGCCACGACGAGCTCTCGCCCGTGGCCCAACGACTCTTCAATACCCTGCGCGAGGTGGGCAGAGAGCTGAATTCTCGCGAAAATCGCGCCGCGGCTCACCGCAGGATGAAACATGTTTGACGCGCCTCGCCCCAACAGGCTCGCGGCGCTACCGCTACCTTTGTCGATGTTATCTTTTCAGGCGACCGTGCATAGGGGGCTCGCGACACGGAATGACACGGGCACCGACGAGCCCATTCGTCTCGCACAGGTCAGGATAAAGCAAACAGACTGGCATGTAACCGCTGATGCCGTGTTGGTCTGAGAGGTCTGCAACAGATGCTCGAGTAGCGGGTCGAGCTAGGGGGATTTGGCGTGGTTTCAAAGAAGTACATCTCATTGCCCGTGCAGGCGGGTCAGACTTCGCAAGTCGAGCTGGCTGTGCGGCGCGCAGTGCGCGGGCGCGGTCCAGTTGTGGCGCTTGGAGCTCTGAGTCTCCTTGCGGCGGCGTTTGCGGCCCCGGTTTTGGCGGCCGATGCGGCGGCCGATAGCGAGAACAACAAGAGCTCAGACTCGTCCCGGTCCGACGATAAGCTGCAGCAAGTCGTGGTGACTACTGCGCGCCGCATGGCCATTCAGAGCGCGGACCAGCTCAAGAAGGATTCCGAGTCCATCATTGATTCGGTGAACGCTGATGACGCCGGCAAGTTGCCGGACGCGAGTATCACCGAGGTGCTACAGCGCATACCCGGTGTAACGATCACTCGCTACAGCGGTGATGCCGATCACTTCCAAGCCCAGGGCACGGGCATCCAGGTGCGAGGACTGTCGGGTGTGGCCGGCCGAGTCAACGGCCGTGAGGTTTTCAGCGCGAACGGCGGCAATGGTCTGAACTGGTCCGACATCCCCCCGGAGCTCATGGCCGGAGTAGACGTTTACAAAGCGGCTACGGCCGATCTCATCGAGGGCGGCACCGGAGGGCAGGTGGATCTGCGCACCAAGATGCCATTCGACTTCCACGGCTTCGGCGCGCAGTTGTCCGGAAATGCGGACTATGCCGATTTTCGTAAGAAGACTTCTCCAACCGGTTCGGTGCTGCTGACTAACACGTGGGATACCGAGCACCTGGGTCGCATCGGCATTCTCGTGGACTACTCATACGGCAAATACGCCTCGCGGGACGACTTCATACGTCAAGATCCCCTCTACAAAACGCTGATCGGCAATGTGGATCGCTATATTCCAGGAGGCGTCGCGTACGGGCGGGAAACATTCGACCGCACCCGCAAGGGAGCGTACGCGGCCTTGCAGTGGCGGCCCTCGGACAATTTCGAGCTCTCGCAGACGTACTGGGAATCAAAATACCAGCAGACGGACGTCGCCCAGGGCGTGACCATGACGAACACGACGTTTGCGGTCGATCCGAATGGCAACAATGTGTTTGACTCTGCAGGAGCCCTTCTCAAAACGGACAACTTGTTCCTGTACAACCCTGCGAACCTGGGCGTGCCCACCAACGGCAGCTTTGGCGGTTTTACCACTTCTGGCGGCTACAGCAGCGATACCCGCGATCTGTCTACCTCGTTCAAACTGAGCTCCAGCACCGGCCGCTGGGCACTGCGAGGCGCCTTCCAGGCGGTCGATTCGACCATGGACACCCTCAGCTACAGCGTCTTCCCCAGCATTCCGTTGGCGACGAGTGGCTTCGGGGTGGATGTCAGCCGCATTCCCGTCGTCACGATGCCTAGCTCGACGCTGGCTGCGCTGAACGATCCCACGCAGTACTCGTATCTGGCGACCATGCCTCACCTGGCCGGCAACAAGGCCCACATGAATGCCTACACCCTGGATTACGACCTCAAGATCTCGGACTCGGGATTCTTCCGCTCGTTGCAGGTGGGGGCGCGCTACGCAGACCACACGGAAACTGACCAGACGTCAGGTTACGATTGGCAGGCGCTGGGCGCGGGTTGGAATGGGTATCCGCCCGTCACCTTCGCGCAGGGAAGTCCCGGAGACTACTCCTCTGCCGTGTTCAGCAACTTCTTCGAGGGCCGCGTCCCTGTGCCCGCGAACGTGCTGATGCCTAGCGTCGCGATGGCAAGCCGGGCAGATGTGCTTGGGGATCACCAGAAATATGGCAATCCGCTGACGCACGGGATCCAGTACAACCCGTGGGATACCGCCGATGTGCAGTACGTCGATACCGCGGCTTACGGACTGATCCGATTCGCGGACGACCAGGGCGTGTTCGGTATCCCGTACCGCGGGAACTTCGGAGTACGCCTGGCGCGTACGAAGCAGAATGCCTCCGGGTTCTACCATCAAGTGTCCGGAAGCTACACGGAACCCGGGACCGGTAACGTGCGCAACCTGGTCGAGGTAGCCACTCCTATGGCTGGCGGCCGCAGCAACACGCGTGCGCTGCCATCGCTGAACTGGATACTCGCTCCCAACGAACGATGGCAGACCCGTTTTGTCTACGATGACACGATGGATGTGCCGCCCGTAACCGACATCCAGGCCAACGGCGAGCTCAGCCCGGTGACCATCAACACCGCTCCGTCCGGGGCGTCAGCTGTGAATACCCTGAACGGTTGGAACGTCAGTTTTGGGAACCCGAATCTGCGGCCGGTCATCGCGCACAACTTTGATATATCCCAGGAGTGGTACCCGAAGCCAGGCACGGCGGCGCATGTCGATGCGTTCTACAAGCGGATCGCCAACCCTCTCATCTACAGCAGTATCAGCCGGCCGTGGACTGTCCAGTACGACACTGGACCCGCCACCGTCCTCGTCAATTACAACGGCTATCACAACTCGGACCAGGCCGCCATCGTCAAGGGCGTCGAGGTCGGCGGGCACACCTACTTCGACATGCTGCCGGGCGCGCTCAAGGGCATCGGTATCGATGCGAATTATACTTTTATCGACAGCAAGAACCCGGGCGACATCTACTACGACATCAACGGACTGGCGCACAATGACGTGCCGCTCGCAGGCCTGTCGAGGCACAACTTCAATGCGGCTCTGCTGTACGACTACAGGATCTGGTCGGCGCGCCTCGCGTATAGCTGGCGCAGCGAGTACCTGTTATCCACGAACCAGAATGGCATGAACGGAACCTACAACTACTACAGCGCCAACACTCCGTCCGGGGCGAACTGCCAGAGTCCTGCGACGACCACCTGTCAGTACATCAAGATCGCTCTGCCGAGTTTTTCGGGATCGCACGGGGAGCTCGACTTCGGGCTGACCCTGCGTCCGTCGGATCACTACTACGTGACGTTCCAGGTCGCCAACCTGGGGAACACGATCGCGAAGAACTTGCAGGGTGGCTATCCGGGAGGGCGGTATTACCGCGAACACTTCATCTCCGATCGTCACTTCAACCTCTCTGCTGGCCTGAAATTCTAGGCGAGCGCGGTTGTAGCGGGAGGCCGGGCATGGCACTTGGGAGCGCAGGCGCCCGATGGCGTGCGCATCCAACTCGTCGAATCGGTCGAGATCGACACTGTGGGTGTCGGGGAGGGAACCTTCCCGACTATCCGCAAGACCCTGCGCCGGATTGGTGTCGATGAGGCGAGCCTCGTGCGGGAATGCAGGGAGATCAGACGTCAAGCGGATTTCGCCTGCCGGACCTTGCCGACGAATCGCGAGCTGATCGAGATCGCACGCTCCCGCCCATTCGGACAGCCGAGCGCGAGCGCGCTGCGGAGCTTCAGATGAGCAGCATGCATTTAACATCCTCCCGTTCCGGGCCCATCAAAAAAATTGTCATCGCCGGAGGCGGAACCTCCGGTTGGATGTGCGCCGCGGCGCTGGCCCGCATGATCGAGCACGCCGGAGTGTCCGTTACCCTGATCGAATCCGATGAGATCGGCACCGTCGGCGTCGGCGAGGCCACCATCCCTGCGATTCGCACGTTCAACGGTCTGCTCGGGATCGATGAAGATGACTTCGTGCGGCACACCCAGGGCACCTTCAAACTCGGGATCGAGTTCGTCGACTGGCACTCCCTGGGAAGCCGTTATATCCATCCATTCGGCATCTACGGGATGGATCTGCAGGCGATCAAGTTTCATCAGTTCTGGCTCAAGCTGCACCAGATGGGAGAGGCTGCGGTCGGAGAGCTCAACGAATACAACCTGTGCTCTGTCGCTGCCAACCTGAATCGGTTCTTGCGCCCCAACGCAGATCCAGGAGCTGTATTAGCCTCCCTGCGCTATGCATTCCATTTCGATGCGGGGCTGTATGCAGCGTATCTGCGCAAGTACAGCGAAGCCCGCGGCGTGCGCCGGGTCGAAGGACGGATTGTCGAGATCAGGAAACGGCCTGAGGACGGCTTCATAACAGGGGTCGTACTGCAGGATGGGCGTACCGTTGAGGGCGAGCTTTTTCTCGACTGCAGTGGTTTTCGCAGTCTACTCATTGGCCAGACGCTCAACGTCGGCTTCGAGGACTGGAGTCACTGGTTACCGTGCGATCGGGCGTTGGCCGTGCCGTGTGAGAGGGTCGCGCCGCTGCTGCCGTACACTCGTTCGACGGCTGATGAGGCGGGCTGGCGTTGGCGTATCCCGCTTCAGCACCGGACGGGCAATGGATACGTGTACTGCAGCGAGTCTCTGAGTGAGGATGATGCGCATGCGCGCCTGCTTTCCCAGCTCGATGCGGCGCCGCTAGCCGACGCACGCGTGTTGAAATTCAAGGCCGGCCATCGCCATCGTTTTTGGGAAAAAAACTGTGTGGCACTGGGCCTTGCCGGCGGGTTCATCGAGCCGCTGGAGTCCACCAGCATTCATCTGGTGCAGGCCGGCATCTCGAGGCTCCTGGCCCTCTTTCCTGATGCCAGCTTCGCCAGGGTCGGCATCGAACTCTACAACCGC
>Ga0207703_10000346_pt1 | contig 49752 bp, 48 predicted proteins | sample KBSSwiS12_FD_184304 | JGI IMG/M metagenome (GOLD analysis project Ga0207703, IMG submission 184304) | Switchgrass rhizosphere microbial communities from Kellogg Biological Station, Michigan, USA - KBS Switchgrass S1-2 (SPAdes) (version 2) | ecosystem: Host-associated > Plants > Roots >... | reverse complement strand
GTGATCGCCGCCATGCCGCGAACGATACAAGGTCCCCGGCCCGCCGGCACCGCTTCCACTGGCGGTCAGCCTGTACTGGGGAGCTGGTCGGCCCGCACGACGGCGACGGAGCAGGCGGCGTGCTGGACGCACTGATGGCTGACCGAGCCCAGGGCGAGGGTGGGGAAGCCGCCGTGGCCGCGGCTGCCGACGACCAGGAGCTGGGCGTCCTCGGACTCGCTGAGCAGGGCGAGCGCGGGCGGCCGGGAGGCGACGACCGTGGTGACGTCGACGTCCGGGGCCTCGTCCAGGCCGAGCTTGACCGTGTCGTCGAGGATCTTCTGGGCGAGGTGGCCGACGGCGTCCCCGGACAGCAGCATGTCCGAGTAGAGCGGGTCGAGGCCGGCCCAGGCGTGGACGACCCGCAGCGGTGCGTGATGAGCGGCGGCCGCGCCGGCGGCCCAGCGCAGCGCGGCCAGGGAGAACGCGGAGCCGTCGACACCAACCACGACGGGGCGCCGGTCGTCAAGGGGAACGCTCGAGTCGCGGGCGACGACCACCGGCACGGGTGAGTGCTCGACGAGGCGCTGGCTCACCGACCCGATGAGACGGCGGCGCGCCGCGCCCGCGCCGCGCCGCCCGACCACGATCAGATCGGCGCGGGCGCCGGCGGCGTGCTCGGCGAGAACGTCGACGGGATGACCCTGGACGATGACCGTCTCGAGCCGGTCGGGCGGGTCCGGCCGGCCGACCCGGCTGACCGTCGCCTCGACGATTTCGATGCCGGCCCGGGTCAGGCCGTCATGGTCGGCCGCCACGGCCTGCCGGTAGACGTTGCGGGGGATGCCGCCCGGCGTCCAGGCCAGCAGCGCCGTCACCACTGCGTCCCGGGCCGCGGCCTCGCGCAGCGCCCAGCGCAGCGCGCTCTCGGACCCCGCCGATCCGTCGACCCCGACCAGGATGCGCATCGGGCTAGTGCTCCCGCTCTCGTTCATCGCCGTCCTCCGTCCTCCCGCCACCGACTCGCTCAAGCGGGAACCACCCGCTTCGGGTAAGGGTTCCGCGCCGGGGTCGGCGCCGGACGTGCTCAAAGGGCCGGCCGGACCGGTCGTTGGTCCGGCGCCCGGCGACACAGGTCCCCCCTGCGCGGGCCGCCGGCTGAGTAGACCGGGTCGTGTCGACCGGTGGCCGGTCGGCGGGAGGGACGGTCGTCATGAACGCGGTGGACACCTCATTCCGAGCGATCATCCGGGTTGTCGGCGACGTGCCGGACTCGGAGCGCCAGTACGCGCTGGACAAGACCGCGGCGCTGGGCCGCTTCGCGGGCGCGCCTGTTCTCGGGGCGCACGTCACCACCTGGGCCGGGCGCCGGGGCCGGCTGGCGGCCGTCGAGGTGGAGATCGACGTCGACGGGGACCCGGTCCGGGCCCGGGCCGAGGCGCCGTCGCTCACCGAGGCGGTCGACCTCGTCCACGACCGGCTGCGCGCCCGCCTGACCCGCCACGCCGAGCGGCGCCCGGCCCCGCGCCGGCGCCGGGACACCATCCGGAAGCCAGCCGCGAGGGCGCTGCCGGTCGCCGTGCCGCTGGCCGCCGCGGACGGCATGTACCTGATGACCGAGAGCGCCGAGACGGGCGCGTATGTGTGCCGGCCGGTGTCAGGGGCGGAAGCTGACGAGACACGCCCGGACCGCGACCGGACGTGACGCCCGCCCGCGGCGGGCTGACCGGGCGGCAGATCGGGCGGATCCGGGCGCGCGAGCCGGTGGTCGCGGCCGTGGCGGGCGGGACGGTCCGCCGCGCGGAGTCCGAAAGTCCCTGTCCTCGGCCGGTGCCGGCGGAGATCCTGGCGACATCCGCTCCGGACCCGGAGGGCGAGCCAGAACTAGCCACCGCGAGCGCGCGGCGGGTCGACCCGACCGAGGGAGCCGCGAATGATCGGCATTACTTCTGATCGCGCCGCGACCGCCGGCACCGCGTCCCTCCGGGCCTGGTGGCGGCAGGACGCGGCGCGGGGCGCTGGCGGCGGCCGTGCGGGCGGCGACTGGATCGATCTCGTCGAGCTCCCGGACGGCCGTCTCGGGCTGACCATGGGCGACGCCTCCGGCCACGACGACCAGGCCTGGGCGCTGGCCGGGGTCCTGCGGGACGTCATACGCCACTGGCTGCTCGCGGGCAGCGAGCCCGACGAGGTGCTCCGCCGGGCCTTGGACGAGGTCGCCGTGCTCGGGAACATGGGCGAGATGTTCGCGACCGCCGTCGTCGTGCTCGTCGACCCGGCCAGTGGCCGGCTGACCTACGCGAACGCCGGGCATCCCCCGCCCGTCCTGGTGCCCGGCGCGGGCGGGGGCGCGGCGTCCCGCCAGCTGGACGCGACCGGTCCGATCCTGTCCGATCTGTTCGCCGGCAGTCGCCTGTGGTCGAGCCGCTCGGTCATCCTCGCTCCCGACGATCGGCTCCTGCTCTACACCGACGGCCTCACCGAAGCCCGCGACGCCGACGGCCGCCAGTTCGGCGTCGAGCGCCTCGTCGCGGCCGGTGGCCGGCGCGGCGGCGCCGACGCCGTGCTGCCGGCGCTGTTCGCGGCGGTGGCGGCGCACTGTTCGCGCCGGCGCGGGGACGACCGCTCGGCGATCCTGCTGACCCGGGCGCCCGGCCCGCGCCCGGCCGGCCTGGGCCGGCAGGGGCCGACCTCCTGTCCGTCCCGGAACCTCCGCCGGCCGGCTCCGATCCATTAGCGCTCCCGGGAAGGAGCATCCAGCCATGGCGAGCGACCCGGCTGGAGCCGCGCCGCCGGCCCCGGCCCGCGGCCCGGCGCCGGCGGTGCCCAAAGCACCCGCGGTCCGTGGCCTGCCATGAGCACCGGGACAGCGGTGGGAGAACGGGTCGGCCTCACCTCGGGCGAGGCCGCGCGGCGGCTGAGCGCGGACGGGCCGAACGTGGTACCGCCCGCCCGCCGGGCACGGCTGGCCGAGCGCGTGCTGAGCCAGCTGCGGGATCCGCTGGTGATCGTCCTGCTGGTCGCCGCCGTCCTCACGATCGCGACCGGGGACTGGACCGACGCCGGGGTGATCCTGCTCGTCGTCGTCGTGAACACGGTGGCCGGCGTCACCCAGGAGGTCCGGGCCGACCAGGCGATCGCCGCGCTGGGCGCGCTGCGGGCACCGGAGGCCCGGGTGGTGCGCGACGGGCGGGAGAGTGGTATCGCCAGTCGTGATCTGGTCGTCGGCGATCTCCTGGTCCTGACCGAGGGGGCGATCGTCCCCGCCGACGCCGTGGTGGTCGACGCGGCCGGACTGCTGGTGGACGAGGCCGCGCTGACCGGCGAGTCGGAGCCGGTGGCCAAGGAGCCCGCGAGCCTGCTCGCGGCCGGAACGGCGGTCGTGCGCGGACGGTGCCTCGCGGTCGTCACCGCCACCGGACCGGCAAGCGCGATGGGCCGGATCGCGGCCCTGATGGACACCGCCCCCGCGCCGACGCCCCTGCAGCGACGGCTCGCCGAGCTGGCCCGGGTGCTCGCCCTGGCCGCGGTCGCGCTCTCGGCCGTGGTGATGGTGGTCGGGTTGGCCCGCGGCCAGGGGGTCGAGCTGATGGTGGTCACGGCGATCAGCCTGGCCGTGGCGGCCGTTCCCGAGTCGCTGCCGGCGGTCATCACGCTCGCCCTCGCGCTCGGCGCGCGCCGCATGGCTGCCCGGCAGGCGCTGGTCCGCGGGCTGCCGGCGGTCGAGACGCTGGGCTCGGTCACCGTCCTAGCGACGGACAAGACGGGCACTCTCACCGAGGGCACGATGGCCGCGCGGGCCCTGTGGACGCCGGTCGGCGAAGCCACCGTCGCCGCCGCGGGGCCCGGCTCGGATGGCCTGGTCAGCCGGGTGGGCGAGGGCGGCCGGGTGGGCCTGGTCAGCCGGGACGGGCGGCCCGTGACCGCCGACGACGCGCCCGACCTGGACTGCCTTCTCACGGCGGGGGCGCTGTGCAACGACGCGACCGCGGCCCCGGCCGCGACGGACGGTGGCCGTCCCCGGATGCTCGGCGATCCCACCGAGGCCGCGCTCCTGCTGGCCGCGCTCGCGCTTGGGCGCTCGCCGCTGGAGCTCCACGAGCGGTTCCCTCGCCTCGCCGAGGCGGCGTTCGACAGCGCCCGGCGGCGCATGACGACGCTGCACCGCCGGCCGGGTGGCGGCACTCGTGTGATCTGCAAGGGCGCCCCCGAGGCGCTCCTACACGCGTCGGTTCTGGCGGACGACCAAGCCCTGATCGACGCGGCGGCGCGGCGCGCCGAGGAGTTCGCGCGGGACGGTTACCGCGTGCTGGCCGTCGCCGCCGCCGACCGTCCGGGCGAGCTGGACCGGCTGGCTGAAGGAGCTGAAGGAGAGGACGGTCCACTGGTCGACCAGGAACGGGATCTTCACCTGCTCGGCCTGGTCGCGATCGTCGACCCGCCGCGCGCGTCGGCCGCGGCCACGATCGCGTCCTGCCGCTCGGCGGGCATCGTACCCGTCCTGATCACGGGAGATCATCCGGGGACGGCCCGCTCCGTCGCGACGGCACTCGGCATCATCGCCGCGGGCGACCTTGTGACCGACGGCGGCGCCGGGCCCGCCGGGGACGAGATCGGGCCGCGCGGGAGCCGGGTGTTCGCGCGAGCCTCGCCGGCCCGGAAGCTCGAGCTCGTCGAGGCCCTGCGGGCGGCCGGGAACGTGGTCGCGATGACGGGTGACGGGGTCAACGACGGCCCGGCGCTGCGCCGGGCCGACATCGGGGTAGCCATGGGCGGCCGGGGCAGCGAGGTAGCCCGGCAAGCGGCCGATCTGGTCCTCGCCGACGACGAACTGGGCACAGTGGTCAGCGCGGTCGAGGAGGGCCGCCGGGTCTACGGCAACATCCGCCGATTCCTGCTCTACGCGCTGGCCGGCGGGAGTGCCGAGATCCTCGTGATGCTCATCGGCCCGATCGTGGGCCTCTCCCTGCCGCTGCTTCCGGCGCAGATCCTCTGGATCAACCTGATCACCCACGGTCTGCCCGGCGTCGCCCTGGGGGGGGAGCCGGTCGAGCCCGGGGCCATGCTGCGGGCGCCTCGGCCGCCGGCGGAGAGCGTCGTCGGCGCCGGCCTGTGGCAGCGCGTGCCGCGCGTCGGCGCCGTCATCGCGGCGCTCACGCTCGGCGTCGCGCTCTGGGGGCACGCCACTGGCCGTCCCTGGCAGAGCATGGCCTTCTTCACCCTCGGTGCCACCCAGCTCGCCGTCGCGCTCGCCTCCCGCGCCCGCCCCGCGACGGCGGCCAACCCGCTGCTCCTGGTCGCCGTGGCGGGGGCGCTCCTGGCCCAGATCGCCGGCCTCTACGTCCCGTTCCTGCGGGATCTGCTCGGCACGCACTCCCTCGCCGGGGCGGACCTGCTGATCCTGTGCGCGGTGTCAGCGCTCGGCTACGTTGCTCTGAAAGCCGACCGGCTGATCTTTCCCGAGCGCCGGCCGCTGGCGCCGAGGCCGTCCCCGGCCACTCACCCGGGAAGGCATGAACGCGGGCGGAAACGCCGGTAGGTGAAAACGCGGTGGGGTAAACGTGGGTAGGTGTAAACATGGACGCGGCCGGTTTTCGGGGTGTCTTTCGTACCGTCGGGGCGCGACGCTCGTTCCTGGTCGGCCGGCCGCCGGGCGCCGATGATGGGGAAAAAGAGAGTCACCGCGGGCTGACCTGTGGTGGACTGCCCGGCTCGGGCGAGAACAACCGAGCCTCGCGATGGGAGGTTGCCGCGATGTCGTTAACGGAGTGGGAAAGCGGACTCGTCCGGCTGGACAAGAACTCCCAGGGGATCCTGGCCGAGGCGTCGAGGATCGCCCGCGCCGAGGGCGCCGAGGCGGTGACCACCGCGCATCTGTTGCTAGTGCTGGTCGAGGCCGTCGGCCGCCCACACTGGCTGGGGTTCTACCCGGACGACTCGGCTCAGCTTGCCGAGCGGGCCCGGGAACTGCTGACTGAGGTCGGCATCGACGCCTCGGGCGTGCGCCCACTGCTCACGCGGCCCTGGGCGCGGGAGTCGCCCCGCGGCGATGCGCTGGACGCGGATCTCCCCGGCCCCGAACACGAGGCCCTGCCGTGGTCCCGTTACCTTCCGAAGGTCGTCGCGGAGGCCAGGCGGGAGGCGAACGCCGACGGCAGCTTCCGGGCCGCGCCGTTCCACCTGCTCGTCGCGGTGACAGCGCCGCACTGGGCGACGGCGGCCAGCAAGATCATTGAAGAGCTGGTCGACGATCCGCCCGAGGACCAGCGGTGGCTGCACGCGCGTCTCGCCCGGCTCACCACGGGTCGGGCTCCGGCGCCGGCTTCGGCGCGAGGGGGTGTGTGATGGACGTTCCCCGGCAGCCCGTCGAGGTCGAGGCGAGGCTGGATGAATCCCTGTCCCGCTGGCTGTGGCTGGTCAAGTGGATCCTGGCGGTACCGCACTACGTCATCCTGTTCTTCCTGTGGGTGGCGTTCGCGGTCCTCACGGTCGTCGCGGGGGTGGCCATTCTCTTCACCGGCCGTTACCCGAAATCACTGTTCGACTTCAACGTCGGGGTCATGCGCTGGTCGTGGCGGGTGGCCTACTACTCGTACAGCGCGTTGGCGACCGACCGTTATCCGCCGTTCTCGCTCGACGATGACCCGGACTATCCGGCGCGGCTGCGCATCGACTATCCCGCCGAGCTCTCGCGGCCGCTGGTGTTGGTCAAGTGGTGGTTGCTGCTGATACCGCACTATCTGATCGTCGCGTTCTTCCTCGGCGCGTCGCTCGGTCACAGCCCGGCGTTCATGGCGCTGTCGGGCGGCGGTCTCATCGGGACGGTCGCGATCATCGCCGCGCTGGCGCTGGCCTTCACCGGCTCCTACCCGCGCGGCCTCTACGACCTCGTGGTCGGGCTGAACCGGTGGGTGATCAGAGTCGGCGCCTACGCCGCGCTGATGACCGATACCTACCCGCCGTTCCGGCTGGACCTCGGCGGGCCCGAGCTCGTCCGGCATTCGTCGATCGAGGTGCCCGCGCGCTGAGCGACGCGCAACCGGGGGGCGGTCATCCAGACCAGGGCTTCGGTCCTTCGGTTGGAGTGTGGTCACAATGCTGACCCGTGCTGGCGAAGCCGGGACAGAAGGCACACGTTCCCGGGTGGCCAGTGGGCAGGCACCGTCACGAGGGGTAGCTGTGGCGTTCTCGTCGAGGAGGGATCGTGATGATGGGGTGGGAGGACGGTGCCTGGGGCCTGGCCGGCTGGTTCCCGGTGCTGGTCACGGTGATCGCGTTCTGGGCGGTGATGGTGGGGGTTCTCATCGCGTTCGTGCGCCCCGAACGAACCCCTCGGTTCCGGTCCTGGCCTGGCGAACACAACGTGGGCCGGCATGCGGGATGGTCGGGTGAACGGATCCTGGCCGAGCGATACGCGCGGGGCGAGATCGATGACGTCGAGTTCCACCATCGGATGGAGGCGTTGCGTGCCCTGCGTGAGTCGGGAGTGCCCGGTGATGCGGACCGTCCGACGAGCCCGACCACACCGAGGTGACGGTTGGACGAGGGACGAGGTGACGGTTGGACGAGGTGACCGTTGCACCTTGGACGTTGACCTTGAACGTCGAGCGGACGACGGTGCCGGTCCGCCCGAGAGGGCGGACCGGCACCGTGGCGTTCCGGCCGGTTCACAGCCTCGTGCCGCCGCCGCGGCGGCCGCGGTGGTCGAAACGCCACAGCCTGGCCGTGGCCAGGGAGAACGCGAGGATTCCGAGGCAGGTGACGATGAGCCCGACGGCCACGCGGCCGCTGGTGGCGGCCACGACGACGATGCCGGTGACGACGAGGCAGAAACTGAGGATGACGGGTACAAGTGGAGTGTTCATGGTCGAGATATCCCCGGTCCCCGGGTGGGGTACGGGTATCGAATGAACCCCCTGGATGATCGTCAGGGATACCTCGGTGATGGCGAACGTCTCTCGGGTAACGGGACTTTCGTCGGTAACCCGGCCGCCGGCGGCCGGCGGACGGCCTGATACCGCCCGGCCTGACGGCTCCCTGGTGGGGCGCTTTCCGCCCTCGTTCGGCGGGTACCCGCCGGGAATGCTGGGGACAGGAACGCGGCCTGGCCTGAGGAGCCCCGATGGAGCGCGTGATAGTTGGATTTGACGGCTCAGCGGATGCCGAACTGGCCCTGCGGTGGGCGACGCGTTACGCCCGGGACAATGCCGCGGCCGTCACGGCCTATCTCGTCTGGTCGACCGAGCACTGCCCGCCGGCGGTGCTCCGCGCGGCTGAGCGGCTCGATCCGCGCGGGCTGGAGATCGCCGCGGCCCGAGTGCTGAGCGAGGCCGTCCACCGGCACGCCGACGCCGACCTGCTCCGACCAGTCGACGAGCGGGCGGTGGCTGGGGAGCCGGCCGCGGTCCTGCTCGGCGCGACCCGTTCGGCGGGACTGCTCGTCCTCGGCCAGCACGGGGCGGACCGGCGGCGCCACCTCCACGGCGGATCGGTCTCGGCGGAGTGCCTGCATCGGTCAGGTGTCCCCGTGGTCGTCGTCCGGGCCGAGGCAACGGGCAGCGCCGACGGGCCGGTCGTTGTCGGGGTGGACGGCTCTCCCGCGTCGATCGCGGCGCTGCGCTGGGCCGCGGGCCAGGCCCGCCGGCACGACGTACCGCTCCGGGTGGTCCACTCCTGGCGGCCGACGGTGTCGGTCGTCGCCGGCTACCCGTCCGGCCTGGAGCACCCGACCCTGCGCGCGGCCGCCCGGCATGTTCTCGACTCCAGCGTGGCGGCGGGCCTCGGCGGCGACCGGGCCAAGGTCGAGCCCCTGCTGGTCGTGGGCGGCGTGGGCGGCGGCCTGATCGAGGCCGCCGCGGGCGCCCAGCTGCTCGTCGTCGGCGCGCGGGGCGGCGGGGGCTTTCCGGACCTTTCGGTCGGCTCGATCGCCCAGCAGTGCGTCCAGTACGCACCCTGCCCCATCGCGGTGATCCGTGGCTGGGCCGGCGGGCAGCCGGCCTGTGCCGACTGATTGCGTCAGGCAGGTGAAATCGTCATGAAACCGCAGGTCGTTCCACCGAAGGACAAGATGTGAGAAATCGCCGCGAGGCCCTGGGGTCGGAGCCCCGCCCGATGACCGCGGCGTGTATTCGAGACGCCGTGCGGGCCGCCAGCCAAGCGCCGTCGGTACACAACACGCAGCCGTGGAGATTCCATTGGGACGGCCGGTATCTGAGCATCTGGCCGGACTGGAGCCGGCAACTTCCCGTCCTTGACCCGAGCGGCCGCCAGCTGGCGATCTCGTGTGGAGCGGCGCTCGGCCACGCCGTTGTCGCGCTGCGGCCGGCCGGCCGCGACCCGCGGGTGACGCTGGCGGACGGGCTGGGCCAGGGCGGCCCCTTCGCCATCCTCGACACCGAGCCCGGCCTCGCGCCCGCCGGCGTCCAGCAGGCCGCCGCGCTGTTCGCGGCGGTACGCCACCGGCGTTCGATCCGTGACGCTCGGGCGCCCGAAGCCGTCCCGCCGTCGCTGAGCTACGCGCTGGTCGGTGCGGCGGCCGCCGAAGGCGCGACACTGACCCCGGTGACCGAGCCGGGCCGCCGGCGCGACGTCCAGGCGCTGATAGCCCGCGCGGACACCGCGCAGCGGTCGGATCCCAGCTACCGGGCCGAGCTGCACGACTGGTCGCGGCCGCCGGTGAAGCGTGGGTGGACGGCGTCCCGCGCGGCGCCGCCACCGGCACGGCGCGACCCGGCCGTTCCCAACCGGTTCATCCGGCCGCTGCCCGGGGACGGTCGCCCGCTGGCTCCCGGCCAGGCTGCCGCCGATCCGGCCCGCGGCGACGGGCCGAGCCCGCCTGCCGCCGCGCCGAGCCCGCTGGCCGCCGCGCCAAGCCTTCTCGCCCTGTCCACGCGAGAGGACCGGATGACCGACTGGCTGGTTGCCGGCCGCGCGCTCTCGACGGTTCTGCTGGTCGCGACTAATCTGGGCCTCGGCGTGATGCTCGCCAACCAGCCGGTGGACTCCGAGGCGTTCCGCGAGGCCGTGGCCCGCTCGGCCGGTGTCCCCGGGTTCGCGCACGCGGTGCTGGTCGTCGGCTACCCCGCCGCGAGGTCCGGCCCGCGATCGCCCCGCCAGGATGTCGACACCCTGTTCACCGACGGTTCCGCGCCCGGCGCGGCGGCCGCCGCCGGCGGCGGCCCGGCGGGTCAGCAGGCCTACCCGGCGGCTGGCTCGTCGGCTCGAGGGGCCGAGGCGACCTGACCGGACCAGACGGCCTTGGCCCCACTGTCGCCGATCCGGACGACCTGGACCACCGATCCGACGGCCGCCACGACACTCAGCACGGCGGCGACAACGAACAGGGCGCCGGGCCGGGTCGCCGCGCCGGCGGCCCCGCCGGCGGCCCCGCCCGCCACCGCCGCCCGGCGCTGGAGGAACCAGAGACCGGCCGCCAGCAGGAACAGCACCAGAACCCACGGCAGCAGCGAGTCACCCAGCTCGGTGTGCCGGTGGACCAGCGGCGTCGAGGGAACCCGGGCCTCCAGCCACTCGCCGGCGTGCGTGGCGAGCGGGACGCTGACCAGCGCGGCGAACGCGACCACTGGAGTGCCCACCCCGAGGCGGCGCCGCGCGGCCGGCCAGAGCGCGGAGCACACGACCATCACCGCTGCCACCGGTACCAGGACGACCACGACGTGCACCAGCAGCGCGTGCGCGGGCAAGCCGTTGATCTTGGTTGGTCCCACGAAGTCCCCATCCCGTCCCGGACTCGGCGCCTGATCGCCGAGCATCTACTACACGGATAGTAATACTATCCCCGTAGTAGACCGGATACGCTGGACCGGTGCGGAACGGGACGAGATGACGGGCGGACCACACCGGCGGGAGGCCGGGCAGCTGGAGATCGCCGTCCTCGCGGTCCTGTGGGAGGCGGCGGTCGCCCTGACCCCGACGCAGACCCAGCGGGGCCTGCACGACCAGGGTTTCGACTTGGCCTACACCAGCGTCGCGACGACGCTGACCCGCCTGCACACCAAGGGCCTGGTCGAACGCTCCCCGGCCGGGCGCACCTACGCCTACACGCCCAGCGGGCGGGCGGCCGAGGAGGCGGCGGCGCGGATGCGGTCGCTGCTGGGCAGCGGGCAGGCCCGTGCCGTCGTGTTGAGCCACTTCGTCGACGGTCTCGACCCGGACGACGAGGCGACGCTGCTCGAGCTCCTGAGCCGGGCGGGCGCGGACCCGGCGGAGCTGTCCGACCCCGCGCCGCCCGGCTCCGACCCCGGCTCGGGCTCCGGCGCCGACACCGCGTGAGGGGCCCGCGGTGAGGTTCATGGTGTGGTTGCCGCTGTTCGGCAACGCCCTCGTCGCCGCCGGCCTGCCGGTGCTCGCCCGGCGGCTGCCGCACCGGCGCGGGTACGCCGTCCTCACCGCCGTCGGCGGCGTCGGCGCCGCCTGCTGGCTGTGGTGCCTGGGCCTGTTGGCCGCCGTCTTCGCCGACCGGATCGGCTACCTGACCTCCCGGGGCGGCCTGGCCGCCGCCCCGGCCGGCCTCCGTGCCGTCCCCCTGATCCTCACGGCGGCAGCGGCGGCGGCCCTGCTCGCGGCCGTGGTCCGGCTGGCGGTGCTCGGCGCCCGCCACGCCCGGGAACTCCTGCGCGCCGAGCGCCTGTGCCGCCTGCCCGTCGCCGGTGACGTCATCGACCTGCCCGACGCCGTGCCCCGGGCGTGCGCCGTCGGTGGCCTGACCGGCGGCCGGATCGCGATCAGCAGCGGCCTGCGTCGCTGCCTCAGCGCCGACGAGCAGGCGGCCGTCCTGGCCCACGAACGCGCGCACCTCGCCGGCGGCCACCACTGGTACCGCATGGCCGCCGCCTGGTTCGGGACCGTCTGCCCGCCGCTGTACCGGCTGCCCGAGCTGATCGAGCAGAGCTGTGAACGGGCGGCGGACGAGGCGGCGGCGGCCGCGATCGGTGACCGCCGGACCCTCGCCCGCGCGCTCGGCAAGGTCGCGCTGGCCGTCGCCCGCGCCCCGCGGCCCGCTCCCGTCCCGGCGGGGGGACCGGCGTTCCTGCACGGCGGCGTCCCCGAACGGATGGCCGCGCTCCTGGACGGGCCGCCGCCGGCGAGGGCCCCGCGCCTGTTCGCCGCGGTCGGCATGGCGGTGGTCGCGGCCATGACCGTGGCCGCCGTCCACGCCAGCGCCGACTGCTTCGCCCTCCTGCGCCGGTGACCGATCGGCCAGACCGGGGCGAGGACGCCCGGACGCCGCCGCCGGGGCCGCCGCCTGTGCCGCCGCCGGGGCCGCCGCCGGCCCCGGCGCGTCCCAGCCTGGCCACCGTGGCCCGGGAGTGGGGCCGGATCGGCTGCCTGGGCTTCGGCGGCCCACCGACCCACATCGCGATGTTCCGCGAGCTGTGTGTCGAGCGGCGGGGCTGGATCACGCCCCGGGACTTCGAGGACGCGATCGCCGCGTGCAACCTGCTGCCCGGGCCGGCCTCGACCCAACTGTCGATCTACTGCGCCTGGCGCCTGCGCGGGCGCCGAGGTGCCCTGGCCGGTGGGCTGGCGTTCATCCTGCCCGGGCTGGTCGCCGTCCTGGCGCTCTCGGCGCTGTTCCTGGCCGGGTCCCCACCCTGGTGGGTCCGCGCGGCCGGGGCCGGAGCCGGCGCGGCCGTCGCCGCTGTCGCCGTGCACGCGGCCGCCGGGCTGCTGCCCGCCAGCTGGCGGAGGGCATCCAGACGAATGCGCTGGGGCGCCTACCTGCTGGCCGGCGCCATCGGCGCGGCCACGCTCGGGCCCTGGCTGGTGTTGCTCCTCCTGGGCTGCGGCCTCGTCGAGCTCGCCGTCGCCTCGTCCGGCCTCGGCCTCGGCCGCGGCCGAGGCCGGACGGCCGCGCTCACGCCGGTGCCGGTGCCGGTCCTGGCGGCGGGCGCCGCCGGCGGTGGCGGCCTGCTCGCGCTGGCCTGGGTCGCGGTGAAGGTCGGCCTGCTCTCCTACGGCGGCGGCTTCGTCATCATCCCGCTGATGCAGGCCGACGCGGTCTCGCGCTACCACTGGCTGAGCAACACCCAGTTCCTGAACGCCGTGTCGCTCGGGCAGATCACGCCGGGTCCGGTCGTGCACACCGTCGCCGCCGTCGGCTACGCCGCCGCGGGCGTCGGGGGCGGGCTGCTCGCCGCGGCGGTCGCGTTCAGCCCGTCGTTCCTGTTCATCCTGGGCGGTGGCCGCCATTTCGACCGCCTGCGCGCGGATCCGAGGATGCGCGCGTTCCTCGACGGGGCGGGCCCCGCCGCCCTCGGCGCCATCCTCGGCTCCGCCGTCCCGCTGGCTCGTTCGCTCCAGGAGAGCTGGCAGTTCGCCACCCTGGCCGGCGCCGCCGCGCTCCTGCTGGCGGCCCGCCGGGGCGTCGTCCTCACGCTGCTGGCCGCGGCCGCGACGGGTGTCGTCGCCGTCGCCGCCGGGGCGCCCTCGCCAGCCTGACGGCGCCGGCCTACCCCGGTCCGGCGACCAGCCCGCCCGGCTGGCCTCGCCCGCCCGGTTGGTCCTGTCCGCCCGGCTGACGCGGTCCGCCCGTTTGACCCAGTCCGCCCGTTTGACCCAGTCCGATGGGTGGCCTATGGCTACTTGGCGTACGGTTGCCCGATGGGCTCGAACCTGGGGTGGACGGGCTGTGACGCGCCGGTCGCGGTCCGGGTGGATCTGCTCCATGAGTCGGGACGAACCCGGGTGAGCCGCGTGTATCTCCCGGCCGGGACGGTCATCCGGAAGGAACCGCTGGGACCGGGGGCGGCCGGTCGGCTGCGGCATGAGACGGAGATGCTGCGGCGGCTGTCCGACGTCGGCGGGGTCGCGCGGCTGGCGAGCGGCGGGCCGCCGATGCGGGACTCGATCCTGCTCACCGATGTCGGTGGGTCGGCGGTGTCCGAGCGGCCTGCTCCCTGGGATCCAGCCGAGGTGGTCGAGCTGGCCGAGCAGCTGGCGCGGGCGCTGGCGGGTATCCACCGCCGGGGTGTGATCCACCGGGATCTCAACCCGGGGAACATCGTCCTGGCCGGCGGCGACCGGGCGGCGTTGATAATCGACTTCGCGCTGGCCACGACCACGGCGGCTCCGGGCGTCCTCCCCGACCGGGCGGTCGTCGGGTCGGTGCCCTACCTGGCGCCCGAGCAGACCGGCCGCACCGGCCATCGGGTGGACCAGCGGGCCGACCTGTACGCCCTCGGCGCGATCCTGTACGAGCTGGCCACGGGAGCGCCACCGTTCGGCGTGGGCGACCCGCTGCGGGTGATCCACGATCATCTGACCCGGGAGCCGGTGGCGCCGTCGGAGGTGAACCCGGCGGTGCCGGCCGGCCTGTCGGCGATCATCCTGCACCTGCTGGAGAAGGAGCCTGACGACCGGTACCAGAGCGCCGAGGGGCTGCTGCACGACTGCGAGCTCCTGCGCCGCGGTGCCCCGGTGCCGGCGCCCGGCCGTGCCGATCTCCCCGCGCACCCGTTGGCGCCGTCCCGGCTGGTCGGGCGGGAGCGGGAGACCGTCGAGCTGCGGACGGCCTTCGCCGAGGCGGTGGACGGCCGCTGCCCGGGCGTGGTCATCGGCGGCGAACCGGGCGTGGGCAAGACGGCGCTGGCGGGCGAGCTGCGGTCGATCGCCGCCGCTCACGACGGCTGGTTCGTCGCCGGCAAGTTCGACCAGTTCCGCCGCGACCGCGAGTACGACGGGTGCTGGCAGGCGTTCCGCGCGCTCGCCCGGCTGTTGCTGGCCGAGCCGGAGGACAGTCTGGTCGAGGTGCGCGAGCGGATCCTGCGCGCACTGGGGCCGAACGCGGGGCTGGCGACCGCGACCGTCCCGGAGTTCGCGACCCTGCTGGGCGTGCCCCCCGACGTGGGCGACCCGATGACCGCGCAGGTGCGCGCCCGGCGCACCGCCGTCGAGGTGCTGGGCGCGGTCGCGTCGCCGAAGCGGCCGATCGTGTTCTTCGTCGACGATCTCCAGTGGTCCTCACCGGTGGCGCTGGACGTCGTGGACCTGCTCCTGGGCGGCGAAGACCCGATCGAGGGGCTGTTGGTCGTCGGGGCGTACCGCAGCAGCGAGGTGGATGCCGTCCACCCGTTGCGCGCCGCCCTCGCCCGCTGGGCCCGCCAGCCGGCGGCCCCGCTCGCGCTGCAACTGCGCAACCTGGCGCCGGAGGACCAGACGGCGCTGGTCGCCAACCTGCTTGACCTGGCACCCGCGAAAGCCGCCGGGCTGGCGCGGTTGCTCGCGCCGTCCACCGGCGGGAATCCCTACGAGACCGTGGAGCTGGTGAACGCGCTGCGCCAGGACGGCGGCCTGACACCCGGTGAGCGCGGCTGGCAGTGGGATCCGGCGGGACTGGAGCGGCGGCTGGCCCGGGTGGACATGGGCGAGCTGCTGAGCGCTCGGCTGCTGGATCTGCCGCCGGCTACCGGGGAGACACTGGCCACCATGGCCTGCCTGGCCGGACGGGCCCGGCTCGATCTCCTGTCCGCCGCGACCGGGCTCACCGAGGCGCGGGTGAGGCAGCGGCTCGAGCCGGCTTTCGCGGCCGGCCTGCTCGAACTGGAGTCCGACGACGGCCACCCGGTCGCGCGGTTCCACCACGACCGGACCCAGGAGGCGGTGCTCAGCACGCTCACCGCCGAGGCCGAGCGGGACAGGCGCCTGGCTCTGGCCCGGCGCCTGGGCGAACGGGACCGCTTCGCCGCCATCGCCGCGGAGCTGTACCTGCAGGTGGCCGACGCCGTGCGCGACCCGGCGGAACGCCGCCGGATGACGGAGCTGTTCCGGCTGGCGGCCGTCGGCGCGAAGCGGGTGATCGACAGTTCGTTCGGGGAACGGTGCCTGGCCGCCGCGCTGCGGTTCATCGATCCCGCCGACACCGAGACGCTGCTCACGACCCGGATCGAGCGGCACGCCGCGCTGTACCTCCTGGGCCGGCTGGCCGAGGCGGACGAGGAGTTCCTGGCCATCCGGCGGATGAACGTGGACGCGGGCCGGACAGCGACGGCCATCGCCGTCCAGGTGAGCAGCCTCTACAATCGCGGCCACACCGAGGAGGCGATAGCGCTCGGGCTCGAGGCGCTGCCGCGGCTCGGCCTGCCCGTCCCCAGCCCCGATCGCCTCGGCGAGGAGACCGACCGGGGCCTGGCGGCCGTGCACCGCTGGCTCGACACGACGAGCGACGCCGACGACCTGCGCCGGGAAGCCCCCGCCGACCGCCCGGGCCTGGCCGTCATCCCCATCGTCCACCAGCTCATCGCCGCGGGCTACGTGACCCGCCCTCGCCTGCTGGACTGGCTGTGCGTGACGGCCATGCGCATGTGGGCCACCGACGGGCCGCACCCGGTGCTGGTCGGCGCCTGCGGGTGGATCGGGGTGGTGTTCGTCACCAGAGAGCGGGACTACCGTTCCGGTTACCGGATCATGCGGCGCATCCTCGCGGTCAGCCGGGCCCACGGGTACGAGCCCGAGATCTGGCAGGCCCAGCTCCAGTACGTGGGCGGCACCAGCCACTGGCACGAGCCGCTCGAGGTCGCCGTGGCCAGCGCGCGCCAGGCGCAGGAGGGCTTGGTGCGGGGCGGTGACCTGCTGACCGCCGGTTTCACGCACTACGTGCTTCTCTACGACCTGCTCGACTGCGCGCCGTCGCTGGAGGCCATCGCGGCCGAGGCCGACGAGGCGATCGCGTTCGCGGTCCGGACCGGGAACGACCGGGCGGAGGAGGTGTTCCGGAAGTACCGCCAGACCGTCCGGGTGCTGCGCGGGGAGATCGTCGAACCGGCGGCCCCGCGGGGCGCCACGCTGAACCTCCTGCCCGACGACCCGGTCACCGTCTGCCACGAGTATCTCACGCAGGCGATGCTGGCCGCGGTCTTCGACCGCTGGGCCGACCTGGACCAGGCCTGCGCGGCCCTGGCGCCGTTTCTACCGAGCTACGAGGCTCCGTACCTGGCTCTGACGGGCCGTCTGTTGCGGGCGCTGGCCCTGGCGGGCCAGGTCCGCTCGGCCGGCCCGGGTCGCGGCGCGGCCGAGCTGGCCGAGCCGCCCGCCCAGGCAGAGCTGGCCGAGCTGGACGACCAGATCCGCTGGCTGGCCGGGCGGGCGGCGGACGCACCGGCGAACTTCGAGCACCTGCTGCGCCTGGTCGAGGCGGAGCGGGCCTGGGCGGTCGGGGAGTTCCGCGAGGCCGCGTGCACCTTCGACCTGGCCCAGCGGAAGTCGGCCGGGCGATCCCGCCCCTGGCATCGAGCTCTGATCCTGGAACGGGCGGCGCGGTTCTACCTCGCGCACGGCATGGAAGAGGCCGGCGGTGGCCTGCTCGCCGCCGCGCGCGCCCAGTACCTGGAGTGGGGGGCGACCGCGAAGGTCAGCCAGCTCGACTACGCCCGCTCTGCCGGTGACCGCCCCGCTCCTCGTCCCCGCGCGGCGCCGGCCTACGCCGCCGCGGCCGGCGCCCCGGTCGCCGGCGAGCGAAGCGCCGACGGGACGCTGGCTGACGGGACGCCGGCTGGCGGCACGCGGGTCGAGAACACGGGCTCCGCCGGCACAATGACCAGCGGCACCGTGGACCTGCTCGGCATCATCGCGGCCTACCGCGCCCTGAGTTCGCAGACCGGCGTCGACGGCCTGCGGGCGAAGGTGGTCGGCATCCTCGGCGAGATGACCGGGGCCACCGGCGTTCGCCTGCTGCTACGGGACCGGGAGGAGGACCGCTGGTCGGTGCCGCTGGACGACGGGGGCGAGATCTCGCTGGCGGAGGCGGCCCGGCGCCGCCTGCTGCCCGCCTCGGTCGTCCGCTACGCCGCACGCACCCACGAGCCGCTCACCGTGGCTGATGCCGCCCACGACGACCGGTTCAGCCGCGACCCCTACTTCACCACCGCCGGTCTGGACCGCTGCTCCGTGCTGGCCGTCCCGATCGTGATACGCGGCGAGACGCGGGCGATGCTGCTGCTGGAGAACCGGGTGATCCGCGGCGCCTTCGCCGCCGACCGGCTGGAAGGGGTCATGCTCATCGCCGGCCAGCTGGCGGTCTCCCTCGACAACGCCCTCGTCTACGCCTCCCTGGAGGCCAAGGTCGCCGAGCGGACCGGGCAGCTGGCCGCGGCCAACCACCGGCTCGAGCAGCTCTCGGCGACCGATCCGTTGACCGGGCTGGCCAACCGCCGGCACCTCGACGAGGTGCTGGGCACCGAGTGGCGCCGGGCCGAGCGGCAGGGGACGCCGATCGCCGTGGCCATGGTCGACATCGACCACTTCAAGGCCTACAACGACCGTCTCGGGCACGCGGCGGGTGACCGGTGCCTGCGGCGGGTCGCCGCCTGCCTGGCCGCCGGCGTCCGCGGCGGCGACCTGGCCGCCCGCTACGGCGGTGAGGAGTTCGCGATCGTCATGCCGGGCGCCGACGGCCCCGTCGCCACCGCGATCGCCGCCCGGCTGCGCGCGGCGGTGGCGGAGCTGGGCGAGCCGCACCCGGCGGCCGCCGGGACGATCGTCACGGTCAGCATCGGGACGGCGGCGACCACGCCCGGCCGGGGCGAGGACGCCGCCGGGGCCGCCGGGCTGGTCGAGTGGGCTGACGCCGCGCTGTACGCGGCCAAGCGCGCGGGCCGGGACCGGGTCGAGGCGGCCGCGGACACGCTGTCGAGGATGACCTAGTCCTGGCCTGGACGTGGTGAGGCCCTGCGCGCGATCGTGGCACGACGGCCTCGGTCAGGTTCGGGCCCCGGGGCTGGGCAGGGCGGCACGGGCCGCCACCGTCTCGGCCCAGGCGTGGGCGCGCTCGGTCTCCCCGGCGACCAGCGGGCCGCGGGTGTCGGTCACCCAGAAGCTCTCGGGCCGGGTGGCCTCGCGCAGACCCAGCCGCCGCAGCCGGCGCGCGGCGCCCCGCGCGGCCGACCCGGGCATCCCGCGCTTCTTCAGCCGGGTGTCGAACGTGGCGAACGGCGTGCGGCGGTCGTTGCGCCCCAGCATCCCCAGCCATTCCCGGATGCCGGTTCCCGGCGACACGATGCCGTCGGGGGCCTGGCTTTCGGCGTTCTGACGGGTGGCCTCCCGGCTCATCCCGAAGGCGTGGGTGGGGCCGCCGACCAGCAGCAGATCGACGTCCGGCCCGATCACCGCCGGCGCCGTTCCCACCTCCGTCGTCGTCACGTCCCAGCCTGTGGGCAGCCCAGCCGCCACCGCCTGGGCGACGAGCTCGGTGTTGCCGAACATCGATTCGTACACAACGAGTGCTCGCATCTCCGCCTCCCCTGCCTGTTCCGGTACCAGGGTTTCGCCGGCCCGTGCGCCCGACAAGCGCGGACGGGCCCCCGGCGGTGGTGACTTCCGGCCCGTCGGGTCGGGCCCGGTGGCCCATGGACGGCGTTCGAGCCCTCAGCCAGACCGCCGGACCAGCTTCACGGGGAGGGCCTCGACGCCGCGGATCACGCGGCGGCCCGTGCGGCCGCGGTTTCTTCCGTCCGCGCGCGGCGTCAGTCAGGTGCCCGGCCCGTCGTGGACGAGCCCGTCGTAGACGAGCAGGCCGTCGGGGCGCGTGCGCGCTCCGGCCGTGGGCGCGTGGATGGCGAGCCGGCCGTCAGGCATGAGGTGACGGACGGTCCAGCCCCGGGTCAGGACCGCGACGTCGGCGATCAGCCGCCGGTGGCAGCGCCACCACACCGACTCGCCGCACATGATGGCGGTCCGGCGGTTCTCCGCGCCGGCGAGCAGCCGGTCCAGCGCGGCCAGGAAGCGCGGGTCGCGGGTATAGCCGGCGTAGCCGCGGAAGGAGGCGTTGCGCCAGACAACGTCGGGCGAGTCCGGCTTCGGCCGGCGGAAGCCGCCGAGGTCCGGCTCCCAGCGGTAACCGATCCCGGCGGCTGGCAGCCACTCGGTCAGGGCGGCTCGGGTGACGTCGGGGTTACGCCGGCTGCCGGGCAGGCTGCGTACGTCGACGACCGTCGCCACCCCGGCGCCGCGCAGCAGCCCGGACAACGTCTCCCGGTCCGCCGTACCGTGACCGACCGTGAGCAACTCGGGGGAGGCGGAGGTGGATGTGGAGGCGGGGGAGCCGGTGGCCACACCGGTGCTCCTCGCCCGCGCGGCGCCGCTCGACACCTCGATCTTCCAGCTACGCCCGTCGCGAACCGGCACGCTCGCCGGGTTCCCGGGCGCTGGCACGGGTAACGGTGAGGGGATGGTGTGGGCTCGACGCCAGGAGCCTCCTGGACCGGTAGCTCGCCCGGTAGGGGGAGCGATGAGGGCCCGACCGGATCACAGCGGTACAACCAGTAGCGGTACAACCAGTACGGGCAGTGAGAACCCGGCCGGGGCGGCCCGGCCCGGTGGTCTCGCGGAGCTGACCGATGCCATGCACGGCGAGGATGAGGAGCTGCGCGGGCAGGCCCGGTCGACCCCGGCGCCGGACGGGGACGCGCGGCACTCCTCGCGTGCGGTGGACGCGCCGATCGCCCGGCTGTCGGCCCACATGAGCGTGGCCGAGACGATCCTCTACCCGGCCGCCCGGCGGGCGCTGCCCGACGGCGCCCGGCGGACCGCCGCGCTTTACGCCCGCGCCCGGGAGATCACCTCGGTCCTGCGGGCGATCGAGCAGATCCTCTACGGCGACGCGCGCAGCCCGCGTGAGTCGTTCAAGGACCTCGTCGCCGAGCTGGACGAGAGCACCGCGCGGCTGGACGAGGAGGAACAGCTCCTGGTTCGCGACCTGGAAGCGGCGCTCGGCCCGGAACGCTCGGCCCGGCTGGCCGATCAGCTGCGCGACGGGCTGGCGCACGCCCCTACCCGTCCGCACCCCAATCTGCCCCGGCGCGGCCCGTGGGCGAAGCCGACGATGCGCCTGCTGGGCCGGTGGGACCGCATGCTCAACGCTCTGAACGCGCGGGAGGGCGCCGGGGTCTCGGTCCGGGACCCGGCGCCGGCCGGGCTGTGGAGCTCCTACCTGCTGGGACGGCCGGCTCCGGAGAACGCGGAGGCCGCGGCGGTCAGCTCGTCGACCGAGGTGACGGCGTCGCAGCCCACGTCCCACATCGCCCGTTCGGTCGAGCCCGTGCTGCCCGGGTCGTCGATGGCCGGGCCCGGGACCGGCGGGGCCTGGGCCACCTACCCGGAGCGGAAGGATCGGAAGGATCGGACGGAGGCGACGGAGACGAGCCAGGAGGGAGCCAAGCCGCGGGGAACCGGCCGGCACCACCACCGCTGACTCCGCCGGGCCGGGCCTTCACCCGCGGTCGAGGGCCGCGCTGAGGCGGACGGACGTGTGCCCCGGCCAGGCTCGGGCAGGACGCAGCGCCGAAACACCGCGTCCTCGACCGAGCCGCGCGATCGGTGCGTCCAGGCACGCTCGGAGTTTCACGCTCCGGATTCGACTGATCGCGTGGTGCACTGGCCCGCGTGACCGTGAACCTGCGCCCGCCGGCGCATCAGGCCGGCGAGCAGCGCGGCTCCCGGCCGCCGACGGCCCTGGACATCCTGCGCACGACCGATCACAAGACGATCGGTCTGATGTACATGACCACCGCGTTCGGGTTCTTCCTGGTCGGCGGTCTGCTGGCGATGCTGATGCGGGCCGAGCTGGCCCGCCCAGGACTCCAGTTCCTGTCGAACGAGCGGTACAACCAGCTTTTCACCATCCACGGCACGATCATGATGCTGCTGTTCGCGACGCCGCTGTTCTCCGCGTACGCGAACTATCTCGTCCCGCTGCAGATCGGGGCCCCGGACATTGCCTTCCCCCGGCTGAACGCGCTGGGCTACTGGCTCTACCTGGTCGGCGGCCTGATCGTGGTGGCCGGTTTCCTGACGCCGAAAGGAGCGGCGGACTTCGGCTGGTTCGCCTACGCGCCGCTGAACTCGGCGCGGTACTCGACCGGCACCGGGGGTGACCTGTGGGCGGTCGGGCTGGTCATGACCGGGCTGAGCACGGTCCTGGCCAGCGTCAACTTCGTCACCACGATCATCACGCTCCGGGCGCCGGGAATGACCATGTTCCGAATGCCGATCTTCACCTGGAACATCCTCGTCACCTCGATTTTGGCGCTGCTCGCGTTCCCGGTGCTCACGGCGGCGCTGCTGGCGCTGGAGGCGGACCGGCTGCTCGGCGCGCACGTGTACGACGCCTCGAACGGCGGCGCGATCCTGTGGCAGCACCTGTTCTGGTTCTTCGGCCATCCCGAGGTCTACATTGTCGCGCTGCCGTTCTTCGGCATCGTCACCGAGATATTTCCGGTGTTCAGCCGGAAGCCGTTGTTCGGGTACCGGGGGCTGGTCGCCGCCACGATCGGCATCGGCGCGCTGTCGATGGCGGTATGGGCCCATCACATGTTCGCGACCGGCGCGGTGCTCCTGCCGTTCTTCTCGTTGTTGTCGTTCCTGATCGCGGTCCCGACCGGGGTGAAGTTCTTCAACTGGATCGGCACGATGTGGCGGGGACAGATCACCCTGGAGACGCCGATGCTGTTCGCCCTCGGCTTCCTCGTCACTTTCCTCCTCGGCGGCCTCACCGGCGTGACGCTGGCCAGCCCGCCCATCGACTTCCACGTTACCGACAGCTACTACGTCGTGGCGCACCTGCACTATGTGCTGTTCGGGACGATTGTCTTCTCCGCGTTCGGCGGCTTCTACTTCTGGTTCCCGAAGATGACCGGGCGTTTCCTGGACGAACGGCTCGGGAAGATCCATTTCTGGACGCTGTTCATCGGTTTCCACCTGACATTCCTCGTCCAGCACTGGCTGGGCGTCAGGGGGATGCCGCGCCGGGTCGCCGACTACGGTCCGCGCGACGGGTTCACCATGCTCAACACGCTCTCCAGCGCCGGTGCCTTCCTGCTGGGCTCCTCGACCCTGCCGTTCCTGGCCAACCTGTGGATCTCCCTGCGGAGCGGCCAGCGGGCGCTGGCGGACGACCCGTGGGGATTCGGGAACTCGCTGGAGTGGGCGACGTCCTGCCCGCCGCCGAAACACAACTTCACCCGCCTGCCCCGCATCCGGTCGGAACGGCCCGCCTTCGAGCTGCACTACCCGCCGGACGGACCGGAGGCGCTGCCCCCGCCCGAACGCGAGATCGCCCTGCGTTCGCGCGCCTCCCCGCACGGACCGGCATGAGGACCGCCGCCCGGGTGTTCGGCGTCCTCACGCTGTTCTTCGCGGTGACGGGCGGGGTCTACTGGGGCACCTCCTACGAGCCGGCCGGCACCGTGGCCCTGCTGTTCAGCATGTTCATGAGCGGGCTCGTCACGGTCTACCTGGCCGTGACCGCCCGCGGCAGCCATCTCGCGTCCGACGAGCACAGGATCGAGATACCGGACGGGGCCGGGGACATCGGGTTCTTCAGCCCGTTCAGCTACTGGCCGGCGCTGATCTCGGTCGGCTTCGGGATCCTGATTCTCGGACCGGTGTTCAGCTACTGGCTCATCCTCATCGGCGGCCTGTTCGTCGCGATCAGCGTGGTCGGACTGCTCTTCCAGTACGAGATCCCCCACCGGGACGACGAGGCGGGCGAAGGATGAGGGGCCGCGATGTCGATAGTCGATCTGGTGACCGCCGCCGCCTTCGCGGCGCTGTCCGCTCTCGTCCTGCTGGTGAACAACTACTTCATCGCGAGCCGGGCCCTGTCGGACCTGCTCGTGCTGGTGGGCGCGGTGCTCGCGTTCGGGGCGCTGATGGCGCTCCTGCCCCGGGGCCGACGCTGAGTTCGCCGGGCGATCGCCGGGCGCCGCTGGCCATCGGGATCTGCCTGGTGCTGTCCCTGGCCGGGGCGCTGGGGTTCGCCGTCGTCAACTTCGCCGGCGTGCCCGGCCATACCTCCTACACCCCGCTGCTCGGGCTGGCGCTCGGGGTGTCGCTGCTGGCCGCCGGGGTCGCCGCGGTCCTGTGGGGCAAGCATCTGGTGCCCCAGGAGGAGGCGGTCGAGGAACGTCACCTCATGACCTCGCCGGCCGCCGAGGAGACCGCCACCCAGCGGACGCTCGACCGGGTCGTCGACGAGACCCAGCTGGCCCAGCGCACGCTGCTGCGCCGGCTGGTGCTCGGCGTGCTCGGCGGGTTCGGAGTGATCGCCGTCGTCCCGGTGCTCAACCTGGTTCGGGCCGCGCCGCGCCGGGCCTTCTTCGTCACCTCGTGGCGGCCGGGCAGCCGGCTCGTGACCCCCGAGGGGCGTCCGGTCCGGTTGGGCGACGTCGCCGTCGGCGGCATCCTCAACGTCCTGCCCGAGGGGCACCTGGACCTCGACGCCCAGGCCGACAGCGCGGTGCTGCTCGTCCACCTGCCGGACGGACTGCCGATCCCGCCCCAGCAGCGCGCGGCCGGGGTGGGCAACCTGTTCGCCTTCTCCAAGCTCTGCACCCACGCCGGCTGCCCGGTCAGCATGTTCGAGCAGGACTCGAACCACCTGCTCTGCCCGTGCCACCAGTCCCGCTTCGACCTGACGCACGCCGCGCGCCCCGTCTTCGGGCCGGCCACCCGCGCGCTGCCCCAGCTCCCCATCACCGTCGACCGCCAGGGCTACCTGCGGGCCCGCTCCGACTTTCCCCAACCGGTCGGTCCCGGCTTCTGGGAGCGCTCGTGACCGACGGCCGCGGCGACGGCGACCGCAAGGTGCGTGACCGCGAGGTGCGTGACCGCGAGGTGCGTGACCGCGAGGTGCGTGACCGCGCGCGGCCCGACGGGCCCGGGGACGAGCCGGCGCCGGTGACGGTCGCCCACCGCGCGGTCGGCTTCGTCGACCGCCGCCTGGGCAGCGCCCGGTTCGTCCGCTCGGTGATGAACAAGGTCTTCCCCGACCACTGGTCGTTCATGATCGGCGAGATCGCGCTCTACAGCTTCATCATCCTCATCGCCACCGGCGTGTTCCTGACCTTCTTCTTCGACCCCGGCGAACGGCAGGTCACCTACCACGGCTCCTACGTCGCGCTCGACGGGGTGCGCATGAGCCAGGCCTACGCCTCGACGCTCGACATCTCCTTCGACGTCCGCGCGGGACTGGTCATCCGCCAGATCCACCACTGGGCCGCGCTGCTGTTCGTCGCCGCGATCATCGTCCACATGAGCCGGATCTTCTTCACCGGCGCCTTCCGCCGTCCCCGGGAGATCAACTGGCTGATCGGGGTCGGGCTGCTCACCCTGGCCCTCGCGGAGGGCTTCGCCGGCTACTCGCTGCCCGATGACCTGCTCTCGGGTACGGGGCTGCGCATCGCCTACTCGATCGCCCAGTCCATCCCGATCGTCGGCACCTGGATCGCCTGGGGGTTCTGGGGCGGCGAGTTCCCCGGCACCCATCTCATCGGCCGCCTCTACATCCTGCACGTCCTGGTCATCCCGGGCGTGCTGCTGGCGCTGGTCGGCGCGCACATGGGCATCCTGTGGCACCAGAAGCACACCCAGTTCCCCGGGCCGGGCCAGGCCGAGGACAACGTCGTCGGCTCCCGGCTGTTCCCGGGCTATGCGGCCAAGTCGAGCGGCTTCATGCTGATCACAGCCGGTCTCCTGGCCCTGCTCGGCGGGCTGGCCCAGATCAACCCGGTGTGGGCCTACGGGCCGTACGAGCCGCTCGACGTCACCGCGCTGGCCCAGCCCGACTGGTACATCGGCTTCCTGGAGGGCGCCCTGCGCCTGCTCCCGCCCTGGGAGTACCGAGGTCTCGGCCACAACGTCCCGTCCGTGTTCTGGGCCGGTGTCGCCCTGCCCGGGGCGCTGTTCACCCTGCTCGCCGCCTATCCCTTCCTCGAGGCGAGAATCAGCGGCGACCGGGCCGAGCACCACCTGCTCGAGGCGCCCCGCTACCACCCCGTCCGCACCGCGTTCGGGGTCATGGCGCTGACCTTCTACACGGTCCTGCTGGTGGCCGGCGGCGACGACCTGTTCACGCTGGTGTTCGGTCTCGACCTCAACCAGGTCCTCTGGGCGCTGCGGGTCGCCGTCATCCTGCTGCCGCCGTTCGCGTTCTACGCCACCTACCGGCTCTGCCTGGCCGCCCAGCACCACGACCAGGCGCGCCGCCACGAGCCAGAACAGACCGGCACGATCGTCCTCACCCCCGACGGCGGCTACGAGGAGCGCGAACAGCCCCGGCCGGCCCCGCCCGCCCGCACCCTCGTCCCCCATGAGCGGGTCCCGCCCGAGCCCGCCGTCCAGGCCGGCGCCGGCCGTCGTCTCGCCCGCGCCATCGGCGGCTTCTTCACCTCCCCACGCGAGTGAGCCGTGAGTGGTTCTGAGGCTGGCGCGGTGGGAGGCGGCCGCGGCGAGAGCCGCCTCCCACCGCGGTCAGCGCGCTACCGGTGTCAGCGCGGCGCTACCGGTGGACGCCGGCACCGGGACGGAGCCCGGAGTACTCGACGGGGTAGACGTCATCCTGGCCGCCGGGCAGGTCGGCCTGCCGGCTCCACCGGAAGGTGGGCAGGATCGTGCGCCGGTGGGACGACTCCAGCAGCATGGCGGAGGCGGTGTACCAGGCGAAGGCCGCCGCGAACACGAACAGCCAGCCGGCCGTCGTCTCGGGCCAGCTCGTCCCGGAGATGTAGCCGGCGGCCGCGAGCGTCGAGGCGACCATCAGGCAGGCCAGCACCGCGGTCAGGCCGAGGCCGCGCCCGAGCGCCGCCGCGGTGCAGGTGAGCGTGATCATGGCGAGCGGGATGAACCAGAAGCCCAGCGCCTCGAACGAGGGCCCGACGACCAGTGGCAGGTTGCCGGTCACGACGAACAGCTGGTAGAGGCCCCAGGCGAACCAGAACGCCCCCCAGGTCCCGTGCACGACCGTGGCCAGCCCGTCCCGGGCGGTGTAGGCCCACATCCCGGCCAGGAACTGGGCGACCCCGCCGAAGATCAGGACGAACGGGAACAGCACGAGCGGGCTGCCGGCGTTGCCCCACCAGCCCGCCAGGTGCGACCCGACCATCAGCGTCGCCGCGAAGAGCCCGAACAGGCCGAGCAGCGTCGGCACGGCGACCGGCCGCAGCACCAGCCGGGTACGGTCCGCCCAGGACGAGGCGCCATCCTGCTCGTCGGCCCCGCGCCAGCCGCGGGCCTCGCCCCAGCCACCGGCGTCGCCCCTTCCCCCGGTATCGCCCCTTCTCCCGGTATCGCCCCTTCTCCCGGTATCGCCCAGGCTGCCGGCACTACCCCTGTGCGGCGGGCCGGGCGGGAAGTCTGTGTGATCGTTCGTTGTCACCGTTCCTCCTCGTGGTGGAGACGGATCCCAAGGACGTCCGGACGCTTCCGGGACAAATCGCGAAAGACGCCGTGCGCCGTCCGTCCGTAGGCCGAACGGGGCCCTGATCCCCGGCGGACCGGGCCGAAAACGCGCCCGCGACGACCGGGCGAGGCCGGTGGCGGCCGTCCCCGCCCGGGCAGCGGCTCAGGACAGCGGCAGCAGGACGTCGACCTCGCCGGGCCCGACGGTGACGCCGTCGCCGTCCTCGGTGCGCAGGCCGAGGGTCACCCGCCCGGTGCCCGCGTCGAGCGCGCGTACCTCGCCGCGCACGACCGCCGTCCGGCCCACGGTGGTGAACCGGGTCATGCGGAAGCCCCGGATGGCGCCGAAACGCCCGGCCGGACCCATCCAGTCCCGGACCGCCCGTTCCCACATGGCCATGAGGAACAGGGTGTTGGCGTACATCTCCGGCGCGCCGGTGGCCTGGGCGTAGGCGGTGTTGTGGTGGATGGAGTTGAAGTCCCGGTTGGCACCGGCCGCCATCACCAGCCGGTAGACGGTGATGGGGAACTCGACCGGGCCGATCGGCTCGCCGACGCGGACGCCGGCCGCGGTGCGGCCGGCCGCGGCGGCGCTCATGCCGTCGCTCCTGGCTCCGGATGCGGGTCGTAGGCGTAGGAGCTGGTGCGCAGGCGGGCGACGACGTCGCCCCGGTCGGAGACGAGGTCGGACTCGAAGGTGCTGAACGCCCCCCGGCCGACCCTCGTCCGCCTCGGGACGCAGGACAGCAGCCGCCGCCCCCGGGTGCCCAGCCGTTCCCCGACGACCACGGGGCGCAGGAAGTCGATCTCGATGTCGGTGGCGAAGAAGCCGGTGGTCGCCGGCCCTGGACCGGGTTCGGCGTTGTTGATCGGCGTGCGGGCGGGTTGCGCGTCGCGGTCGTCCGAGGCGAACAGGGTGTCCTCGCCGGGGCGCCACATCGCGGGCAGGGCGAAGGAGAGCAGGCTGGTGGCGGGGGCGACGACGTCGTCGAAGCCGTGCTCGCGGGCGGCGCCGGCGTCATAGTGGATGGGCGAGCCCAGCTCGACGGGTTCGAGGTAGCGGCGGACGGCTCCCGGCTCGACGACGTCGGCGCCCCAGCGGATCCGCCCGTCGGACAGGTCGCTGCCGACGAGGGCGACCATCGGGTCCCAGGCCCGGACCCAGTCCGGCCGGCTGTCGCCGGGCCGGTCATCCTTGTCGCCGCCGGGTCTGTCGCCGCCGGGTCTGTCGCCGCCGGGTCTGTCGCCGCCGGGCCGGCCGCCGCCGGGCCGGTCGCGCTGGTCGTCGGGCCGCGGTTCGGACATGGCGCTCCTTCTCGGTCGCGGCGGGTCAGCGCAGGATGCCGGCCCCGGCCAGGCTGTCGATCCGGGCCTCGTCGTAGCCGAGAAAGTCGGCCAGGACGGCCCGGGTGTGCTGGCCCAGGGTCGGGGCGGCGGACCGGACGGTACCCGGCGTGTCCGACAGGAGGTAGCGCGGGCCCTCGACGACCGTCTCGCCGAACAACGGGTGCGGCAGCGTCACCAGGTGGCCGCGGTGGCGCAGCTGCGGGTCCGAGCAGAAGTCGGCACTGGACGCGGAGACGTGGGCGGGCACGCCGAGGGCCCGCAGTTCCCGCGCCGCCTCCTCGGCGCCCCGGGTGGCGGTCCAGCCGGCGAGCGCCTCGTCGAGCTCGCCCGACCGGCGGCGGCGCCCGGCGGCGGTCGCCAGCTCTGGCGCGCCGAGCAGGTCGTCACGGCCGATCCCGCGGGCCAGGGCGGCCCACTGCTCGTCGGTGGTGACGGCGACGGCGACATACCGGCCGGCCCTGGCGGCGGGGTAGACCCCGTGCGGGGCGAACTCGCGGTCGGCGTTGCCCAGCCGGCGGACGACGGCACCGGTCTCGGCGTTGCCCGCGATCTCCGGCGCCTGGAACCAGACGCCCGCCTCGACCTGCGCGACGTCGAGGTAGCACCCGGTGCCGGTGCGGCGGCGGTGCTCCAGCGCGCCCAGCAGCGCGCACAGCGAGAACCGGGGACCGATGTAGTCGGTGTAGGGGCCGAACGGGCCGACCATGGCGCCGTCCGGCCAGCCTACGATGGCCTGGAAGCCGGACAGGGCCGCGCCGATGTTGCCGTAGCCGGCCAGGGCGGCGAGGGGGCCGGTCTGGCCGTTGATCGAGGTGCTGAGCATGATCAGATCGGGATGGTCGGCCGCCAGGCTCGCGTGGTCCAGGCCCCACCGGCGCATCAGGCCGGGGGAGAAGGACTCGATGACGACGTCGGCCCAGCCGGCCAGGTCGCGGGCGACGGCTCGGCCCGCCTCGGTCCGCAGGTCGAGGGTGACCCCGAGCTTGCCGGCGTTGCAGGTGCCGTAGAGCGCGGAGCTTTCCGGGGTCTGCTTCCCGCCCACGAACGGCTGGATCAACCGGGCCGTCTCGATGCGGGTCGAGGACTCGACCCGGACGACGGTGGCGCCGAAGTCGGCCAGCGCGCGGCCGACGGCCGGGCCGGCCACGACCCAGCTGAGATCGAGGACCTTGAGCCCGTCCAGCGGCGGCCGCGCTGGCCGGCCCACGGCGGGGACGGGCCGGGGCCCGGGCGCGGCTGGGGCTGGGGTTGGGGTCGGGGCCAGCCACTCGGCGCGAACCTCGTCGGTGTGCTCACCGAGCAGCGGCGCCGGCCGGCGCCGCGCACTCAGCCCTTCGGCCCCGGTGACCTGGGCGAACGCGCCGGGCAGGAGGCAGCGCCGGTCCCCGTCGCCGACGGTGGTGAAGAAGCCCCGGCTGGCCAGCTGCCTGCTCTCCCGGACGTCGGTGGTGTCGAAGATCGGGACGCAGAGCAGCCTGTGGGTCACCGCGGCCTCAAGGATCTCGTCCTTGGTCCGCCCGGCCAGGAAGTCCGCGACGAGGGCACGCAGCTCGACGATGTCGTCGTCGGTGAACTGGCCGGCCTCGATGGCCGCCGGCAGGACGCGGAAGTCGACGTCGCCGAAGCGCCCCGGGGAGGTGCCGGCCGCGGCCATCCAACGCAGGAAGTTGTTGGCGAAGCCGCCCACGGCCGGCCCCACGCCGAGGTGGAACTCGACGATCCCGTCCCGGCAGCGCCACTTCTTACTGGCCGGGTCGGTGTAGGAGCCGCTGCCCGACTGGTCGACGCGCGGGGTCAGCCGGTGGCCGGCGCTCATCTCGCGGGGCTGGTCGCCGACGGCGGCGGCCAGCACGTGGCCGAGCGTGGCCGCGCCCAGGCTGGCCTGGACCGACACGTCGACGAGCTGCCCGCGCCCCGAGGCGTGGCGGGCGATCAGCGCGAGCTGCGCGCCGGCCGCGGCGTCGGCGGCGGCGTGTAACCAGGCCTGCGGGATCGAGACCCGTAACGGCGGCCGGTCGCCGTCGCGATGCCCGTCCAGCGGGCCACCGGCCGCCCACAGGGTCAGGTCGGAGGCGGGGTGGTCGGCCTTCGGGCCGTTCCGGCCGAACGCGGTGATCGAGACGTAGACCAGGCGGGGGTTGAGCGGGCGCAGGTCCTCGGTGTCGAGCCCGCGCGGGCCCTGGGCGCGCGGCCCGTCGTTCTCGATCAGGACGTCCGCGGCGGCGGCGAGGCCGCGGGCCAGCCGGCGGCCGTCCGCCGTCTCGAGATCGACGACGACGCCTCGCTTGTTCGCCGCGTAGGCCTCCCAGACGAAGGAGGGCCGCGCCGGGCGGTCAGGGCCCAGGCCCAGGCCCGGGGCCGGGGCCGGGGCCGGGGCCGGGGGACGGGGCAGGCGGTGGCGGGCCGAGCTGCCGCCCGGCGGCTCGACCTGCACGACGTCGGCTCCGAGGTCGGCGAGTATCCGGCCGGTCAACAGGCCGCGCTCGTCGGTCAGATCCAGCACGCGCGTTCCGGTCAGGAAGGCCATCGTCTCTCCCGTGGTCAGCCAGCGGCGTGGATGCCGGGCGCGCGGGGCCGACGGGGCGCTGTCGGCCGGGCGGACGCTATATGGAACGGGAACCGTTCAGCAAGTAGTAGAGGGGCTGTCCAGGCAGGATGGAGCCGAGTTGGTGAGAACCCCGACCGGTCGCCGGCCGCCGCCGGCCAGCCATCGCCGAGCTCACCCAGTGGGCCCGGCCGGGCGGCCGGCGGCGGCTACCAGCCGCCGCGCGGAGCGGTTAACCGCTCGCGGGCTCGCCGAGCAGCGTCAGACCGCACCACAGGCGCGTCCAGTCGATGAAGAAGAGCACGGTCGGGCTCTGGCTGTTCGCGCAGACGCCGGCCCGGGCGGCGGCGTTCGCGCGGGAAGACCGGCGTCCTCGTCCGTTTCCGCCGCCGTCGCCGTCAGCACCGGCCGCCGGGCTGGTGGCGGCTGGCCGGGGCTTGGCCGTTCGCCTGTGGTGGGGCGGTCCGGCGGGCGCGCCGGTCGCCGGACCGGTGGGCCCGGCCTCGACTGCGCCGGCGGTGGGACCGGACGTCGTTGGTCCTCCCAGGGCGGGTTCGGACGGCCCGGGTGACGGCGCCGGGCTCGGCGCGGCCGCGGGTAGCCGCGGGGCCTGCCGCGCCGGCGGCCGGACCAGGCCGGCCGCGGTTCCGGATGATCCGTTGGCGGCGCCGGTCAACAGGACGGTCGCGGTGAGGGTCACCGCCGCGAGCAGCGCGGCCACCGGGACGAGCAGCCGCCAGCGCGCCCGGGCCGCGGCGACGGCGGCGGTCGCGCTCGCCGCCCACCGGCGACCCATACCCCCACCGGCTCCGGCGCCAGTGCCGACGGCTGCGCCGTCGCCACTGGCGGCGCCGACCGCGGCGGTGAGGGCCCGGGGACGGGTCAGGCGCCTGGTTCCGGTACCGGTGCCAGTTCCGGCACCGGCGTCAGTCCCGGTACCGGAGCCGAGGTCGGTCCGGCCGTCGGTGCCGGTCCCGGCGTCGGCACCAACGGCGCCAACGAGGCGCCGCGGCCTCGAGAGGGCGAAGGGCAGCGCGGTCCGGGCCGGGGCCTCGCGCAGCAGCGCCAGCAGCTCCTCGGCGCCGGGCCGCCGCCGCGGCTGCTTGCGCAGTGCCGCGGCGACGACGCCCCGGATGGGCCGGGGCAGGGCTCGCAGGTCCGGCTCGGCGCTCACCGTCCGGTACAGCATCGCCTCCAGCGGGCCGTCGCCGAAGGGCGGCCGCCCGGACGCGGCGAACACGAGCGTCAGCGCCCACGAGAAAACGTCGGCCTTGGAAGTGGGCGGCTCCCGTTCGACCAGTAGCTCCGGGGCCAGATAGCCGACGCTGCCCAGCACGATGCCGGACTCGGTGACCGTCCCGGGCAGGCCGGCCACAATCCCGAAGTCGATGATCTTCGGCCCGTCAGGGGCCAGCATAACGTTGCCCGGCTTGAGGTCGCGGTGGACGACGCCGGCCTCGTGGACCGCGCACAACCCCTCGGCCAGGCCGGTGGCCAGGGCGTGCAGCAGGCCGGCGGGCATCGGGCCGCCGGCTGAGACGGCGGCGGTGAGGGTCGGCCCGGGCACGTACTCGGTGGCCAGCCACGGCTGCTCGGCCACCGGGTCGGCGTCGAGGAGCCGGGCAACCCGCGGGCTGTCGATCGTGGCCACCGCCACGACCTCGCGGGCGAAGCGCTGCACCGACGCCGGGGCCAGCCCCGTGCTGTCGCGCAGGACCTTGACCGCGGCCTGCCGGCCGGAGTCGTCGGTGCCGAGGTAGACCGTCCCCATCCCACCGCTGCCCAGGCGGGCACTCAGTGTATAAGGTCCGATCACTGTGGGATCATGGGCTCGTAACGGCGGCAGGGGCCGGGCCTCCGCGCACATCAGGTCACCTCGCTCCCGGGGCGCGCGTCCCCGTGCGGGGTCCGCCGGGCTCCATCGGCTCGTAAAACGGGGTAATTCTGGCCAACTACCCCACTTACTCTGTGGCAAACAGCGCGGCCCCGGTTCCGGAACCGCTGACGGTCGTCGGGTCGTACGCCTTGTTCTGACGTCAGGGTCGGGGTTCTGACGTCAGGGTTGGTCGCGGTGCAGGGGCCCGCTCGTATGCCGCAGCGGCGCGCCCGTCCCGCCCCGGCGGGTGGCGACGATCTCGGCCGCGATCGAGATCGCCGTCTCCTCCGGGGTGCGGCCCCCGAGGTCGAGGCCGATCGGCGCGCGCAGGCGAGCCAGGTCCTCGTCGGCGACGCCCCGGGCCCGCAGCCGGGCGAGGCGGTCGGCGTGGGTCCGCCGGGAGCCCATCACGCCGAGGTAGGCCAGGGGACGGCGCAGCGCGACCTCGAGCAGCGGGATGTCGAACTTGGGATCGTGGGTCAGCACGCAGACCACCGTCGCCTCGTCGACCTCCGTCGAGGCCAGGTAGCGGTGGGGCTGGTCCACGACCACCTCGTCGGCGGCCGGGAAGCGCCGCGCGGTCGCGAAGGTCTCCCGAGCGTCGCACACGGTCACCCGATAGCCGAGAAAGGCGCCGATGCGGGCCAGCGCGCCGGCGAAGTCGATCGCCCCGAACACGATCATCCTGGGCGGCGGGACGTGGGAGGCGACGAACACGGCCAGCTCGTCGCCGAGCCGCTGCCCGCCGAGCCGCTGCCCGCCGGGCCCGTAGCGGAGCAGGACGGTACGGCCCTGCCGCAACAGCCCGAGGGCGTCGGCGCGGACGGCGCTGTCGAGGCGGTCGCCGCCGAGCTGGGTCCCGCCGGCGGGTGGGGAGCCGTCGCGGAGTGCGTCGGGCCGGACGACCACGCGGGCGCCGAGCAGCTGCGCGGCCGGCCCGGCGACGACCGTCCCCACCGCCACCGGCCGGCCGGCCCGGATGTCGGCGATCACTTCGCCGAGCTCCGGAAAGGTACGGCGGCTGATCGGCTCGACGAACACGTCGATGGCGCCGCCGCAGGTCAGACCGGTACCGAAGGGGTCGTCGCCGGACCCGTCGGCAGCGGTGTCGAACCGCTCGAGGGTCGGCCGCCCCTCGGCGCGGCACCGCCAGGCCGCCTCGTACACCGCCGCCTCGACGCAGCCGCCGGAGACGCTGCCGGTGACCGTCCCGTCCGGCCCGACCAGCATCGCCGCGCCGGCCGGCCGGGGCGCCGAGCGCCGCGTCTCGACCACGGTGGCCAGGCCGGCGACCGCGCCGGCCCGCCACCACCGTTCCAGCTCGGGCAGGACGTCACGCACGGCTGATCTCCTCGGCGCTCGTCCGGCGCGTCGCGGCGCCGGGGTCAGCGGCCGGGCGCGCGGCGTCGGACTCCCGTTCGCGCTCAGAGTATGCACGGCGTCGGCGTCCGCGCTCGGCCGCGCTGGGCCGCCGCGCTCGGCCGCGCTGAGCCGCCGCGCTCGGCGGCGCTGGCCGCCCGCCCCGCGACTCGTCGAGGGCTCAGGGCCTACCGCGACGGAACGATGCGCCCGCACACCGGAGCGGTGCCCCGCGGCTCGTAGGACTTACCGTCCGCGCTGACGCGCACGATGTTCAGGCAGAGATTCGGCTGGCCGAACTTCGACACGTCCACGCCCGGCCGGATGAGCCCGCCACCGTCGAAGTCGTGGACCTGCCGCAGCCCGGTGGTGAACGAGGCCCGCGTCAGGCAGGGACCCGCCGCCTGGAGACCGCGGATCACCATGTCGGCGGTGACCCAGCCGCTGATGGAGGACAGCCCGTCCGGGGAGCTGACCTCCGGGGAATAGGACGCGAAGGCGTTGAGGAGGTTCCGCTGGGCCGGGAGGTTCAGCTCGAACGGGGTGATGACCAGGCCGACGTAGGAGCCGGCGATGCTCGGGCCGACCTGGGGCAGGCTGTGCCGGTCGTACCCGGACGGGAAGATCGCGACCTTGATCCTGGGGTCGGCCTGCCGCAGGGCCGGCCAGAGCGCCGCCCACAGCTCCGGGTCCAGCACCCCGGTCACGGTGTCCGCCCCGGACTGCGCGATCTGGCTGGCCAGCGTCCTCGGGTCCGTGGACTGGTCGACCTGGAGGTTGTGGTAGGCCTCGGTGATCCCGGCCGAGCGCATACTCGCACCGAGCGCGTCGGCCAGCTCCTGCGCGCCGGGGACGGACTGCACCCCGAGCACCGCGGCCCGGGTGCCGCCCTGCTGGCGGGCGAAGTCGCCCCAGGCGCTGGTCACTCCGGAGCGGGAGTTGAGCAGGTCCCAGGTGAACATGTTCGGGTAGCGGTCCCAGCCGGTCGTGGGGCCGACGCCGACCACGGGGACCCGCTTGCCTGCCAGGTACTCGGCGCCGCCCAGCTCGGCCGTGGTGCCCTCGACGACCGCGAAGGCGTTCTTCTGTTCGACCAGCGCCCGCGCGGCCGCCAGGTTGTGCTCGGGGCTGGACTGGTCGTCGTCCCAGCTGTAGGCGAGGGTGCGGCCGTTGACGCCGCCCTTCTGGTTCTCCACGCTGATGCGGGCGTCTATCCCGGAGCGGAAGCCGGTCAACGAGGTCGCGGCGGGCCCGGAGCCGCTGACCAGGAGACCGAGGTTGACGCTGGTCGGCGTGACCCCTGGGGCGGTGCAGGCGGCGCCGGTTGGCACGGTTCCGCCAGACGCGTTTCCGCAGGCCACCGCGGTGAATCCGGCCGCCACCACCGCGGCCAGGAAACCCATTGCGCGCCGTCGGGACGGCCGCGCCGGTCGGGTACATTCTCGCGAGCGCAACGCCCGTTCCTCCTTGTCAGCTGCGCCGGGTGGCGGGCGGGGCGCCGTTGCCCTCGGTCCACGGGGTTGTTTCAACGGCCCACCGGGCGGCCAGCCGATCGAAAAAGTGATGATCGGAAAAAGGTTGGTCGAAAACGACGTTGATCGAGTGGTGTTGATCGGAGACGCGTTGATCGGGAATGCGGAGATCGAAAACTGGATGATTGGGTAGGCCAATCGGACATGCCAGACATTTATACAGAGCGCCGATCGGAGCTAACGGCGTTCTGGCTTGATCAGAGAGGCCGCGTGACTGTTGTCACGGCTCCTGTGGACAACGCTGGCCCACTCGGCGGCGGAATCGCGCCGGACCGGCCGGGCGTCGAGCGTTGTCGTCGCAGGCCAGATCCACCGGGGGTGGCGGGAGAAGGCGGCGGAACAGCATTGACGGGCTTGTGATCGGTTGGCTCGCTAGTCGCGCGGTCGGTTTTCGCTGGCGTCGGCGTTGGGTTCGGCGCGATACCGGGGCGGACGGCGGCGGCGCTAATTGTGGTCGTTCGCGGACTGGTGTGGTAGCCCGGCATGGTTCGCCCCGATTATGGGTCCTGGGACGGGCTTGACGGGCGGGGTCGGGGAGGGCGGGTCAGCGCTTCGACGGGCCTCTACGCCTCGACGGGCTCCTCGGCCTGGTTCCGCGGGGCCGGCACGTTCGACGACTGCCGGTCCGCCCGGGCCTGGCGGGCCGCGGCCTGGGCCGCCCGGCCCGGCCCGTGCAGGGCGGTCACGGCGGTGAGCAGGCCGACCGCGGCGCAGGCGGCGCCGATGAGGAAGGCCAGGTGATACCCGCTGACCAACGCGGCGCCGGCCGCGTGCCCGTCAGCGGTCAGCGACTTCGTACGGCTGTCGGCCAGGGTGGACAGGACCGCGAGACCGACCGATGAACTCAGCCAGATCGAGACGTTGACGATCCCGGAGGCGAGCCCCGCGTCGGCCGGCGGGACGTCGGTCATGGCCAGCGACAGCAACGGGACCGAGGCGAGGCCCATGCCGAGGGAGAGCACCAGCACGGCCGGCAGCATGGTCCCGGCGTAGCTGGTGTGCTCGTTGACCCGGGCCAGCAGCAGCAGGCCGACGGCGACCGCGACCAGCCCGGGCAGCAGGATCTTCATCGGCCCGAACCGGCTCTGCAGCCGGCTGGTGATGCCCATCGAGAACACCGCTACGACCAGGGTCGAGGGCAGGAAGGCGAGGCCGGTGCGCAGTGGCCCGTAGCCGCGGACCTGCTCCAGGTAGAGCGCGCCGAAGAAGAACAGCGCGTACAGCCCGATGAACACGCAGCCCCGCACCAGGCTGGAGCCGACGAGGCTGCGGATCCGCAGGACGCGCAGCGGCATGATCGGGTTGTCCCGCCGGCCCTCGACCACGAAGAACGCGGCCAGCAGCACCAGTCCGACGGCGCCGTAGCCGAGGGTGTGGGCCGAGGCCCAGCCGTGGGTGGAGGCGGTGACGATGGCGTAGATCCCGACCAGCAGAGCCACGGTGACCAGCAGCGACCCGGTGACGTCGACACCGCGGCCGAGCCCGAGGCCTTCGTTCTCCTTGATCAGGACCGTGCCGAGCCCGAACGTCGCCACCCCGATCGGGACGTTGATGAGGAAGATCCAGTGCCAGCTCACGCCCTGGGTGAGCACGCCTCCCAGGAGCAGGCCCAGCGACCCGCCGCCAACGGCGACGAGAATGTAGGCGCTCATCGCCCGGGCTCGTTCGTGCGCGACCGGAAACTCGGTGACGATGATCGCGATGATGACCGAGGACGAGACGGCTCCGCCGAGCCCCTGGACGAAGCGGGCGGCGATGAGCGTGCCCTGGTTCGGCGAGGCGGCGCACAACGCCGAGGCCGCGGTGAACAGCGCGACGCCGGACAGGAACACCCGCTTGCGCCCGACCAGGTCGCCCAGGCGTCCGGCGAGCAGCAGGAAGCTGCCGAAGGCGATCAGGTAGGCGTCGACGACCCACGTCAGGTTGGACTGGCTGAAGTGCAGGTCAGCCTGGATCGAGGGCAGGGCCACGTTGACAATCGACGAGTCGAGCGCGTTCATCAGCATGGCCAGGCAGACGACCACCAGGGCGATCCACCGGCGGCGGTCACTGCCGGCTCGCCCGGGCGAGCCGACGACGGCGTCAGACATGGGTGCGACCAATCATCTGTTGAGGTGTCTCCTCCGGCGCCGGGGCGCCACGGCTCACGGTTGGTGGTACCGGCGACCGTCACGCTACACCGGTCATCCCGTCAAGTTAATAATCACGGATCAATGATGGTCTCCATGTGGTTACTATAGACCGATGCCGGAAGCCACCACGACCCCGGAAGCCACCGCGGCAGCCGCCGTCGCCGCGACCGCGACCGCGACCAGTGGGCCGATCGTGCTGCTGACCCGTCTGGCGCGCATCGTCCACCGGGCGAGCACGCCCGACCTGCTCGGCATCAGCCTCAAGGACGTGGCCGCGCTGGCCTACCTGCGCGACCATGCGGGCACCACTCAGCAGGCCATGACCGAGGGCCTGTGCATCGACGCGAACTACTGCGTCCTGCTGCTCAACGAGCTGGAGGCGGCCGGCCTGGCCGAGCGGCGGCGCGACCCGGCCGACCGTCGCCGCCACCTGGTGGCGATGACCGACGCCGGCCGGGCCGCGCTCGAGCAGGCCGAGCACGCCCAGGAGAGCATCGAGGACGACGTCCTGGCCGGCCTCGACCCGGACGAACGGGCCGTGCTGGCCGACCTGCTGCGCCGGGCGCTCGACGGCGCCGTCCGCCGCCCGCCGTCCTAGCCCGGCACCACTCTGTAGGCCGCCGCCGCTCTCTGGCCTGGCTCTACTCTGGCCGGTATGGTCGATGGTATGGCAACCAAGAAGTACACCGTGACCCTCCCGGAGGAGCTCGCCGAGGAGATCCGCTCCGAGGTCGGACCCGGTGGCTTCAGCCGCTACGTCACGCAGGCCGTGGAACGTCAGCGTGAGCGAGAGCGGCTGCACGAGGCCGTCGTTTGGTGGGAGTCCGAGTACGGCCCGGTCACGGAGGAGGAGCTGGCGGCGGCGGAGGCCGAGCACAGGGAGATCGAACGGGCTCACGCCGAGCTTGAGCAGCGGGCTCCCAAGGCGGCCAATCCTCCCGGAGCAGCCGCGTGAGCGGGGGACAGGTCCATCTGCTCGACAGTGAGGGCCTGTCCCAGTTCGTGGGCGGCGACCGGCACATGGGCCAGCGCATCAAGGCCGCGGACCGCTTGGGTATACCGGTGGTCACGACCTCGATGGCACTCATCGAGGCATTCCAGGCCACGTTCCGCCGGCCGGCCTGGCGTTGGGCCCTGTCAAGGCTGCGGGTGGAACCGGTGACGCAGCAGATCGCCAACACCGCCATCGACCTCCTCCAGGAAGCCGGGCTGCATGGCCACAAGTACGCGATCGACGCGGCTTTGGCCGCTGTCGCCCTGAGCAAGCCCGGCAAGGTCACGATCTTCACATCGGACGAGTACGACATGCGGCAGCTGTGCGGTAACCGCGTTGTGATCGTGAAGCTCTAACCCATGCCACGCTCCACCCCGCGCAGGGTGGGTCAGGCGTCGAGCCAGGCCGCATCGCGGTGATCGTGCGCGGCTAGCGGCCCGCGGCCCCTCGGGCCGCGAGCGTCATCCGAGAAGCCGAACGCGCACCGTCTCGGGCATCGCGGTCAGCGAGCCGAGCAGGGCTTCCGGGTGCTCGGTGCTGATGTCGGTCAGGGCGTAGCCGTACTCGCCGCGGGTGTCGAGCAGCTGCCCGTCGATGTTGACCTTGTGCTCGGCGAGGGTGCTGTTGATCTTCGCCAGGACGCCGGGGACGTTGCGATGCAGGTGCGCGATCCGGTGCCCGCCGGGACGCATGGCCAGGGCCAGGTGCGGCAGGTTGACGCTCATCGCCGTGTTGCCGTCGCGCTCGTAGTCGCGCAGCTTGCCGGCCACGTAGTGGCCGATGTCCTGCTGGGCCTCCTCAGTCGAGCCGCCGATGTGCGGGGTGAGGATGACGTTGGGCAGGCCCCGTAGCTCGGAGCGGAACTCCTCGCCCCGCCCGGCCGGCTCCTCGGGGAAGACGTCGACCGCCGCGCCGGCCAGGTGCCCGTTCTCGATGCTCTTGCGCAGCGCCACGTGGTCGACGACGAAGCCGCGGGAGAGGTTGAGGAACAGGGTGCCCGGGCGCATCCGGGCGAACTGCTCGTCGCCGAACATCCCGCTGTTGCCGGCGCGCCCGTCGACGTGCAGCGTCACGACGTCCGCGATCGACAGCAGGTCGTCGAGGTTGTCGCAGCGCCGCGCGTTGCCCAGCGCCAGCTTGTCGGCGGTGTCGTAGAAGTACACGCTCATGCCGAGCGCCTCGGCCAGCACCGACAACTGGGCGCCGATGTTGCCGTACCCGACGATGCCCAGCCGGCGGCCGCGGATCTCGTGGGCGGCTGTGGCCGACTTGTCCCACACGCCGGCGTGCATGTCGGTGTTCTTCGCGGTCAGCCGGCGGGTCAGCGCGATGATCTCGGCGATCGCGAGCTCGACGACGCTGCGGGTGTTGGAGAACGGGGCGTTGAAGACGGCGATGCCGCGCTCGCGGGCGGCCGCCAGGTTGATCTGGTTCGTGCCGATGCAGAACGCGCCCACGGCCAGCAGGCTGGGCGCGGCGTCGAGCACCGCCTCGGTGACCTCGGTCTTCGACCGGATCCCCAGCAGCTGGACGCCGTCCAGGGCCGCGATCAGATCCTGCTCGCCGAGCGCCCGGTCGAGCGTGTCGACCTTCGCGCCGGCGGAGTCCAGGATCGTCGCGGCGTCCTCGTGGATGTTCTCAAGCAGCAACGCGCGCACAGCGAACCCTCATCAACCGGTAGTGGCAGTTCCACTCGCAGTCTACGGAGCCGCCGGCCCGACCTCCGCGAACAACCCGAAACGATCACCAGCGGCGTCCGTCCGCGACGATCGGTCGTCGTGGTCCGGGTGTCAGGCGAGCTGCAGGCGGGTTCGGAACAGGTCGAGGACCTGGTCGAGCGCGGCCCGGGTCGGCTGGCCGGGGGAGTCGATGAGGTGCTCGGTGAGGACGGAGTGCGGGCGCATCATCGCGTCCGGGTTGGCCGCGCTGTCGTCCAGCTCGACGGCGACGAAGGAGTCGCCGAGGCGCTCGCGCAGGAACTGGAAGCGCTCCGGCGGCGAGATGCGGTCACCCTTGAAGCGGGTGCCGAGCACTTGCAGGCCCTCGGCCGCGCAGCGGTCCCGGACGACGTCGAGCTCGGCCGGCGAGCAGTCGATCGACCGCCGCCGCGCCGGGGTGAACGGCAGCGGCAGGGACGGCTCGGCCACCACGGGAGCGACGATGCTGGGATGCGTGGCCATGGCCAGCGCGAAGCCGCCAGTGAAGCACATGCCGACGGCGCCGACCCCGGGGCCGCCGCACCGGGTGTGCTCGTCGCCGGCCAGGGCGCGCAGCCAGTCGACGACCGGTGAGGTCCGGCCGCCGGCCCAGAGGTTGAACTCGCGGCTGATGCACACGGAAGCGAACGAGGTCATCCCGTAGCGCGCGGCGCCGAGCCGGCCGCGCGCGGCCGGGTCCCTGCCGGGCACGCCGAACAGGTGTGGCACCACGGCGGTGGCGCCGATGCCGGCGACCCGGCGGGCGAAGCCGGCCACGCGCGGGGTGATGCCGGGCAGCTCGGCCAGCACGATCACGGCGGGCCCGCTCCCGGTCTGGTAGACCGTCCGCGTCCGGCCGTCGTGGGTGAAGGTGCCCGCCTCGAAGTCGGCGAGGCTGTCATCGGCCATGCCGGGAGTCAACCAGAGCGTCGAGTCGGACGTGGCGGGTGACGGCCGTCGGGTCCGGCCAACGGGCTGGTCTCAGCCCCGCTCGACGATCCGGGTGGCATTGAGCGTCACCACCACCCGGTCGTCCGTCGGCGCCTGGAAGTTCTCCAGGTCCGTGCCGTGGAGGGCGAGCAGCCGGCGGAGGAACTCCAGCCCCGGATCCTCGGTCACCACGGCGAGCGCACGGATCTCCAGTGTGCGGAACGGGTTGTCCGGGTCGATGGCGAACAGGGTCACCCGCGGGTTGGCCCGCAGGTTCTTGTACTTCTGGCGGCCCCGGTACAGGGAGAGGCGCACGACGTCGCCGTCCAACATCGCCCAGATCGCGGTGAGCTGGGGCTGTCCGTCGGCGCCGACGGTCGCGAAGGTCACCGTGTTCGGCTTCTCGAGCAGGTCACGGTGGCTGGCGGAAATGGTCGGCACGCGCGTATGCCCCTTCGCCCGTCGCGGGAGGTTGTCCCGTCAACCCTAGTTGGCCGCTCGTGGCCAGGACGCGACGCCGGCGCCCGTCTGGTCAACCGCGCCCTCGTCGTCGTCGACGTCCAGCGTGAGTACGAGACCGGCGCCCTGCCGATCGTCCATCCGCCCGTCCAGGGCTCGCTGGCCGCGATCGGGCGGGCGATGGACGCCGCGCGCGAGCACGGCCTGCCGATCGCCGTCATCCAGCAGGACGCTCCAGCCGAGTCCTCGATCTTCGCCGTCGGTACCGCCGGTTCACCGCGCGGACGGCCTTCACGGGCGGCTGCCCAGCGGGCCGGCCTTGATGGTGGCCATGGCCTCCTCGAGCAGCGGGATGAGGTCGGTACCGGGGGGCATCGCCGCCCAGGTATCCATGACGACGTTGAGCGCGGCCAGCGCGCAGGCCGTTGCCACCTGGGTCGAGAGATCGGTCACCGGCCGGCCGAGCCGGGGGGCCAGCGCCTCGGCCATCGCGTCCCGGGTCGCGCTGGACGTTTCGATCAGCGCCCCGCGCACCCGGGGCACGGTGGCGATCATCCGGAGCAGGGAGCGGATCAGCTCGGGATCGCGGTCGGCCCGCGACCAGGTGGTAGCCATCGCCCGGCCCAGCGCGTCGGCGGCGTGCTCGCCGGCCGGTCGGGCCTCCACCGCCGCGATCAGCTCGGTCATCTCCAGGTGGACGGCCTCGCGGAGCATGTCCTCCTTGTACGGAAAGTAGCGGAAGACGGTGCGGGGGCTCATGTCGACGGCGTCGGCCACGTCCTCGACCGTCGTCGCCTCGTAGCCGCGCGAGATGAACATCCGCAGCGCGGCGTCGGCGATCACCGACCGGACCCGCGCGCGCCGCCGCTCGACCCGCGATTCGTTGGCCGGACGCGGGTAGGTCAGGCCGGGTTCGCCGGAATCCGGGCCATCCGCCCGCTCACCCGGGACAGCGGGTGAGGTCTTCCTGGTCGGCGCGGGCACCCCGTGATCGTAACGCCGGCCGATCGCCGCGTTCGCGTTCGTCGAGTCCCGCTCCCGCGCTCCGCTGGTGCCGCTCCGGCTATTCCGGAGCGTCTCGCTCAGCCTGAGCACGATCATCGTGACGCTGACCTTCTTCGCCCTGTTCGGGGTGCTGTTCTTCGTGACGCTGTACCTGCAGAACGTGCACGGCTACTCCGCCATCCAGGCCGGCGTGCGCACCCTGCCGCTGTCGGGGCTGTTCATGCTCTCCAGCCCGCTCGGCGCCGCGCTCAACCAGCGCTTCGGCCCGCGGGCGCCGATCGCGCTCGGGATGGTCCTGATCACGACGGCGTTCATCGTGCTGACCCAGCTCGGCACCGACTCCTCCTACAACCTGCTGTGGCCGCCGTTCGTCGCCATCGGGCTCGGCGTCGGGATGGTCATCACCGCCGCGTCCGACACGATCGTGAGCAACGCATCGCCGGCGGCCTCCAGTCGACGGCGGTGCAGCTCGGCGGGGTGCTGGGCACGGCGGTGCTCGGCTCCGTGCTGGCCAGCCGGGTCGGGTCCGTCCTGGTCGACAAGCTGGTCACGGCCGGGGTGCCGGCCGGCCAGGCACAGGGGCTCGCCGCCCAGAAAGAGATCGTCGGCCAGGGTCTGGTGCCCCCGGCCTCCGGCGCGTCCGACGCGGTCCGGCAGGCGATCACGACGGGTTCGCACACCGCGTTCATGAGCGGACTGCACGTCGCCATGGTGATCGGCGCGATCCTGTCCGGCGCCGCGTTCCTGCTGGCGCTGCCGCTGCGGCGCGGCCAGAACGCCGGTGCCGGCGTCGCCCACATCTGACCGGGGTCAGACCTCCCAGCCGTCGAGCTGGACGCCGCGCGGATGCTCCAGCCGGAAGGCGAGGTCGATGTCCTGGCTGGCCCCGGCGGCCAACTCGACGACCCAGGTCAGCGCGCCGAGGTCGGTCTGCTCGGCCGGGCGCGGGGAGAGCTGGACGTCCCGCACGGTGATGCTCTCGTGCCGCGGGACGGGCAGCTGGTCGCGGACAGTGAGGCGAACCGGGCGCCCGGCGTGGTTGGCCGCCCGGATCCGGTAGGCGACGTCGATGCCGCGGCTGTTGCCGACCAGCCGCTTCCCGGTCGCTCGGCGCACCAGCTTCCGCTCGACGCTCACCCGGTCGTCCACGCCGAGCTGCAGCTCGGCCTCGGCGCCGGGGGCGAGGAGCTCCAGCGCGGCCTGGCCGACGAACTCAGGGCCGTGGAAGACCGAGGCCGTCCCAGGCAGGAGAGTGTGCTCGGAGGTGTTGGTGACGGTGGCCCGAAGGTAGGTCTCGGCCGCGAGCTTGGGGGCGGCGATGTAATCGAGCTCGGCGGTCAGCTCGATGACGGCGACGGTGGTCCGGTGGGGCGAGCCGTCGGCCGGGATCGCGACGGGATGGGCCGGTCGGTAGGTCGCGGCCGGGCCAGTTACGTCGGCCTGGGCGACGACCTGGCGCGCGTTCGCCTTCGCCTTCGCCCGCCCGCGGGCGATCCCGCTCGAGGCGGTGGCACCGAGCATCTGGCCGGCCTCCGCCTGATCGTCGGCTCCGTAGGGGCCGGCCCCGCCGGGCGGAGGCGGCGCCGCCGCGGCCATCGGGAGAGCCGGGTAGAGCACCGGCGGCTGTCGGACGTCGACGTACCAGGGATCCAGCTCGGGAACCTGGCGGGCGCCGGTCGCCCGGGCCGTGGAGAGCACCAGGCCGCTGGCCGGCCAGTCCTCCCCGGTGTTCTGGCGGACCATCGCGTACCAGGTCAGCGTGACCCGCTCGCCCTCGACGCGCGCATCGTAGACCGAGGCCCAGGCCGCGCCGTCCATTCGGTACGACAGCTCCAGCTCGACCTCGACGCCGTTGCCCGCGCCGCTCGGCTGGGTCGCGGTGTCGGCGCCCATCCCAGCGGTGTCGGCCGCCGGCAGCTCGAGGGACACGACGACGCGGCGCGCGTCCGGCGAGGAGGCCTTCTCCCGCCGGGCGATCTCCCGGTCGGCGGCGGCCAGCTCGAGCTCCACCCGCTCGCGCTCCTCGCCCATCGCCCGCCGGCGCCGGTGCACCCCGTCGATCTCGACCGCCAACGCCTGGCCGGCGGCGGCGAGGCCGCCGGGCCCGCCGGGCCCGCCGCCGTCGGCCGGTGGGGACACCCAGGCCCGGGCCAGCGCGGAGGCCGCGTTGCGCGCGGCGACGTCGAGGAACGCCCGCCGCGCCTGCTCGGTGTCGTCGCCGTCGGCCAGCTCGCCCAGCCGCCGGCGCAGGGTGCGGCTCCGCTCGCGCAGCACGTCCAGCGCCTCGCCGGCCGACTCCGCGCGGGCCTGGTGCTCCACGTCCACACCGACCAGCGCGGCCGGCTCGCCGGCGACGGCCCGCACCGAGTCCGGATCCAGCCCGAGCGGCAGGTCGTCCACGCTGACCCGGTACACGGCGGCGCCGCCGGTCGCGGCCGGCAGCCGGACCCGGCCGCGCCGGGTGACCCGGGCTCCGCGCGGATGCACGACGACCCCGGCGATCGGCGCGGCCATCCCAACATCCGGCGAGTCCGGCACCAGTGACGTGGCCACGGCATCACCCTAGTGCGGTAGCCGGCCCGGTCTGCCCTGATCCGGGTCTGTTGTGGTCCGGCGGCAAGCCGGCCCTGGCCCGCGTTTGCCGGCGCGCTGGCACTGGGCTGGCCGTGCTCGCCGCGGCTCGGTAGGCCTTCGATCAGCGGCATGATCGCGGGAGTTTCGATAAGCCGTACTATGCTGAAAGTGTGAGCGCAGCCTTCGACTATGAAGACATGCACCAGCTTGTCGACCGACTCAGTCCGACCCAGGTGCGGCGGCTGCGCGTACTCGTGACCCAGGACGAGGAGTTGTCCGAGGTTGCGGGCACAGTGTTCCGTACTGATCCACTCGAATCGACGTCGGCGACGGATGGGCTGCTTGCTCTGATCGGGGCGATCGACGGCCCGCCGGACCTCGGCGAGCGACACGACGACTACGTCCGCGCGCGGATGCGGGAGCGCTTCGGCGACCAGGAATGATTACAACTGTCCTGGACCCGGGCCCAGTAGCTGCCCTCAACAGGGACGACCATCGACATTCTGAGTGTGCATCGCTCCTGACGTCGCTGTCTGGCCGCCGACTCCTGCCCACCACTGTCATGACCGAGATCTGTTGGCTGCTGGAGCGCTGGCCAAAGGCCGAGGCGGCGTTTCTCGACCAGGTAGCTCAGGGAACCTTTGAACTGGTTCATCTGAATCCGACCGACCTCACGCGAATGGGACGCCTGGTCCTTCAGTACGCGGACTTCCCGCTCGGCGCCGTCGATGCATCAGTTGTGGCGGTAGCGGAACGATTCCACACTTCCCGGGTCGCCACCCTCGACCGGCGGCACTTCGCGGCGATCAGGCCCTCGCACGTCCCCGCGCTGACGCTCTTGCCCTGAGAAACCAGGTCGAGTGCCAGTCCGAGAACGGCCGGGCCGTCAGCCGGGGCGGTCCGGGGAGCTGGCCTGGGGAAGGCCGGGGATGGTGACGGTGAACGTCGGCGGCACGGCGGAGGCCAGCGCGAGCTTGCCGCCGTCGGCCTCGATGAGAGCGCGGGCGAGGAACAGCCCGATCCCGGAACCGGCGTCCCCGGACCCCGCGCTGTCGCCGGGCGTCCGGGTGAACAGCGTCGGTACCCGCTCGGCGGCCACGCCCGAGCCATCGTCGGACACGGCGATGAGCACGTCCGCGCACGACTCGCCGGCCCCGCCGGCCCCGCCGGCCTCGCCGGCCGGACCGGCGGCGAGGCGGATCGTCCCCGCGCCGTGGCGCAGTGCGTTCTCCAGCAGGACGGACAGCGCCTGGCTGAGATGGTCCCGGTTGGCCAGGCCGGTGAGCGGCGCCGCCTCGACCACCAGCTGGCGGTGCTCCCGGTCGGCCAGCGGGCCCCAGTGCCGGGCCAGCTCGCCGGTCAGCTCGACCAGGTCGACCGGCCGGGGGCGGCTCCCGTCGCCCTGAGCCCGGGCGAGTAGCACGGTGATGACCGCGGCGAGCCGGTCGACCTGCGCGAGCGCGGACTCGGCGTCGTCGCGGACGCCGGCCGGCACGTCGGCCGTCGCGATCTCCTCCAGCCGCAGGCCGATCGCTGTCAACGGCGTGCGCAGCTGGTGCGCCGCGTCCCGGGCGAACTGCCGCTGCCGGTCGACGAGCTCGCCGATCCGGCGCCCGCTCCGGGCCAGCACCGCGGCGACCCGGTCGACCTCGGGGAGCCCCAGCGGCGGCGGGTCGAGGTCGAACTCGCCCTGGCCGAGCCGGTCCGCCTCCCGCACGAGCGCGGCCAGGGGCCGGGTCAGCTGGCCGGCCAGCACCAGCGCGAGTACGACGGCGACCAGCATCGATGCGCCGATGAGCAGCGCGATGACCCCGAGCACGGCCAGCTCGCGGCGCCGCTCCTCGCGGAGGGAGGCGACGATGGTCACGGCCGTGCCGTGCTCGCCCGTCGCCCGCGCACTGGCCGCCTTCCCGGTGACCAGCGGTCCGGCGACGATGGTCCGGCCCTCGACGCGGGCCTCGACCCGTCGGCCGGGCGCCAGGTGGGCGATCCACTTCACCCCGGCCGGCCGGCCGCTCTCCGCCCGCTCCCCGAGGGTCGCGGCGAGGTCGCTCGCCTGGGCGTGCAGCTTCGCGTCGAAGTCGATGCGGACCTGGCGGACGCCGAGCAGCGCCAGCGGCACGGCCAGCACGAGGACCGCGATCCCGACCAGCGGGAGCACGGAGGTCAGCACGCGGCGACGCATCGGGGGCGGGCTCAGGCTCGGGCTTCAGGGCTTCACGGGCTGAAGCGGAAGCCGACGCCGCGCACGGTAGTGATGTATCGCGGGTCGGCGGCGTCGTCGCCGAGCTTCTGGCGCAGCCAGGAGATGTGCTGATCCAGTGTCTTCGTGGACGGCATCCAGCTCGTCTCCCAGACCTCGGCCAGCAGCTTCTGGCGGCTGGCCACGGTCCCGGCCTCGCGCACGAGCACCCGCAGGAGGTCGAACTCCTTGGCCGACAGTCGCAGCTCCTCCTCGTCCTCGGCGCCGGTCCGGATGATGAACGCGCGCCGCGCCGCCGCGTCCACCCGGACCCCGGCCGCTCGCGGCCGCTCCGGCGCCACCCGCCGCGCGGCGGCCCGCACCCGGGCCAGCAGTTCGGCCAGCCGGAACGGCTTGGCGATGTAGTCGTCGGCCCCGGCGTCCAGGCCGTCGACGAAGTCGATCTCCTCGGACCGGGCGGTCAGCAGCAGGACCTGGAGGCGTGAGAGCCGGGACCGCAGCCGCCGGCAGACCTCGAGACCGTCCATCAGCGGCAGGCCGATGTCGAGGATCGCCAGCTCGAAGCGGCCGGTCAGCCCGGCGGCGAGGCCGGCCGGGCCGGTCGCGGCCACGTCGACCTCGTAGCCCTCGCGGCGCAGCGCGCGGGCCAGCGGCTCGGCGATCGACGGGTCGTCCTCGACGAGCAGAACCGCGGTCACCTGATCAACATCTCATGCGCCCCGCTCGTCCCGTGCGTCACGGTCGGGATGCGATGTGTCCCACAGTTGCCGCGGCAAGAACTTGATCGTCTTTGACCCGGCCTTGACCGAGGTGCCGTCACCGTGGAACACGACGGTAATCGGACAACCACGGAAAGCGGCAGCGCGCGACGCGAGACGATCGGGGAGACGTGAACCGGACAGTAGCCAGAGCCCTGGCAGCGGCCAGGTCGATCACCGCCGGCGGCAAGTCGTCCTTTATCTGGCCAGGAATGCGCTCGTACCTGAGCGAGCACACGAACCGACCCGACCAGGTGCTCACCGACCTCGCGGCGGAGACGGCCACCCTCGGCCCCTCGGCCGGCATGCAGGTCCCGGCGGAGGAGGGCGCCCTGCTGACGCTGCTGACGTCGGCCGTCGGGGCCCGCCAGGCCGTCGAGGTCGGCACCTTCACCGGCTACTCGGCCCTGTGCATAGCCCGCGCCCTGCCGGCCGACGGCCGCCTGCTCTGCCTGGACGTCAGCGACGAGTGGACGTCGATCGCCCGGCGGTACTGGGAGCGGGCCGGCGTGGACGACCGCGTCGAGCTGCGGCTCGGGCCGGCCGCCGACACGTTGGCGGAGCTGCCCGAGCGGCCGGAGTTCGACATCGCCTTCATCGACGCCGACAAGACTTCGTACCCGGCCTACTACGAGCTGCTGCTGCCCCGGCTGCGCCCCGGCGGGCTGCTGGTCGTGGACAACGTCCTGCTCAACGGGTCGGTGCTCGCGATGGGCGCCCGGCACCCGAACACGCTCGCGATGCGGGCCTTCAACACCGCCCTGGCGGCCGACCAACGCGTGCGGGTGGTGATGCTGCCGCTGGCCGACGGGGTCACGATCGCGCAGAAGCTGCCCACCGCCGTCGGGACGGATCCGGTCGGCGAGCCGGCGGGCGAGCCGGCGGCCGCCTCCGTCGTCGTGACGGCCTGACCGGCCGCGGGGCTGACGGCCGGCGGCCGCCGGCCTCACGCGAACGCCGGCTGGTTGCGCCCAGGCTCAGCCGGGCGCCGGCACGGCTGCGACTGTGGTCCCAAACCTGGCATCAGAAGGCGATGAGTGCGGCGGTCGCCGACCTGGCGACGGCGGCGCGGCCCGTGGTGCGCCCGTAGCGCCGGACGATGTCCTTGTGGCGCTGTCCGCGGCCGAGCCGACGGTCAGCCCGCAGCAGGATGTTGCGCCTCGGCGGCGGGAA